>Ga0310786_10001428_pt1 | contig 38516 bp, 40 predicted proteins | sample AusTroGonzalo_MG_FD_203881 | JGI IMG/M metagenome (GOLD analysis project Ga0310786, IMG submission 203881) | Bovine rumen microbial communities from tropical cattle in Woodstock, Queensland, Australia - Gonzalo_03 (v2) (version 2) | ecosystem: Host-associated > Mammals > Digestive system >... | reverse complement strand
GACAATCGTTAAACGCTTTTTCCGCTTTTTCGGGGCGGTGCTATTATATGCTTAAAACTCAACAATTTAACCCCTATTTATTGGACAATCGCAAAACGGACTATAAGCCTTATAAATCAACAAGTTAGGCTAATTTTTGCCCCCGTCTTTTTTGCCTTCTTTTATGGGTTATAAATTGCTATCAGAAAAACGAAAATATGGCTACTTCACTTGTTACCGAAATTGACAGCCGCAGTTTTATAACAAAACTGCAAAAACTTGTTTTTTCGTCGTCGGACGATTATAGCGACATTGAAATTAGTTGCGACGGAATAACCGTATTATCAGAGCGTTACGTGCCCGATGCCGACGGCAACATTACGCTTTACGATATTGCCACGCTGCTTACGCCGTATCTTATTGCCAGCCTTGTAAGCGACGTTTCAATATCTTGGACCACGGCAGGCAGCCCCGTTGCTTCGCCTACAACCTTTAAGGCAATCTACACTTCGGCTGTTATTCAGGAAACTTCTTACGATTTTTACACTACGCACTTTTTGACGCACTGCGCCGAAAAGGTTACGGCCCTGGGCCGCAAAGAAGTTGTTTACTTCTACGTTGATATACCAACCACACCGCGCTGCACCGCCTATTACAGCGACGGCACCAGCACAACGCAGGACTACCCGCAGACCTTTTCGGACGTTGACACAATAGCGATGCTCGAAGTATCACCGAAAAACTTTGTAGCACAAGGCAAAACGCTAACAAGTTACACAATCGGCGCGGGCAGCCGCGTTTGTAAATTTACCGTTACGCCCGCCGTGCCAACCGCACCCGCGTTGCTGTTTCGCAATTCCTTTGGGTGCGAGGAAACAATATATTGCGTTGGCACCCAACAACTCGACCCGAAATACAACTACACCGCCGCCGCCGTCGAAGACAAATACCGAAACGTTGGCGTCGAGGAGGTTAAGAACTTTGCCGCCTACACTGGCGTTTTGACGGTTGCAATGAGCAACTGGGCCGACGACTTGTTTAGGTCCACGTCGATATACCTTTTCACTGTCAACCAGCAAACAGGCGTGCTAACACGCGGCCGCGAGGTTACAATAACCGAAGCAAAGAGCCTGCGCAGCAACGACGCCGACTTTTTGCCGAACTTCTATTTTGAATACCGTTACAGCCAGAACAACCACAATATTTTCGACAAAACAGTGGCTGGCCGAATTTTCGACGATACTTTTGACTATACATTTGAATAAAACAATGGCAACCAAACGTTTACATATTACACAGGCATTGGAACTATTACGCAACGGCAAACCTTGCGAACTTTCAGTATGGAAGGCTACAACTGGCGACATATTGGAGTATCGCAACGTTGTGTTTTTGGGCCGCGATGCCAAAAAAGGCATTGTTCGTATTAAACTACAAACCAGCCGCCAAATACGTGAATTTCGCGACGTTTGCTTGTTTCGTATTAACGATATGGAGGTTTACTTATGACTACGAGAAAAAACAACAAACCTGCGCCAAATTATGGCATAACTTTTGCCGTTACCGACAACGGCAACGACATTGCCTTTGTCAACGTGGCCGCCGAAGGCGAAACGTTTTACGATGAGGAACGCCACATTACAACGGGCACCCTGCCGACCGCCAACCAAAACGAAAAACGCGAATATGTTTGCTGGGGCGAAGACAACAAACTGCCTTTTGCACTTATTGACTTGATAGGCAAAGACGAAGTAATGGCCGCCAACAAACACTTTAACGTTTTGACTTGTTACGGCAGCGGCATTCGCTTTAACGACCCCGCCACGGGCCAACCAACCACCGACGAAAAAGTTAAGACCTTTGCGCGTGCCAACTCAATACCCCGTTACTTTTTGGAAACGGCAACCGATATGAAATATTTTTACTTCTGCGTTGCCGTTTTGATTCTGAATAAGGCGGGCAATCAGATTGTCAATATTCGCCACAAAGACGCCTGCTATTGCCGTTTCGAAAAAGCCGACAAACACGGACGCATTAACCGCGTTTTCTTTGCTGACTTTGAGAACAGCGGCAAAATCGACAAAGACAACTACGAAGCACTGCCGTTGCTCGACGAATACGACCCGCTGGGCGACCTTCGCCAACGGCTTGGTATGGAAATAGGCCCCGACGGCAAAAAGCGCGAAGCCACCAAAGAACGCAAATTTGCCATTGTCTGCAAGTTTCCGACCGCAGGCAACCGCTATTACCCGATACCTTACTACGCTGCCGTTTTCCGCGGCTATTGGTACAATATTAAACAGTTGGTTGGCCTGGGCAAAAAAACCAAAATCAAAAACCACAGCGGCATTCGTTACCTTGTGCAGATTAACGACGAATACTGGGAAAGTATTTTTAAGAAGGAACGTATAACCGACGAAGCCAAAAGGAAGGAACGTATCGACAAGGAAAAAGAAAACATTAACAAGTTTTTGTCAGGCGTTGAAAACACGGGCAAAACACTTTACAGCGGTTTTTACGTTGACCCGAACGGCAACGAAGTGCAGAAAATCAAAATTACTGTTATCGACACCAAAACCGAAGGCGGCGACTGGGCCGAAGACATACAGGAGGCCGCTAATATGCTTTGCTACGCCGACAACATACACCCGAATTTGGTTGGCGCAACGCCAGGCAAAGGCCAGCAAAACAACAGCGGCAGCGACAAACGCGAATTGTTTACTTTGAAACAATCGCTCGAAATCGCTTACCACGACTTGATGAAACAACCACTCGAAACGGTTGCCGCGTTCAACCAGTGGAACGTTGATATAGATATTCCAATGATAACTTTAACCACGCTCGACACCCACCGCGATGCCGTGCAAGTAACCGCACAATAAAATGGAACTCACAATAACAAAACAGGACTTTGCCGCCGCAATCGCTACACCTTTTACAGCGATTGACGACGTTTTTAACCGATGCCAGCCGCTTTTTGCCGCCGCACAAAAAAGCCTTGAAAAGGCTATAAATTACACGGTTGCACAGATTGACGTTGCCAACGCTCAAATGGTTAAAGACTACATTTGCCTTCTGGCATTCTACAACGAACTGCCGCAAATGGACCTAATTTTAACGCCTACGGGCTTCGGCATTGTCAGCAACAACACCCTTGCGCCCGCCAGCAAGGAGCGCGTCGAAAACCTGAAGGCAAACACGCTGCGCCGCACTATCGAAACAAAATACCTTTTGCTCGACGAACTGTTTGCCACAGCCGCCTACGTCGATGCGCAGACGCCCGACAGTTTTGTTATGCTTTGGAGCCAATATAAGGCATTGGCAGGCGAAACAATCGACGTGCAAAAGTTCGACACGCTGCGCTACAAGTTCCGCTCGATTGAAACGAAACTTGCGCGGCTTATATCAATGGCCGAACTTGTTACGCTGCGCGACCTTTGCGCCCGCCAATGGCTGCCCACTTGGCCCGCCACGGCCGCACAACGGGAGGTTATCGAATATATTGAACTGTTTGTTATCGGCCGCGCCGACGACCTGACAACCGCCGACGAATACCTGCCGCGCATTTTGTCAGTTATCAACGACCCCGACAACGCCGCCGATTTTCCTTCTTATGTAGCGTCTTCAGAATATGTTGCCAACAATATGCCGCCGTATGAAAACAGCGTGGATAAACCGACGTTTTTTTTCAGCTAACCTGAATTTGGAACTGCCCACCAGCTGGCAACAATTGACCGATAAGCAATTGTTTTACTTTGCCTTTTTGTCGGCCAAATATGAGCCTGAAAGAGCCAAATCGCTGTTTTTACTGCGGCTGTTACAAATACAACCTACGCAACAAATTGGCAGAGGTTTATTCGAATGCCGCTACAAGGGCCGCAAAATTATGCTCAATACCAGCGAATTGGCACTTGGACTTAACCAGCTGGCATTTTTGGACCGCCAGCAAGCCGTAAGGCCCGAACGCTTGCGCGACTACACCGCCGTTAACGCCCTTTTGCAGGATAACTTCACCTTTTTTGAATATCTGCGCACAGAAACTTTTTTCCAGATGTATTTGCGCACCGAAAAGCCGCAATATTTGGTTCGTATGGCTAACTTCTTATATCGCAAGGCCGACGGCAGCAACGCCGATTTTCGCACGCTCACCGATGCCGAAGGCGCAACCGTTCTTTTGTGGTACGTTGGCGCAAAACAGGAACTTGCAAAGGCTTTTCCGCACTATTTTAGGCCTGCACCCGCTGCCGATGCCGACGGCGGCAACGCCCAACAAAACATTATGGACGCCAACGACGCACAGATTCGCGCCCTTACAGGCGGCGACGTAACCAAAGAGGCGCAAGTTTTGCAAATGCAGTGCTGGCGGTGCTTTGCCGAACTCAACGCAAAGGCACGCGAAAGCGAAGAATTGAAAAAACTTTATAAAAAATAACTGAATATGAGCACTTTTGATATTAAAGAATACATTGCACAAATAGCGCAAAGCGTGCTATCGCTGCAACCCGACTACGACTTCCAACATACCGAAGTTTCAGGACTTGCGGGCCTTGAGGGCATTATAAGCGGGCAGGTTGCCTACGACAACTTCATTGCCACAGATTCGACAGGCGACGGCTCACTGTTGCAACAATCGAACGGCGGCTACTTTTTGCGCCGCGTGGCAACCGTCTTTATAATGCGAAAGTACCCTTATATGGATATGGCCGCAATGCTCGACGAAATGAAACGCTGCCGCAAGTATTTTCGCCTTATTCTGCGCCAAATGGTTAAAGATTACCCCGTTTTGGCCAACAATATGGTTTACCTTAACACCGACCGCGTAACGTTTCGCGAATTTGCACCTGAAACGGCCGCACACTTTACAGGCCTTTATTTTATGTTCGAATTTTCGCAGCCTTACGACCTTTTGAGCGACCCCGAACCGACGCCAGAACCAGAGCCGACACCCGACGAACCCGAAACACCCGTAACCGATGCCGACGAATAATTTTGCCGAAGACTTACGCGCCTACCAACTGGCCTGGACGCCCAAAATGGTTGATATTTGGGAAGAAAAACTGTTGATGTTAGGCGTTTACGACAGCGGCGCGTTGGTTGCTTCGCTAACAGGCAACGTCAACGGCGACGCAATGACGTTTAAGTTTCTGACCTACGGCGTTTACGTCGATACGGGCGTGGGCTATCTGTATGCAGGCCACGGCGGCGACATTCCTTTTCTCGACGATGCCTACCGATTCGAACACGACCTGGACGTGCCGCGCAAGGTTGGCCCCGCCTGGGGCGGCGGCTACACTTCGGGCAAACCGCGACAAAAAAAGCCGTGGTTCAATCAAAAGTTTTTTTCGTCGCAAATGAAACTGAAGGCCGATTTACAGCGCATTGTCGGCGACGCCTTTGTTGGCATTGTGCGCACAATCGAAGATTCGAGCCGAAAAAGCCGCGCCACACGGCCGTATGGAATTGAGATTTAATTATATTTGCAATCAATAAGGCGGCAGGGCGTTCGCGCATACTTTGCCGCCGTTTTGCACTGAAGGCACTTTGTAATTGGAATATGCCCGCAATATTGTTTAAGGAATTGTCGAGTAGAACAATAGAAGCCGCAAGGCTGGGGCTTACAGCGACAAAAAAGGGACCTGCACCGCCGTTATTCTGTGCCAATCTTTAGCGGTCCGAAGATTGGCACTTTTACATTGGCTGCCGACGGGCAGAACGTACCCACGATAGTGCGCTACCGTGCCGCAACGTAAGGCGGAAGCCCCTACCCTGGGGCTTTTTTATTGCCAACACCCAACACCTAACACCCAACACCCCCAAACTAATGCCTAATGCCTAACCACTAATGCCTGTTTCCGTCTTTTTTGCCACCGCAAACCCCGCCTATCTTTAACCAAAACAAAGGCAAAATGGCATATTTTGACGAACTATTACAACGTGCTATTACCGTGCGCAACAACCGCGCACCCGCCAGCAACACGGCCGACCTTGTGGGCGGTGTTTTGGTTGGCATTGTAACAGCCCTGCAAATGCTATTAGACGACAAACAAGACGAACTAACCTTTGACGCCGCGCCAACAGCCGACAGCCCAAACCCCGTTACTTCAGACGGCATTTACCAGGCTTTGCAGGCAATCGACATTTCGGCTTGCGAAAAGATAGTTAACAAAGTGACCGCCTTGTCGGCACAGAGCACCGACACCGAGTACCCGAGCGCGAAGTTGCTGTACGATAGTCTGCAAGCACTTGCCAACGTCTACGCGCCCAAAGTGCACACACACCCGTTTGCCGATATTGAACGCCCCGCCAACGTGGCCAGCGTAAACGCGCAGGGCTACACCATTACAACCGCCTACTATTCGCACGTCCTTACAATAACCGCCGATGCCACGCTGCACCTGCCGACAATGCAAAGCGGTGCCGCAATCATTCTGCGGCTCACCATTATACAGGACGCAACGGGCGGCCGTGCCGTTACCTTCGACGGCGGCGCGGCGTTGGTTTTCAACCCTTATCAAACCGACCTGTCGCTGGGCCAGGCAAACTATCGCTGTTGGGTTGTGCTTTGGTTCGACGGCGTAAACTGGGCGTGGTTGGCTTCGCCTTACGTTCTGCGTGCCGAAAGCCAGTTTGCCTACACTATCGACGGCACCACGGGCGGCCAATATGTAACAATAACAATAAACGGCACAACAATGCAAATACAAGCCACAAGCGGCGTTTGGCAGTACGGCTACAACAACCCGATTAACTCTATTGCCTTTACTGGTGATACGGGCGTGCTTAACGTTGACTTCACCAACAGCGACGGCCTGGCAAACATTACAACGCTGGCCGATGCCTTTAAGAACTGCGCCGCTCTTGTGGCCGTTGACTTCACGGGCTGCGACCTTTCGAACGTTGCCAACGCTGCCGACTGTTTCGCAGGCTGCACGTCGTTGGCCGCGCTAACCATTCCAACAGGAACCTGGAAACCCGATATTGACCTTTCGGCCTGCGCAACCTTCACCAAAGCCGCAATGCTGGCCGTAATTGACGGCCTATACACCTACGCCAGCGGCACCCACACCGTAACGTTCAACAGCACCGTTTGGGACGCCTTAAGCCAGGCCGACCAACAGCAAGTTTACAACGCTGCCGACGCCAAAGGCTGGACCACCAACGCCGTGGCTGTTTCCTACGTTGTTAGTGGCACTTCGTCGAATGTTAACGGCACAGAGACTTTTCCTATTCAATTTATACAAGACAACGCGCAAACGCCCGACACCGCCGAAACTATCACCGTTAACGTTGACGCAAACGGCGACTGGAGTTTTGAATATTCGGGCAAAAAGATTTATTCTTTACATCAAACGTTTTTCAATAATACAACCGTATTATCGCTCGAATTTACAGAGGAAATGATGCGGTGTGTAACCGCAGAAAAGGCGTTTAATATATCAAATATTGCTAATTTTTCGTTTCCAAACGCAACTTTTGCGGCACTGACTAACCCTTACGGAATGTTTGCCAACACAAAGGCAACCGAAATTTATCTACCAAATGCAACATTTGAAAGTGTTACAACATTGCAAGATATGTTTTCATATAATAGTCTTTTGCAAACTATCAATCTGCCCAAAGCAACGTTTGAAAATGCAACAATCTATCAAACATCTTTTTTGGCTAATTCAGGTAGTTTGAAAAGCGTTCTAATGCCGAAAGCGACTTTTGCAAAGTTGACCAGCGGTGCTTCAATGTTTGCAGAGAAGCTGAATTTGGAAACTTTAGACTTGAGCGAAGCGACATTTGCCGCAATGACCGCAACAAGCGACACAAACGCAAACGGAATGTTCAGAAACACACCAAAGTTAACAGCAGTATCGATGCCCGAAGCAATTTTTGGCGAGGTTGCCTTAGCAAGACAAATGTTTCAAGGCTGCGGCGTAAATGGCATAAAAATAGATATGCCGAAAGCGACTTTTGCAAAATGCACAAACGCATTCCGTATGTTTAACCGCTACGGCCGTGCATACGGCAATATAGCCGAAATAAATATGCCTTTGGCAACATTTGACTTGCTGCCGACAGGCACAGGTTTGGACGGCGCAGTAGAAATGTTTGGGCAAAACAGCAACTTAACAAAGTTGACTGTTCCTAATTCGTCAACGCTTGACGCCGCAATAAGCCTATCAGACGCACCGCTGGGCTATAACAGTTTGTTAGCCGTGGCCAACTGGCTTAAAGACCTGACGGGCGGCACAGCAAAGACCGTTACTTTCAAAACTTCAGCCTGGAACGCCCTAACCGCCGCAGAGCAAAGCAATATCGACACCATTTTGTCGGGCAAAAACTGGACCCGCGTATTAGCCTAACTAAAAAAAAAGACAATGACTTACGACGAACAAACACAAATCTTAAAGCCAGCCGAAGGCAAATATATTACCGACGGCACGGCATACGGCACAGAAGCAAAACTGGCCCCTGGCGACAGCCCCGAAAATTGGCACGAAATCGACGAAGCCGACGTGCCAGCCGAACCACAGGCCGACGAATACGCAAACACGGAGCCAGAGGAATAACCAACACCTAACACCAAAACACAATGAACGAACTAATAACAACAGTTATCGCGCTTGGTGCCAGCACCATTACAAGCCTTGTAACCTTCTTATTCACGCGCCGCAAGTATCTGGCCGAAGTGAAGGGCAGCGACCTTGAAAACCTGCAAAAATCATTGCAGATTTATATTGATATTGTCGAAGACAACAAAAAGCGCATCGACCTTTACCAGGCCGAAATCGAACGTTGCAACAAAGAAGTTTTTGCCCTGCGCACCGAAAACCGCGACTTGCGCAACCAACTGCAAAGCCTTTCGTTGCAAATCATTCGCCAAAGCAAACCCAACTACAACCACACACCTAACACCTAACAATATGCTGCACTTTGTATTAGAACGCCGCTGGCGCAAACCAGCCTACACCATTGGCCGCCTGTATCAGAACGGCACCTACCTTTGCAATACGATTGAAGACACCGACCGCGGCTTGCATTCTAATATGGCAGCCGCCCAGATAGCCAAAATAAAGGTACCCGACCAAACGGCCATACCAACAGGCAGTTATAAGGTAGTTTTGAGCGAAAGCCCGAAATTCAAACGCAAATTGCCCGAAGTTTTGAACGTGCCAGGCTACACAGGCATTAGAATACACAAAGGAAACACCGCCGACCACACAAGCGGCTGCCTTATTCCTGGCGAAAACACAGCGACGGGCCGCGTTACCAACTCGGAAAAATACGAAAAGTTGATAGTTGCCGCCATTGCCGCCGCCGAAGCAAAAAAAGAAGATGTTTGGCTAACAATCATTTAACAATGCGGACCGTACTCAATGCCATATTAGTAGTATTTGTTTTTGTTGTAACAGCGGCAACCGTTACCAGTTGCCGCACTGGGCGCACCGTTACCACCGTAACGGCCGACAGCGTAGCCACGCACACGGCCACAACAACGACCGCCCACACGGTTGCCGATTCGGTTGCTCATAGCGAATCAGGCGCAACCGTGGCCAACGTCGTGGAGCACGTTGTAACAACAACAGTGCTTTACGACACGGCGGGCCGCGTAACCGCAACCACCACCACAACCACCGACCGCACAACAGCCACCGCCAGCCAAACCACCGCCGCCACTATTGCCACACACACGACAAAGGACACCGCCGCCACCGTTGAGCGCGACACCGCAGCCGTGCACCACGCCAGCCACACCGAAGCAACCAAAGAACCAGCCGCCACCGCACGCACAGGCGGCCTGCGCCTGCGCCTTCGCTGGCTACTGTTGGGCATTGTTGCCGCCCTTTGCCTTTTGGCTTACCACCGCTTTAAGCAATTTGCCAACCACGATTATTGGAATAGTTAAATGCCAAAGCCGCCAACCGATAAAACTTTTTGCACAGGCGTTTTCAAAGAAACCCCGTGCCCTATTCGCCAGCACTGCGCCCGCTATATCTACAACTACACCGAACCGCAGGAGGCTTGGGCTTGGTACTTCAACAACGCACCCTTTTACTACCGCACCGACGGACACGCCGACTGCGACCAACTATTGCCTAATGCCTAATGCCTGTACGATGAGCCGCCACGTTCTAATTGTCAACTACAACACGCCCGAACTCACGGCCGCAGCCATTGCAAGCCTGAATAAGCACACGCCCGGCTGCACTGTGCACCTTCTCGACAACTCGGACGCCCGACCGTTCACGGCGTTTGCCGACTTCGCCAACCTTGACTATATCGACAACACCAGCGGGCAAATTATCGACTTTGCCGCCTTTGTGGCTTCGTTTCCTGACCGCGGGCCAACCGTCAACAATTACGGCAGCGCGAAACATTGCCTATCGATTGAATTGATTTTAAACCAACTCGACCGCCCCGTGGTGCTAATGGATAGCGATATTTTGCTAAAACGCAATATTGCGCCGTTGTATGACGAGGCGTTGTTGTTTCAGGGACCAATCACCTACAAACTTAACACCAACCCAAAAATTTGGCGCGTGCAGCCGATATTGTGCTATATCAACTGGCCGCTGTGCCGAAGGCTTGGAATCAGTTATTTTAACGGCCAAAAAATGAGCCGCCTTGTGCCTGGCTACAATGGCCGCTACGACACGGGCGCGTGGTTCCTTGAACAAATCGCCAACCGCCGACTAACCAATTACCGACGAATCAGCCTTGCCGATTGGTGCCTTCATTTTGGCGGCGCAAGTTACTGCGGCAAATCAACTGCCGATTTTCTCAACCAAAACCGCGAACTATGGCAATAAGCGAAACATATAATTGCGATTGTCTCGAATATATGCGCAGCCAACCCGACAAACGCTTTGACCTGGCAATTGCCGACCCGCCTTACGGAATAAAAATGGACGGCGGCAAAATTGGCGGCGATGTACTGGCCAAAAACACAAACTTCACAAAGAAAAACTGGGATATTGAGCCGCCAACCGAAGAATGGTTTATGCAACTTTTGCGAGTTAGCAAACACGCAATTATTTGGGGTGCAAATCATTTTATCAGTAGAATACCTATCGATTCGCCCTGTTGGTTAGTTTGGGACAAGGAAAACGGCGAAAACAATTTTGCCGACTGCGAACTGGCTTGGGCTAATTTTCCAACGGCTGTGCGCAAATTTAAATTCAAATGGCAGGGTATGCTGCAAGGCAATATGAAACACAAAGAGTTGCGCATACACCCGACACAAAAACCAATAGCCTTATATGCTTGGATATTAAATAGTTACGGGGGGGGGGTATAAGACAATTTTCGACCCAATGATGGGCAGCCAGTCGTCGCGAATAGCCGCCTACAAATTGGGCTTTGATTATTACGGCTGCGAACTCGACAAAGAATATTACGAAAAGGGTTGCGAACGCTTTGAAAAGGAATGCCACGGCGTTATCAAAGCACCCGACGGGCGCACCGTGCAACAACTTTCGCTTTTCTAATGCCTAATGCCTGGTTCCAACACCTAACACCCAACACCTAACACCCCGTTCCCCGTCTTTTTTGCCACCGCCAACCGCCATTATTTTGGTGTGTATTAACAAATAATTGCACGCAATTATGGCAATCGGAAACACAACAGAAGTAACGCTCAACATTAATAGCCAGAACGCAAAAGCGCGGCTTGAGGAGTTACAAAAGATGACGGGCAACCTTACCGAATCTATCAAAAAGGCATACGACGCGGGCGACACGAAGACCGCCAAAGCGTTAACCGCCGAACTTAAGAAGACTAACAAGGAAATCGCCGATATTCAGAAAAACAGCGACAACCTGGCCGCTGCAATGAATAATTTAAGCACAGCAAAACCGAAGGAACTGCGCAAAATGTTGGCGGCAATAAATAAGGAAATGGAAAGCCCCGCCGTGGCTCGCGGTTCGAAGGAATGGCAAAACTACAACGCACAATTGATGCGCGTAAAAGCCGAACTCAAAACCATAAACGACGAACAGAAGGCCGCCGCCCCGCTTTCGCAACGTTTGGGCGATGCCTTCGGACGTATGAAGGGCCTTGCGCTGGCCGCTGGCGTCGGCGTGGCTGGGCTTGGCGCGTCGCTGGCAAAAATGCGCGAATATCGCGACCAAAAGGACACAAGCCGCGCAGGACTGCAAGCCCTTACAGGCTTGGACGATGCAAGCGTGGGTTGGCTGCAACAGCAAGCCGAAACAATGAGCCAGACAATGGACGAAACAGGCCTGCGCGTTACGCAATCGGCCAGCGAAATAATGGAGGCTTACAAGTTGGTTGGCAGTGCGAAACCTGAATTGCTGGCCGTAAAAGAAGACCTTAACAAGGTAACAATTGAGGCAATCAGACTGTCGCAAGCCGCTGGCATTGACCTTAACCAGGCCGTTACCGCCGTAACAACTTCAATGAATCAGTTTGGCGCGTCGGCCAACGAAACCGACCGCTACGTTAACGTTTTGGCCGCTGGCTCAAAAGTTGGCGCGGTTGCCGTTGAGAATATCAACGAAGCAGTATTAAAATCGGGCGTTGCCGCCAGCCAGGCAGGGTTGAAAATCGAAGAATTGGTCGGCGCAATTGAGACAATCGGCGAACGCGGCTTACAGGGCGGCGATGCTGGCACGGGCCTTAAAAACTTTTTCCTGACACTTTCGAAGGGTGCCGACGACACCAACCCGAAAATAGTAGGAATGCAACAGGCACTCGAAAACCTGAAAGCCAAAAACTTAAGCACCGCCGAAATGGTGCAGATGTTCGGCAAAAACGCCTACAACGTGGCCAGTATTTTGGTTGACAGCACCGACGCTTTCGCAAAATACACCGACGGCGTAACGGGCACGCAAACGGCTGTCGAGCAAGCCGCAATAATGGGCGACACCTTCGCCGCCAAATCGGCACAACTCAAAAACGAACTGGCCGAACTTGGGCAGAAAATTCTGCAAACACTGCAACCAGCCATTAACGCCTTTATGGACGGCGCGACTGGTGCCCTGAAAGTTATTGCCGCACTGGTTAAAGCGTTCAAAGACTACGCCGTTGTTATTGTGCCGTTGGTTACGGCCATTGTGGCCTACAACGTGGCAATAGCCGTGCAGAACGCATTGCACGCAAAGGCCGTTACTGCCGTTGCCGCCTATATAAAAAGCCTGTTTTCGATGCAAACACTTGAAAAGGCCGTTACGGCGGGCAAATATCTGTTGGCAGCCGCCACCGCTTTGCTAACGGGCAACATAAAAAAGGCAACGCAAGCGTGGAAACTGTTTTCTGCCGCGCTCAAATTGTCGCCTGTCGGCCTAATTGCCGCCGCCATTGCCGCCGTGGTTGTTGGGTTGGCTGTCTGGATAAAACGAAGCAAACAGTTAACGCAGGAACAGCGCAACCAGCAAGCCGTACAACAAATGAATTTGGATATTGAGAAAAAAGTTGCCGACGAAACGGCCACCGAAATATCGAGAATAAAACAGTTGCAAGCGGCTATTCACGACAAAAACCGAAGCGAGAAAAGCCGCACGGCAGCCATTAAGGAACTGCAAAAGATTATACCCGCCTATAATGCGCAAATCAGCAAGGAGGGCGAAATAATCAACGAAAACACCGCCGCCGTAAAGGCTTATATCGAGACTTTGAAACAAAAAGCCCGTATGAAAGCCAGCGAAGCGATGCTGGCCGATGTTACCCGCGAACGCCTGCAAACCGAAATCGACCTTGAAAAGCAACGCCACGAACTCGAAATACAGCGGCAGGCAAACGAACTGTCGGACCAGGGAATAAAAACCAGCGAAGACGCCGAAGTTAACGCCGCACTGCAAAAGAACTGGGCGGCGGGCATTTTCTACTCGACAAAGGACTTGGAAAACGCCGAAAAGAACGTTAAAGCCCTTACCGATGCGCTGGGCCAACTGCAAGCCAAAGAAGCCGACCTTGTGGCGTTTATCGAGAAAAACGAAGCCGCCACGGGTGCCGTGCCAGGAATGCCAGCCGAACCAACCGAAAGCGGCAGCGGCGGCAACCGCAACGACCAACTTAACGCATTGGCACAGCAAGCCGAAAAAGCCAAACTCGAAATCGAAAAGGCTTTTAAAGACGGGCGCACAACTTACGCTCAATACAAAAAAGACCTTCTCGACACCGACAAATGGTTGATTGACCGCCAACAGGCACTGTTTACCGTTTCCGAAAAGGAATGGACCGACTACGAACGCAAAAAACTGGAACTCAAAGCCAAATACGTGGCACTCGACGACGAATTGTTGCAACTTCAGGCCAAAGACGACACCGCCGCGCTGCAAGTGCGCTACGCACAGGCAAAAGTTACCACGGAGCAATACCAAACCGAACTTTTGCAAATCGAAATCGACACCCTGCAACGCCGCTTGCAACTTTATAAGGAAAACAGCCGTGAATATGCCGACCTTAACGCGCAACTGGCGCAAAAGTTGGCCGAACAGGACAAACAGACACGCGCCCGCAATATCAAAGATATTGAAGACGACTATAAGAAACTCACCAACCTTCTGACGTTACGCTACGCCAAAGGCGAAATGAGCGAAAAGGAATACAACGAGGCTGTTTTTCAGGCCGAAATTCAACACCTTATTCAGGTGCGCAACGCTTACGTCGAATTTTCTGACGACTATATAGCAACGCAAAAGAAAATCGAAGACGCCGAAGCCAAACACCAACAGGAACTTGCAAAGGCTTACAACGAAGGGCTTAAGGCTTTCAATAGCCAATATACCACCAAAATAGCCCTGCAAGAATATACCGAAGGCGCGGCGCAAATTGATGCGATGCTGGAGGCTGGCGACGTGGCCTTTGCCGATGCCGCCCGCGCCAAATCCGACCTGGCGCAAAAATTGCTCGACGCCGAAACAAAACAGATTCAGGCGGGCAATCTGTCAATTATTGACACCTACAAAGCGCGTTTCGAAGCCATTGAAAACTTGGAAAAACAAGGCATTTTAACGCACGAACAGGCCGAAGCCGCAAAGGTGCAAGCCACAAACGATATGCTGGGCCAAATCAGCAACCTATATCAGGAGGCCTGGGGCAATATCGACACCATTTTGTCGGCGTCGTCTAATCTTATTCAGGCAAACGCCGACCTGGAAACGGCCAAAATCGAAGCCGAATACGAAAAACGCATCGACGCCGCAGGCCGCAACCACCGCAAGGTTGAAAAACTGGAAAAGGAACGCGACCAGAAAATTGCCGCCGAAAAGACGAAAGCCAACGAAAAGGCAATGAAAATACAAATTGCGCAAGCCATTGCCCAAACGGCACTGGCCGCAATTAATGCCTATTCGTCGGCGTCGGCTATACCAGTGGCAGGTTGGGTGCTCGGACCAATAGCCGCTGCCGCAGCGTTGGCCGCTGGCGCGATTCAGGTTGCCGCAATCAAAAAGCAACAACAGGCGCAGGCTGCGGGCTACGCTTCGGGCGGTTTTACACCGTCGGGCCGTTGGGACGAACCGCAGGGCATTGTGCACTCTGACGAATTTGTGGCAAACCGATTCGCCACGGGCAACGCCGAAATAAGGCCAGCCCTTAACCTTATCGACCGCGCACAACGTAACAACACCGTGGGCAGCCTGACCGCCGACGATGTAACCGCAAGCCTTTACAGCCGAACCAGCCCCGACGTGGTTAAAGCCGTCAACGCTCAAACGCCAGCCGCAGGCGCAACACCGCAAGCCGCCGACAATGCCGCAGCACTTGAGGCCAACGCAGCCGCAATTGCCGCCAATGCCGATGTTTTGCGCCGCCTGTCTGACCAACTCGACGAAGGCATTACAGCAATAGCCAGTATCGACGGCCGCAATGGTATCGACCGCCAACAAAAGAAGTATAACCAATTAATCAACAACGCACGATGACACAACTATATATCGACGGCCACCTTTGCGACCTGCCAACCGACTTTAAAATTACGTTGGTAACAGAAAACCTTTATTTTAGCAAGGCTTCGACGTACACTTACGACGTTAAATTGCCGATGCAGCCGTTTAGCAACAACGCAAAGATATTCGGCCACCTTAACCGTTTCGACAAATCGCTTTCGACGCGCAGCTGGCCAGCACAACTTATTGTTGATAACAAGGTAATAGTCAACGGCACCGCCGTTGTGGTTGGCATTACAGACAATAGTATTTCGGTGCAACTTTTGCAGGGTAGAAGCAAAGAAAATTGGAAAAACAAATATGACAAAGTGTATATTGATGAGCTGGAACTCGGCGACATTACACAGTGGGGCCTTAAGTGGGAAGACGGGAAGGCGCAAATAGACGGCAGTAAAGTAGAACCTACCGAAGTGGGCACGCAATCGTCAGTAAACCACGGCTTTTATTGGACGCAAAAAAATTACAGCGATTATACAAACGGAAACGTTGTGCTAACGCCGATTATCAACCACGACACTGGCGAAATAATGAACCCAATAGGCCCTGCCGATGAATTTACCACACGTCTTGTTTTTTGCCTGCGCGACCCTGAAGTGTTTTGGCCTACTGGCCACCCTTACTATATTCTGCCAGCACGGCTTGCGCCACAGCCGAAACTCAAAATAATGGTGAATAAAGTTTTTGAGGTGTTGGGGCTTAATATTGTTTTAAACGAACTCGAAAACATTACTTTTTACAATAATCTAATAATTGCTAATAGCACTGAAGTACAATATATTGCAGATGTTTTGCCGCATATTACGTTTATTGAATTTGTAGAACTGTTGCAAAACCTTTTTAATTGCGTAGTAGATATTAACGAGGAACAAACAAGTATTTATTTGCGTAAAAACATTTATTCAGATACGGCCACAAACGAAACTATTGAAAATGTGGTAGATGAATACCAGCGCGAAGTTGACAACGAAAAAACCGTATCAGATTCTGACAAAGCGAAAGTTTACGACATTGCCTACCCTGATTATGGGGTTGAGTTTTTGGGCGAAGATTTTAAAACCGTTCCAATCATTACCGATGCAAACAAACTTACAAACGTCGGCAACCCCTATATATTTGGCCGTAATGTAGAAAGAAATATAAAAGTGTCGTCGCCGTATGCTTCTAACAGCAAAATATATGGCAATGCGATAGACAGGTGGGAGCCTTCGAATGACCTTGAAGAAAAAGTTACTTTAAAATTTGTGCCGCTTATGAATTTTGAAGAGGAACTAATCGACGAACACCATTACTTCTATATTCAAAACGGCGATTTGCAAATAACAGGGCATTTGTATGCAGACGTAAAAATTAAAATTGCCGAAGCCTTTGGCCATAACACCCAAAATAACGGGCAAAACATACAGGAATTATTAGACGAACTGGAAACACCCGAAGGCCGAATAACTATCGACAAAGTTTGTCTGGGCTTTTTGTCGAAAAACTTTGCATTCGACGAACCGCCGACACTTGGCACGCACGACGCAACTTACGACATTCTTACGTCGATGTTTAAAGCAAAACTCGAATCGCAACTTAACCCTGGCCAATACATTACAGGCAGCGAACAACCTTACGATATGACATTAAGAAAAAGGCTTTACACAACTTTAACGCCCGTGCAAAACTTTTATCACTTATTCTACAAAGACACAACCGAAATAGAAACGTCGGTTATAACCGATATAAATTTTGTGCCTAAAACAAAAACCTTCAACGTTTTACACGCTTTTTTAATTAAAAATCAACTATTTGCTTGCAAACAAATTAAATATTCGATAACCGCCCGCGGCTTCGAAAAGATAGCCGAAGGGGAGTTTTACAAACTTTAGGTGTATATTCGCGGCGCGAATCACCTAAAAAGCAACAGAATGAACAAGGCTAAAGGCTTGTTTCTCTATTTGTTATTATTTAACGTTTTACGGCCAATTTACGCCGCAAAACGTTTTTTTGTTCGTATTTTCCTTTGTTTTAATATTTTGCGTTTTGCCGCCGGGGCGGATTCCCAAGCTGAAGGCCGCGGGTTCGAACCCCGTTACCCGCTCAATATAAAAGCCGTGAAAATCATCTATTTGCACGGCTTTTTACAGCGTTTTTCTGTTGCAAAAAGTTTCGTTTGCAAGACTGAGGGTTGCAACAAAACGCAAAACAAATCACCTAAAAAACAGCACTTTAGAAAATTTTTGCGAAAGTTTTACGAAGCACGGCGCAAGCCTTGTTTCGCATTTGTTTTGTCTAATCAAAAAATAAACGTAACTCAAAATGTTAAGTATCAAACCAATAGTGTATAAACACTACCGACGCGCCGACGGGCTTTTTCCCGTAAAGATTCGCGTAACCTATCGGCAACAGACGCGCTACTTCGACACGCCGCTTGTGGCAACTCGAAAGCAACTAACGAAAGACCTTAACAACATTGCCGACTATCGGCTTTTTATGGCTGCCGCCAAAGTGGCCGAACAGATGCGCGACACGCTCAACGCCAACGTGCTTCAGATAAACACCATTGCCGACGTGCAGCGCATTGTCAACGTGCAGGCAAAGCCCCTGCCCACCGTGGCCGACTTCGGGCGCGAACTGGCCGACCGCTGGACCGCCGACCGCCGCGCACACACCGCCGCCAACTATCGCACCGCCATTGCCCGATTAGATGAGTTTGCACCACGCTGCCAGTTTGCCGCCGTTACGGTGCCGTTTCTGCAACGCTACGAGGCTTTTTTGCGCTCAAAGGTTGGCAGCCGTGGCGTGCAGATGTATTTAAGTTGCCTGCGCAAAATATACAACGCCGCTATCGACGAATTTAACGCCGACGGCGCGGAGCGAATAAGGCGCAGCCCCTTCGAACACTACAAAATACCCGAACCCGAACCCACAAAAAAACGTGCCCTGACGGTTGACCAACTGCGCCAGATAGCCGACTGCCAGGCAGCCGACCCGATAGCCAACTTTGGCCGCGATATTTTCCTTTTGTCGTTTGCCTTTTGCGGCATTAATACGGTTGACCTTTACAGCCTTACCGAACTAACCGACACCGCCCTAACCTACAACCGCAGCAAGACGAAGGGCAAACGCCGCGACCGCGCACTGTTGACCGTGGCCGTGCACCCCTTTGCCGCCGACCTTTGCCGACGCTATGCCGACCCGAAGGGCAAAGGCTTTGCCTTCAGGCACACGTACAGCAACGCCGAAAATTTTAACAAGGCTGTGAATAAGGGATTGAAACGCATTGGCGCACTTTGCGGCATTGACAACCTGCAATTCTACGCCGCACGCCATACGTGGGCCACCATTGCCCGAAACGACTGCAACGTTAGCCTTGACGATGTGGCAATGGCACTTTGCCACAGCCGACGAAGCGTTACCGATATTTACATTCGTGCCGACTTTAGCCGCGTTGACCGCGCCAACGATGCCGTTTTGCGCTATTGCTTCGGACAATAAGTTTGCTACCTTTGTGCCAGGTGCCGCAGACGTGCGGAACGTAACCTCCGACCACCGCAAGGTGCACAACTTCAAAGGGCATTATTGAAGTAGTTTCGGGCGCAACGTAGGGCGCAGCCGTGTTGCCACACGGCGTTTTTTTTGCCCGCCTTGCAACTAATGCCTAATGCCTAATGCCTAACCACCAACACCCAACACCCAACACCTATGCTTTAAGCAATATCTGTATCGTCCGTTCCTTTTCGTCCACCAACCTTTGCAACATTGCGTTTTGCTGTTCTAACATTGCAACGTGCAGCGTTTTGCCGCCGCTTTCGCCTTCGCCCAACACGTCGGCGTCGAAAAAGTAGGTAACAGGAACGTGGAAAACGCGGCACACTTTTTCCAACACGGCAGCGTCAACGGTTGGCGTTTCCTTCATTCGCGTAATAGTAACGTGCGACAGCCCCAATTGCTCACCAACGGCCTTCTGACTTACACCGCTGCGAAACAGCAACTCACTGAAAACTTTGCCAAAATGTTTCATTTTTTTTGCGACGTTAACTGTTCGACAATCGACAACAGCCTATCAATCTGGCTGTTTTGCTCACCAATTTTAGCCGACAAATCGGCAACTATCGACGGCCAGTTTTGCGCCGATGCGCCGTATTGCGCTTGCGGCTCGGCTACTTTATTATTATAGGTATCGATGCCGATAATTTGCCAGCCCCTATCGTTATTAATCAGTAAATCAACGTATTTTTTAGGCAATTTCGACCGCCCCCGTTCCATTGCCGAAAAAAACGCCGTTTTAACGCCCAAATAATCAGCAACTTCGCTTTGCTTCAAATTATTTGCTTCTCTAAATTGTTTTAAATCAACCATTTGAAAATTATTTTTAAAAAATTTAGCATATTATGGTATAATGTGCCAAAGTTTTACTATACTTGCATTCGTAATTATTGCGATTGCAAAAGTAATTGTAAAAAACGAAACTATTTGAAAATTATGATTAAAGTAAAAGGAACATTTAGCGATGCGGTCGGAATGTTGACCGTCGGGCAATACGATGCCGCACGCCGCGACCTTGAAAACGCGCTCGGAATTGACCACGGCAGCCGCACTTCGTGGAGCCTTTACATTCGCGGGCAGCGTTTGTGGCGAATGAACCAGGTGCTGGAATGCAAAAAGGTTTTTGCCAATTACGGGATAGACTGGGACTACGACAGCGGCAGCGAAGCCGTCAACACCCTGACGCGCCGCACAACCGCGCCAGCCCGCACACCCGAACCAGTGGAAGTTTCAGACTTATAAAAATTGCCGTGAAGGGTGCGCGATAAAAGGCCGCACACTGAACGAACTACACGCCCGCAAGGGCGCACACGCTGGAACCTGGGACCGCCGACGGCATTTTTTACCATACGTTCTTTAAGATATTGACAAAAAGCGGTGAAGGTTGCATAAAAGGTGCAACAGCAAAAGAGGGACACCCGCGGCTGCAAACACGGGTGCAACTTGGGAAGCCTGGACGCCGACCGCTTTTTTTATGCTGACAAATGGCCGTGAAGTTTCAATAAAAAGGGTTGAAAAGAATACGCAACACGACAGCCGCAAGGCTGGATTTTCGAAAATTCGCCGCGCCTTCGGCCGTCTGCCAGCCTAACAGTGAATTAACGAGAAAAACCAAAGGTAAAGGCTCAATAAAAGGTTGGGCAGCGTAAAGTTCAACGACTATTTGTTTTCAAATTTTCGGCTTCAAAAGCCACCACCGCCGCCCCTTCGGTTTTTATCAAAAAATAAACGATTAAAAAACAAAAATGAGACATTTATTGTATATCGACCTTTTTTGCGGTGCCGGAGGCACCAGCACAGGCGTTGAACTTGCAAAACTGCACGGCCAGAAATGCGCCAAAGTAATAGCGTGCGTCAACCACGACAAAAACGCCATTGCTTCGCACCTTGCGAACCACCCGGAGGCGGTTCATTTTACCGAAGACGTGAGAACGCTCGACCTTACGCCGTTGGTTGCACAAACCGAAAAAATGAAAAAACAATACCCGGACGCGCTTTTAGTTTTGTGGGCTTCGCTTGAATGCACGAATTTTAGCCGGGCAAAAGGCGGCCAGCCCCGCGATGCCGACAGCCGAACGTTGGCAGAGCACCTTTTTCGATATATAGAAGCGTTAAACCCCGATTATATCCAAATTGAAAACGTCGAAGAGTTTATGTGCTGGGGCGAACTCGACGAAAAAGGCAAACCCGTAAGCCGCGACAAAGGCACCGCATATTTACGCTGGTGCAACACTATTGAAAACTACGGTTATAGTTTCCGGTACCGATTGTTAAACGCCGCCGACTTTGGCGCATATACAAGCCGCAAACGTTTTTTCGGGCAATTCGCAAAAAAAGGACTGCCGCACAGTTTCCCGGAACCAACCCACAGCAAAGAAGGCAGCAACGATAAAAACCTTACAATTTTCAACGTTAAACTGAACAAATGGAAACCTGTTCGCGACGTGCTCGACCTGGCCGACGAAGGAGAAAGTATTTTTACCCGGCGGCAACCACTTTGCGACCGCACGCTTGAACGCATTTATGCCGGGCTTGTGAAATTCGTTGCCGGGACAACCCGCAAACAGTTCGATGCGTTCCTAATAAAATACAACTCTATGAGCCAACGCGGCAAATACGTTGCCCCCGGAATAAACGAACCGTGCCAGACAGTTGCCGTTCAAAACAGACTGGGCATTGTGAAAGTTTGTTTTTTGTCGAAGCAATTTAGCGGAAACCCCGACAGCAAAAACCAAAGTATCGACAAGCCTGCCGGAACAATTACCACAATTGACCACCACGCTTTTGTTACGGCCTACTATGGCAACGGGCAAAATCATTCAATCGACAAACCAGCCCCCACAATAGTAACGCACGACCGTCTGGGCTTGATTCAACCGCGCTTTATTGTCAATGAATATGGAAACAGCGGCAGTGGCAATTCAATAGATTCTGTTTGCCCGGCTATTACCACACACCCGAAACAAAAACTGTGCAACCTGCAATTTTTGGTTAACCCGCAATTCGATTCAAACGGCAGTTCAATTGATAACCCGTGTTTTACACTAATTGCGCGAATGGATAAAATGCCGCCTTACCTTATAACAACTAAAACTGGTGAAAAGGCGATTGTTATTTATGAGACTGACACCCCAATAATGGTGAAAATCAAACAATTTATGGCATTGTATCAGATAATCGATATAAAAATGCGAATGCTCAAAGTAAACGAACTCAAAAAAATAATGGGGTTCCCGGCCGACTACGTGCTAATCGGCAACCAGGCAGAGCAAAAAAAGTTTATCGGCAATGCCGTAGAAGTAAATATGAGCCGCGCTTTATGTGAAGCGTTGGCCGAAGCAAATTAAAACACCCAACACCAAATAATCGCTATGGACCTAAAAGAGCAAATATTGGACCGCTGCGACATTCGCGAAATTGTCGAGGAAACAATAAGCCTGCGCAAACAAGGCAGCCGTTATTTTGGCTGTTGCCCTATACACAAGGAAAAAACACCGTCGTTGGCCGTGGAGCCTGACCGCCAGCACTGGCACTGTTACGGCTGCCACAAAGGCGGCAACGTAATCGACTTTGTAATGGAAACGCAAGGCCTTGCCTTTTGGGACGCAATGGTTTATTTGGCAAAAAAATACGACATTAAAATTCCAGAAAAACGCCCCGAAGACACTGCCGAAGGCCTGCACTACGTTGCCCTATACGATGCCAACAAACAGGCGCAAAGGTTCTTTGTCTCGCAACTTGAGAAAAGCGAACGCGCAAAAGCCTACGTCGAAAAACGCTGGGGCCTTGACTTCGCAAAATCTATCGGCATTGGCTACGCGCCCGACGAATGGCACGCGCTCGACAGTTGGGCAATCGAAAACAACCTTAACCGCAAGTTTTTCGAGGAACTGAAACTTATTTACGTCAACCCCGACAACGGACGGCGGCACGACTATTACCGCGACCGCGTAACGATACCAATTTACAGCAACACGGGCAATATTATCGGCTTTACGTGCCGCTACATTGGCGATGAGCCAGACGTGCCCAAATATCTGAACAGCGCAAACAGTGCCATTTACGGCAAAAAAGCAACCCTTTTCGGCCTGAACTTCGCCAAAAAAGCCGCCAAACTGGCCGACCTTATGTTTTTAGTGGAGGGCGCGCCCGATGTTCTGCGCCTTGAGGCAATCGGTGCCAACAACGCCGTGGCTTGTTTGGGCAGCAAATACACCAAAGAGCACTTTAAACTAATTCAACCGATAACAAACAACGTTTGCTTTATTCCTGATGCCGACGCAGTGGAAAAGGACACCGACGACGGCACAGGCATTAAAGGCACCATTGCCAACGCCAAAATGGCTATGGAATGCGGCCTGTCGGTTTACATTCGCGAACTGCCGCAACCCGACAAAAAGGTTAAAGTTGACGCCGACAGTTACTTCACCACCATTGACAAACTCAAAGGCCTGCAACAACAGGACTTTATAATGTGGTATCTTAACCACATACAGCCAAAAGGCGAAGGCGTAACCGTTGACGAAAACACAAAGTTTGTTAACGAAATTGCCAGCGTTATTGCCCTTATTGACGACGAAACACGGGCAAATTTGTGGGTTGACAAAGTGGCCACGCTGTCGGGAATAAAGGGCGCGAAAGCGATGCTGCGCAAAGCCTACCTTAACGCACTGGCCGACCGCCTTGAGCACCGCAACGTAAGGCGCGGCAAAGGCGAATTGGACCTTTACGAAACTTACGGCTTTTGGGTTGAGAATAACGGCTATATAAGCGCAGGCGAAAACGGCAAACCGAAACAATGGAGCAACTTTACGCTTGAGCCGCTGTTTCATATAAAAGACGTGGTTTTTCCGAAGCGTTTGTTTTCGATTACAAACGGCAAACAGACTGAAATAGTAGAACTGAAAGCCGAAGACCTTGTTAGCCTTCAGAAGTTTAAACAGAAGGTCGAGGGCTTGGGTAACTTCATTTGGCAGGTTAAAGACGAGCAACTAACGAAACTCAAAACCTACCTTTACGAACAGACGGAGACGGCTGTCGAAATCAAACAGTTAGGCTGGAACCGCGACGGCTTTTTTGCTTTCGGCAACGGCCTTTACAAAGACGGCCAGTTTTGCGAAGCCGACGACCTGGGCATTGTCAGGCTCGACAACGGCAACAACTACTATCTGCCTTCAAAATCGATGATTTACGCCAGCGACCGCACGCTGTTTGAGTTCGAAAAGAACTTTAGCCACTTCGGATATAACAACTGCACACTGACAGAAGCCTTTACCCGAATCGGCACCGTTTACGGCTCAAATGGCGTTATCGGCCTGGCATTCTACATTGCAAGCCTTTTCAAAGATGTGGTTTTGCACAACACTTCGTTACATTTTCCGATTCTCAACCTTTTCGGGCCAAAAGGCAGCGGCAAAACCGAATTAGCCGTATCGCTTAAGCGGTTTTTCCAACTTAAAGACCTGCCGTTGAACTTGAACAATACCACAATAGCCGCCATTGCCAACAACCTGGCGCAAGTATCGAACGCAATAGTGCACTTCGACGAGTTTAGAAACGATTTAGACACACGCATTCGCGAATCGTTAAAGGGCGTTTGGGATAACACGGGCCGAAGCCGTATGAGCCTTGACCGCGACAAACAAGTTGAAAGCACCCTTGTTGACTGTGCGTTGATATTGAGCGGCCAGGAAATGGCCACCGCCGACATTGCGCTGTTTAGCCGCTTTGTTTTCCTGCGGTTTTCAGAAACAACCTTTACAGCCGAAGCCAAAAAGAACTTTAACGAACTGGCCGAACTGCAACGCAAAGGCTTTAGCCACATTACGCTGCAACTGTTGAACTACCGCCCGCAGGTTGAACGCGAAATTGCCAGCCAGTTGGCCGTTGTTTCCGACCAACTCAACGACCGCCTGGGCAAAACGGTTATTGAAGACCGCATTTTAGGTAATTACAAAGTGCTTTTAGTTGTGTATAAGATAATTAGCAAATATTTAACGCTGCCTTACAGTTACGAGCACGTTTTCAACGTGTGTTACGATTATATGATTGAACAGCAAAGCAACTGTTTTACCAGCAACGAATTGGCCAACTTCTGGGAATGCGTGCAAGTATTGGTACAACAGGGCGAAATGGTGCTCGACTGCGATTTTCGCATTGCGCCCGAAAAGGTGCTCAAAACAAACCTTGTGGAACAGGAATACCAAACGCCGCGCCTTATTTTGTATTTGCGCCCGTCGCGAATTTTCCACCTTTACGCAAAGCAATATCGCAGCCTGGGCGAAACGTGCCTGCCGCGCCAATCGCTCAAATACTATCTGGAGCAATCAAAAGAATATTTGGGCACCAAAGCGTCGATGCGCTTTAAGATGATAGTTAAAGGCGTGGAACAGAAAACCACCGTAACCAGCGGCAGCAGCACCGAAAGCGTAACAATCGTACAAAACGAGCGTGCAATGGCCTTCGACTACGAAGCCGTTAAAACGATGTTTAATATTGATATAAACAACTACGTGGAAAACGAACAGCAAGACTTACCACTTGAATTTTAATGCCTTATGAAAATACGAAATCAAAAATCAAAAATCGAAAATGCGCCGCAGACGCGCCACTGCAACGAATGCCAACTGGCCGCGCCCGATTATAGCGACATAAACCGCGACACCGAAGGCCGCTACTTTATGCTGCGCTGCCCTTACGATGCCTACAAGCGTTTTCACCATTCGCCCGCCTGCGGCTTCTTTGTGCCGCGTGCCGTGCCGCTCGAAAAACCAACAGTTAAACAGTAATCACCTAAAAAATATAAAGTTATGAACGCAAAAGCCTTTTTTGAACTTGTGGCCGCAATGCGGTTCCAACAAAAAACCTACTTCAAAACCAAAAGTGCCGACGCCCTGCAAAAATCGAAGGAACTTGAAAAGCGGCTCGACACCGAAATTGACCGCGTTAACGCCGTGCTGGCCGAACGCGCAAAACACCAAACACCCAACACCTAACACCTTACTACTATGGATAATGTAATTAAAGCGTTGATGCGCTGCCGAAACACCGACAACGAATACCACCCCGAACTGTGCAACCCGCACTACTTCAAAATGCCGAACGGGCAATTGGTTCTTTACGCCACCGACACGCATATTTTGTTGATTGTAAAAGATACGGCAGGAATGCTCGATAAATACGACTTCGAACCGTCGCTAACGCCCAATATTGCCGCCGTAATTCCAACGGCACCCTGCAACAGTCAGTTAAGCGCAACCAAACTGAATATTGCCTTGCGCGAGGTTTTTCGCGCCTGTTGGGACGTGGAAACAACCGCTATCGACATTGAAGGCGTTTTGCTTCAGGCAAAAGCCGCCGACCGCCTGTTGTCGGTTCTTTACGACCTGGGGCTTGGAAACGTGCCAATGGCCGTGAACACCACACCGCCAACCACTTTGAAACTCGAAACGGAGCAATATATAATCGTACAGGCGGGAATGATAAACGACCCCGACTTTGTTAAACACGTAATTCTATATTGATATGCAACCACTTATTCGAACCGAAGACCAAAGGCAGGCCGAAGCGCAAGCCTTTGAACAGATGCAAGCCGACGCAACGCGCCGCTTCGAACTTGGCGACCCGCGCATTATGGTTGAACGCCTGAAGGAAGGCTATATTAGCCTGTGCAACACCGCCAAAACCGCCGCCGACTACGGCTACGTTGAGCCGAAGTTTGCCGCCACCTTCAACAACCTTGTGGCCGAATGCTTTTACAGATTGAAACAACGCCTCGAATCGCAACCAGGCTATAAACTTCAAAACGCAAAACAATGACGCTTTTTGACGAACAATTTGAAAACGAAGCCATTGAGCGCATTCGCAAGTTTGCACGAATAGCCGAAAAAATGGGCTTTGTGCCTGTGCTGGGCTTTTCAGGCGGCAAAGATTCGCAAGTTTGTTACGACCTATGCTTGCGGGCTGGCATAAAGTTTCGTGCCGTTTTCAATCATTGTTTCGAGACTGCCGAAACGCTGCGCTTTATTCGTGAATATTACCCACAAATTGAGTGGAGGCGCGAAGTAATGCAAGGCTTTTTCGAAAATATAAGAACCAACCACAACGGCTTTTTGCCGACAGTAGAAGCGGCTTATTGCTGCGTTGACTACAAACACAACCCGCACTATGTAGATGATGCTTCGATTGTGGGCGTTCGCAAGGCCGAAAGCGCAAAAAGGGCAAAACGCCACGTTTTGGAAACACGAAGCAAACGGACACTAAAGCGGAACCGCGAACTAATAAGCAACTATTTTCAGGCGCAATGCGTGGCCAGCGGCGCACCGTCCGAAATCCAACTCAAACCGATATTAGACTGGGACGACGACGAAGTGTTTGAGTATCTGAAACGCCACAATTTGCCTATGAATCCAGCCTACAAAATGCAACGCCGCGTTGGTTGCATTATTTGCCCAAAGGCCAACTTTACGGCCAACTACAAGGCTTTATTGGAGCACCCAAAACTAATCGACTGCGCCATTGCAGCCCGAAAAAAAAGTAACGCGGCAATTGACTGGATAATAACAGGCGACAAACTGGACTATGCCGACCGCAAAGCCGAATATATATGCCGCTGGCTCAACCATTCATTCAGGCCGTTTACAAAAAAACAAAAGCAACTTTTTGATTTAGTGTTAAATAAATATAATGAATTAAAAACCAACGAACAATGAAAGCAAAAACCTTATGCCTTTTGGCTTGTGCCTTATGCCTTACGGCCACCGCCTGCCGCCCGATGCGCGTTTACCGCGTAACCTTTAGCGACGGCACCTACGATTATTACGAACTCAACTACCGACCCGCCAACGGCGCAACCAGTATCGAATACCAGGGCGAAACCATTTTAGGCGTCGAAAAAATTGAGCCACTGAAAAATTAACCTATAAGTTAACCAACACCAAACACCCGACACCTAACACCTTAAAATTATGGATATTGTATATTTATGGAACCACTACAAAGACGGCACCGAACTACGTTACAGCCTGCGTGCCCTTGAAAAGAACGGCCAAAACGTTAGCCGCGTTTGGCTGTTAGGCCGTAAGCCCGACTGGGCCAGCGACGAAATAACCGAAATAGGCTACGACAGCAATAAGAACCTGCACAAGGAAAACGACATTACAGCCGCCATTTTCCGCGCTGCCGAAGTGCCCGAACTGGGCAACCGTTTTCTAATCTGCGCCGACGACTATTATTACATACGGCCTACCGACTTCGACCGCTACCCGATTTACCTTAAGAACCGCGAACTGCCCGAAGCCGTAACCAATAACCCGAAGTTTGGCGGCAACCTTTACCAGATAGCCGCCGTTAACACACGCGCTATATTAATGGCCGCTGGGCTGCCTTACGCCAACTATTCAGAGCACGCCTGTTTTCCTGCCGACAAAAAATTGATGCACGAATTTGCGCACCTTTACAAAGCCGCCTTTTTGCTTGAGCGTGGCATTCTGTTCGATTCGGCAATGGCCAATATCATTGTCGATAAGACAGGCGAAAAGCCCGTGCCGCGCAAAGACAATAAGATTCTGACCGCCGCCAACTACAACGACCTTCTGCGCCAGATAGGCGACACCGAATGTTTTAGCACAGAGGAAAAGTTTTGGAACCTGGGCGGCCGCGAAATACTGACAGCCTTATTTCCTGACAAATCAATATTTGAAAAATGAAAGACTGGAAACACCTTGAGGCGCGGAAACGCTACGTTGAAAGCGTTATAACCAAATTGAGTGCCGAAGGGCAAACGGTTTTCACTTTGTCGGACGTCGAGCGCATTTTGCACGACGCTTTCAAAGTGGAAGCCGCCGACGACCTGAAAGCACCTTTTTGCGTTCTGTATAAAGACAGCCAGATTGAAGGGCCAATGCCGTATGCCGATGCGCTGCAACGCGCCAGCCAAATATCTGACGCCAAACAATGCGACGTTTCGATTCTGCAAGGCTACGAAACAATCTACTATATCGACTACTAACACCTAACACCCAACACCTAACACCCGACACCAATAACAAAGAGACAGGGCACGTTTCTGAAACGCCGTTTTAGCCCGATAGACAAAAAACGGCAAAGGTTCTTTATTATTTAGTTGCGGCGTTACCAACTCAAATAAGAAAGCCGCCGCAACGAGTTTTTTTAGGTGATGCCCCGCCGACAATCCGACGGGGCGTTTTTTGTTTCCGACCTGTGCAAAAAATCCGCACACCTTACGGCAACTTGTGCCATTTTTTGGGTGCAACCTACCCCCAAAAAGTGAACACGCCACACAATCAACCATTTAACCCAAAAACCGCAAAAACACCGCCTGACGACTAATGCCTAATGCCTAATGCCTAATGCCTGAATCCAACCCACCAACACCCAACACCCAACACCCGACACCAACCCCCAAACACCCACCGCCGCCAACCAACACCCGACGCCAAACACTCAACACCCTAATTTATAACCTTTTAGCCGTGCACCTTAAAAATTCACTTACGCGCGCACGCGAGGCATATTTTCGTGTATATGGTTGTATATGCTTGTATATGTTTTTGTAATTCACACACACACAATTATTTAACCGCTCGAAAGCGTTGTATATGAGCCGAAAATTTTGTATATGTTTTGTATATGTTTTGTCTACGTTTGGCCGATTCAGGCAGTTGGGCAAAATTTTTGTCTACGTCGGCACCATTTTGTATATGTTTTTCGGCAAAATTTTCGGTTTTTGTATATGCTTAAAATAAGGGTATAATAAAGAAAATCAATAAAATAATTATCTGCCGCACCGCGCATATACAAACGTAGACAATTGTAGACGCGAAAAATGCCCCTACAATATTTTTTCAACAATATTTTTTTCAATCTGGCGACAGCGAAACAAACCTTGCTTTTTTTTCAAAAAATAGCCCACTTTACGAAAAAGTGTGTAATTTTGAACAAAAGCGAAATCGCACAAAACACCTATATATATGTGGACGTTTTATATTGATGTGCAGCCATATTTGGCACAGTGGGCAACAAAACACTTCGGCAGCCCCGTGGAATTTCCACGCGAAAGCCCTGAATCGAAACTAATAAAACGCTGGGTTGAACACCAACCCAAAGACGCACCGCCGCAACTGTCGGGCAATCTGCAAATCAAAATACCGATAACAAAGGAAAAGGACCCGCGGGCTGGGTATTTTTATATGCCCCCGCGTGCGTTAAGTTTGGTACGCGAAAGCCTTGAGACGCTGTTTGTGCAGAACCTTTGGGCCGAACTTGGCGACGCGCAGCGTTACAACTGCGAGTTAACAACGTTGATATACGCCTGGCTTGAGAAACACGGCATCGACGACCATTACTGGGAATGTATCAGACAGAAGTATTACAGGCTTCGCAAACTTTACGCTGAAAAAGGTGTTAAACTTGCTGAAAATTAACGAATTAAAACCGATTTTTAAACATTTGCGAAATGGCACTTTTCGGAATTAAACGCATACAGTATTGTAAGGCTACGACTTTGGCCTTCAGTGGGCAAAACAACCCCTATTTGGGCATTGCCAGCGAACCGACAAACACCTTTACCGACGTTGTTTGTATGGTTAACAGCCGCGCCACGCTCACCATTGAACAGGCCGTTGTGAATAAGCAGATTGTTTACACCGCCAAACTGCAATTCGTTACGCCCGACGACCCGATGCTGGACGTTGACCACTACGCCTTTATTGCCACCACCAACGAAGGCGAACGTGTTTTGCTGGGCGCAAACACACGGCCGCAGGTTGCCGTTGTAACCGCACAAGGCGTTTTTGGCAACGCTGGCGAACTGACAGCCTACACCACCACCGCCGAATTTAAAGCCGACTATCGGCCTTTGCGTCTGCCTGTAACCGCCGCCGAACCAATAAGCGGCCCCGCTTACGACATTTGCTGTGGCCAAATACCACAACCAACGGCACCCGATGCAAGGCAATTCGACATTTGCTGCGGGCAAATCAAAACCAGCGAACCAATAAGCGGCCCCGCTTACGACGTTTGCTGTGGGGAAATACAAGGCGAAGCACCTGTGCCGCCAGTACCGACTATCGTATTTATTAATATAACTGCAACAGACGCCGCGCCCTGGATAGCTGAAACATATATGCCAAATTATTCGGCTTCGGAATTAATCGACCAATCTTACACGAATCAGGGAACAACAGCACGACTGCCTATTGCAATTAACAGTTCAGAACGATATTACGAAGTGCTGGCACTTTACCCCCGTCGGGCTGGCACTTTGTTAACAATGGATATATCGGCAATGCAAGAATATTCGAACTACCAACTAATTAAGGACCCTATCGACAATGCCATTCCTATTGGTTATACTAACTCGCAATTTCCTTCTAATAAAATAGCCGTGGCGTATGCCTATGAGGCAGACAACGACCAATTTTTTACAGTTGGTTTAATTTATTCAAAAAATACTCAAATACAAGATATAAGCGACCCCAACAACCCGACAGGGCATATTATAACAAGAGAAGGCTATCGCTGCATTGGCTGGGCTTACCGTGCGGGCGGCGATGCTGTTACTTTGGGCGTTGCAACTCGACACATTATTTTATATGCACTTTGGGAAGCAATCTAACTTTTGATAATAACAACAAATTTTCCTTTATTCTGACAAAGGCCACCGCTGCGAAGCAGGCGGCCTTTTGTTTTCCGTCTTTTTAAGCCTTCTGCAAGCCCTTTATATTCACGAAATAAAACTTATAGGCTATGAATTTTCAAATCGACATTGACGGCCAAATTGGCCAGTATGGCTATTCAAAGCAATACGTAAGGCAAATATTGGCGCAATACAAAGGGCAACCCGTCAACGTGCGCGTTAACAGCCTGGGCGGCTCACTTGACGACGCGCTCGACATTGCCGCACGATTTAATGAGCACGGCGACGTTACAGTGTTTATGTTTGGCTACTGCGCAAGCGCGGCCACCGTTTTGGCACTGGGCGCAAAGAAAACAGTTATCGACGAAAACGCCTTTTACCTTGTGCACAAGGTTATGAATTGGGTTGACATCTGGGACACGCTCAACGCCGACCAATTGCAGGACCTTATCGACGAACTCGAAAAGAACAAGCGCGACAACGAAAAAATGGACCTTGTTCTGGCGAAAATGTATGCAAAGAAAAGCGGGCACACCGCCAACGAAATAATGGCAGTTCTTAAAGAAGCCGCCTGGCTCACCGCCGACGAAGCCAAAAACTGGGGCTTTGTTGACGAAATCGGCACAGGGCTTAAATACGCACCTGCCGCAATCGAAAACAAACTCAACGCCTTCGGGTTGCCGCTGCCAAAACCACGCAAAGAAAATAACAAGGGTGTATTAGGCACCATAAAATCAATGTTTAACAATAAATTAACAGCTATGCTTACAAATTATCTGAATTTGAATGCGCTTTTGAAAGTAGAAGGCTTTGAGGAGCGCGAAAATTCGGTGCCAATGACAGCCGACCAGCTAACCGCCATTGACAACGAATTGAAGGCGAACGCTGCCGAAATTGAAAGCCTGAAAGCTGACAACGAGGCAAAGGAAAACCAAATTAAAGAGCTGCAAGAAAAAGTTGCCGCCCTTGAGAATCTGCCAGGCGACAACACAAAACCCGTCGAGCCTGAAGTTGACAACGCCGTTTCGGCAGCGTCTATGTACGAACAAATCAAAAATCTTATCTAATTCTAAAAACTTAAAGCAATGGGAACAGCAGTAAACATTACCCCTGAAGCACTACAAAAAAGCGCAATCAAATTCCGTAAGGAACTTTTGAAAATGCCAGTGCTTGCCCTGGAAAAATCTTTGCCGTATATGACATTGAGGCCAGGCATTCGCTACAAGGAAATTGTAGGCGAACTTGCGGGCGACATTCAGTTTGGCCCTTACAGCAACAGCCGCAAGGACACTTCAGACATTAACGTTGTCGGCCGCACACTTGAAACCTTTTTCGGTTCTGTAATCAAAGATTTTGACCCGAACTCGGTTTATCAGTCAATTTATGGCTCGTCAATCACCAAAGGCGAAGCCCTGAAGGAAACCGACATTACACGTCAGGTTTTGGCGTTCCTGGCCGCACAGCTGGGCAAAAACCTTAACAAGGTTCTGTTCTCGGCCGTTCGCAACGACCTGGGCACAACCAGCGCAACCCTTTTCAACGGCTTCGACACCATTCTGGCCGCCGAAGAGACCGCAGGCAACGTTGCCGCAGCAAAAGGCAACCTTAAAGTGCTCGACAACGCAATCACTTCGTCGAACGCTTACGATATTATCAAAGATATTTATCGTTCGGCCAGCGACGAATTGCGCGAGGAAGATTCGCTGTTGTTTATCGACCAGGACACTTACGACAAGTATGTGGACGACTATCAGACAACCGTCGGCCCAATGGTTTACAATCAGGGTTTCGACAAAACGTTTGTTGAAGGTTCGGGCGGTCGTTGCCGTTTGGTTCCGCTGGCAAACAAGAAGGGCGCACCTTACTTCGAACTCACCACACGCAGCAATATGCTTATCGGTGTTGACCAGGAAAGCGACCTTGAGAAACTTATTGTCGACCGATTCTCACCGCTGTTGTTGACTTTCACAGCAACAATGTTCTTTGGCGTTCAATTCGAATCTATCAGCAAAGAGCGTCTGTTGGCTGTTAAGTTGGCTTCGTCGCAAAGCGGCAGCGGTTCGGCTTCAGGTTCGGGCAGCGCAAGCGGTTCGGGCAGCGCAAGCGGTTCGGGTTCGGGCGAATAATAAACTAATTGTCTAACATTCTAAAAAATTGAATTATGCCTACATCTTGCACAAATCAATCGTTATACGAAGGCCTGGACTGGTGCCAGGGCGAACCAGTTTTGCCGGGCATTCGCGGCGCAGTTTACTATCTGCCGAAAAAAGATATTGTTACCTGGCCGACATTGCCGAAAGCAACTGGCGACCCGGGGCAACATATGGCTAACCTTGCAACCTACAACGGCAACTTCACGTTGGCCGCTGACGTTGTTTGGCGCAAAATCGACGTTGTTGACAAACAATCGAATATCAGCAGCGAAGCACAAGGCGACCAGCCCTGCATTACTTCGCTCAATAAGGGCACGTTCCTTTATCCTGGAACCAAAGAGCAGGCAACAGGCTTCGCACGCCAGGCTAACAGCGACGACCTTGTGTTTATCATTTTCGAGAAGGACGGCAAAGCCCGCGTTCTGGGTAACGAAATGTTCCAAACCACAACAAAAGTAAGCCAGCAGTCAGGCTCACAGCCAACCGACAGCGCAGGCACTACAATTGAAGTGGAAGTTACCGACGTTTGCCCCGCACCGTTCTATCCTGGCAACATCGAGACAGCCGACGGCACCATTAGCGGCGCAGACGGCAGCCCCGTTTCGTCGGGCAGCGCAAGCGGTTCGGGTTCGGGTTCGAACTAACCAGACGTTTATTTTTTGATTAGCGGGCGGTGCGGCAACGTGCCCCCGCAACTCAAAAAGCAAACATAAACAGTGCACCCGCGGGCTATGGCCTACGGGCTGCACTTTAAAAGCCTCGGCACCGTGGGCAACGGTGTAAAAAAAAGCCCGCTAATAATAGCCGCTGTCGGCCTACCACACGGCGGCGGCTATTTTTATAACTAAAAAAGCAAAACAATGATTGACAATAAGTTTACAAAACAAATTCAGGACTGGTTAAACGCAATGCCGCAAGACCAGGACATTGTAAAGGGTGCAACCCTTTTGCTGCAATGCAACCGTAATAAAGTGCTATACAACAACATTGTGCGCAACCCTGAAAAACTGAAAGAAAAACTTATTTACGAACTGCGCAAACATCTGGCTTACAGGCTCGACGGCCTAACACTGCAACAGGTTGCCGTAATGGATAAAAAGGTTACAAGCGAAGTGGCCGCCACCATTGCAAAGGCACAAAAAGCCGCCGAAACGCCGCTCAAAGGCCAGCGGGCCGACCACAAACAACTGCCCGCCGACGTGCAAAACCTTTTCTTTGAGGCGCACGACATTATGGTTACGATGCGCTCACTTCACGAGAAACTAAAATTAATGAGTGCCGACAAACCGTGCGAGCGATACACGCACCTTAAAGAACTGTTGGCACTGCACGACCGTTATAGAAAGTGCTACAACACTTACGACGGCTACGACACCGCCGAAAAATCGACAGCGGCTGTCGATAATTCAACAGAAAACAAAGAAAATGCAGCCGACCCCGACGAACTGGCTAAAGCCATTGGCACGTATCGCGGCTACATTGTTACCAATATTGACAAACTGACCGACTTTGTGGCCAACGGCAAAACCAGCAAGGCCGACCGCCTGCGCGAAAAAATGCAAAGCCGTTTCGATGAGTGCAAAAGGCTGAACGTAAACTTTGAGGCCGAAACGCTTGAAAAACTATTGCAATTAGGTATCAGTTAAAATAATGCGTCGCGAAGGGTTGCCGTAAAAAATTTGCGGCAACCTTTTATTTACGAACTCGACGCAAAAAACGAACAAAGGCGAAATAATCAAAAAAATAAACGTATGAGTGCTTTTTCTAACGCCGTAATTGAGCGTATCAGGCTCAACCTTTTCGCGACACCTGGCGAAATGGCAGACAACGGCCTAACCCCCGACGAACAAACGCGCATTCTGCAACTGCGCGATGTTTACAACCACTGGATAGCCTACCCAACCACACGCGAGCGCGACATTCTGGAATTAATCGAAACACGCTACGGGCACAGCCGACAGGTTGCCTATAAGTACGTGGCACTTTTGCGTTCGCTGTTGGCCGACCTCGGCAAAGTGAGCAAAGACTACATTCGGTTCCAATTCAACGAAATGATTAGGGACGCTTACGACGAAGCCAAAAAGGCTGGCAATATCGAAGCAATGGTTAAGGCGTTGGGCCAATATGCAAAGTACAACCAACTCGACAAAGAAGACGTGCTCGACACGCGCTGGGAGACTTTGAAGCCGCAACAGTTTGTAATGACCGACGACCCTTCTGTTATCGGCTTTAAGCCTATACCCAACATTCGCGAAAAGATTAAGGCGACCATTCACAAGTATTGGGACGACCACATTGAAGACGTGCGCTATGTGGAAGCCGACACCGTTAACGAACTAATGAGGGAGGGCGCAGGCAATGGCAAACGCTAAATATTTTAACGACCCGCAGCAAATCGTTATTCAGACTGCGGCTAAAGACACCGTTTTTGTTGGCGGGCGCGGCATCGGCAAAGCGACACTTCACGCCTGGTTTAACTTGCGCAACTTTCAACAAATGCCGCGCTGTTCTGTCGGCTTTGTGGTTCCTACATTCAAAAAAGCACTAACAAACACGCTGCCGTCGATGCTGCAAGTGTGGGAAGACTGGGGCTACCACCGCGACGTTCACTACTTTATCGGCAAACAACCGCCCAAAAGCGCGGCGTTTCCGCCACCGCTTTACCCCGTGGCCGACTATACGCACGTTATTTCCTTTTACACTGGTGCTGTTGGTTACATACTTTCGCAGGACGTGCCAGGAGCCGCCAACAGTTTAAGTTACGATGCTTTGGACGTTGACGAAGCAAAGTTTGTCAACTTCGACAGGCTCAAAGACGAAGCAATGCCCGCGAATAGAGGGCAACAAAAGATTTTCGGGCATTTGAGTTTTCACCACGGAATGCTAATTACTTCGGATATGCCCGTAACCAAAAAGGGCAGTTGGTTTTTGAACTATAAAGACAAATGCGACAACGAACTAATAAGCACAATACAATCGGGCGTTTATGAACTTTGGCGGCTACGGCAGCGCATTGCAGCCGCCGAAGCGGAGGGCAAAAACACAACAGCCCTGAAACTGGAATATCGGGGCTTATCTGATGACATCGAGAAGTTAAGGGCTAACGCGCTGTTTTACGGCGAATTTTCAAGTATTTGGAATATGCAAATACTTGGCGAACAATATATAAAGCAAATGAAACGCGACCTGCCGCCGCTTACGTTTCAATCGTCGATTCTGTGCAAGCGCATCGGCATTACAAAGGACGGCTTCTACGCCTGCCTAACTGAAAACCACCTTTATAGCAATTACGACAACAGTTACCTATTGAACGCCGACTACAACTTTAAGACGCTGGCCGCCGAAACGTGCAAACAGGACGCCGACCTTATAGCCGGGCAGCCTATCTGTATTGGTATGGACTACAACGCAAATATTAACTGGCTTGTGGCTGGCCAGGTTGACGGGCGCACGCTTAAGGTTATCAAATCTTTTTACGTTAAATATGAGCGCAAATTGCCCGAACTTATTGCTGACTTCTGCGCCTACTACCAACCACACGACACACACGAAGTTATATACTACTACGACAGCACAGCGTTGGGCAGTAACTATGCCGTAAACAACGAAGACTTTAAGTTTGTTATCTGCACAGAGTTTGAGCGGCACGGCTGGACCGTTACGCCTGTTTACATTGGCAATCCAATGGCGCACCACGAAAAATATTTGCTTATTAACCGAATGCTGGCGGGGCAAACCAATCTAAAGCCGATATTCAACGAGGGCAACAACGAAGACTTGCTTATATCTATCAGGACGGCGGGCGTTTACAACAACAAAAAGGACAAACGCGGCGAAAAGTTGGCCGAAACAGAAGAAGACAAACTCGAAAACCGCACCGACGGCTCGGACGCTTTCGACACGCTGGCTATTGGTGTTGAGCGTTTTCCTGCGGTTGGTTCTCAACATTTTTATGTATAGGCGCAACAGTTAGTGTGTAGCCTAATTCATTGAGCAATAGCAAAATGTTTTTAAGAGTTGTGCGCCCTGTGCGTACTTCCGTTTTGTAAACTTGCGATTCGCATTTGCCCACCAACCCCGCAAGGGTTAAGCGCGTCAGGCCGCGCCTTCTGCGTTCGTCTGTAATGAATTGCCCTATGGCTTCGGCTTCTTTTTCCATTGCTTTGTGTTTATTTAATGACAATACAAAGGTAATCAAATATTTATAAAATCGTATTTTGTTTATTATCAGTGCGTTGGCGGTGTATGGCCGTGCATATACCGCTTTTTATAAAAAGCAAATTTGCCTTTTTCCGAAG
>Ga0310786_10001427_pt1 | contig 38516 bp, 33 predicted proteins | sample AusTroGonzalo_MG_FD_203881 | JGI IMG/M metagenome (GOLD analysis project Ga0310786, IMG submission 203881) | Bovine rumen microbial communities from tropical cattle in Woodstock, Queensland, Australia - Gonzalo_03 (v2) (version 2) | ecosystem: Host-associated > Mammals > Digestive system >... | reverse complement strand
AGAACTGACGGTGAGGGAATGTGCTTAGACAGGATTAACAGGATTGACAGGATTATCTGTGGTATCCCCCGAGCGCTGCGAAGTCGCCGCAGGCGAGCTCAATGCGGGGTGTGTGCCCCCCAGACCCCAAAATCCTGTAAATCTTGTAAATCCTGTCCAAAAACTGCGGGGACAGACCCCGCGAAACCCAAGGAGGAATGCAAATGGACATTAGTAGGTTGGCGGCAGTAGGGCTGGTGCTCTTCTCCGTTCGGTCGGCGTCTGCCGCCGACACGATAAAGGCGGCGTGGTTTTCGCGGGACATATCCTGCAAGGTCGGCTCCCTGCTGGCAGGCTATGGCGCGAAGGACGTCTCCGTGGCAAAGTTCGACGACCTTCAGCTGCACGGCCTTGCGCTGGACGACGGAACGACGAAGACGCTCCTGATGAGCTTCGACCTGCTAGGGATGGACTCTGACCTAATCGGCAGGATGCGTTCCGCCTGCGCAAGGGAGCTTGGCGTCAAGGACGACAACGTGCTGCTTACCTGCACGCACACGCATGGCGGCCCGCATGCGCGCAGGTATTCCGGCGATAGCAAATATGGCGGGAACAATGACATGTATGCCAAGCCGACGGACATTGATTCCGAATACGTCGCATTTCTCGAAAAGACGACGGTCGCCGCCGTCAGGGAGCTTGCGCGTAACGGATGCTGGCGCGAGTGCAGGGTCGGTTTTTTCTCGTCGCAATGCGACGAGAACCGAAACCGCCGCTATACGACGTCCGAGAACCTGGCGTCGTTCAATGCCCACCGCCGTGCGCTGCACAAGCTCACCACGGGCATCGCGGACAAGGAGCTTGGCACGGTCGTCCTGCTTGATCCCGAAGAATACACGCCCCTGTACGTCGTTGGAAACTATGCCGCACACCCCCTGGCGTTCCATGCGCCGGGCAGGGGCGGGCTGACGATCACCGCGGACTATCCAGGCTTCTACCGGCGCTATGTCGCGAGCAACACCGGGGCGCAGGCTATGTTCGTCAGCGGTGCCTGCGGCGACCTTGTTCCGAAGGACGACGAACTCGGCGTCAATGCCGCGCGCAGGGTCGGCGAAAACCTCGCAATGGCGTCTATAGCCGGAATCATCGACGTGCAGCGCAACGCGACGCGCTTCGTTCTCGACAAGCCCAGGCTCGGCGCGAAGATCGTGAAGATGAGAAGCAGGCTTCGCGGGCCGTACCGCAGGATGTACGGCAAGGAGGAGGCGGAGATGGAGCTGCAGCTCATGGCAATCGGGGACATTGCCTTTGTCGGCGTTCCGGGCGAACTCGTGAACGAACTTGGGCTTGAGATAAAATGGCACAGTCCTTTTAAGCGCACGTTCATCGCATATTGCGCGACCGACTACTTCGGCTACATGTCCACCGCGAACCAGGTGGCGGCCGGAGGGTACGAGCCGCAGAGCCAGAGATACGCGTCGCGCGACACGCTGAAGCTCGTGACGACCGTGCGCGACGGGCTGTTCGACCTGCGCGAGCGCCTGTTCCCGGAGGACGGCTTCGGCGACGACCCCTATCCAGACAACCTGGCGCTTCCGCTTGTAAACCTTCCCGGCGGGATCAAGTCGTCCAAGTGGCAGAGGGGCGCGGAGAAATGAAGGGCTCGTCCAATCGCCTGGAGTCGCTGGACGTACTGCGCGGCTTCGACATGTTCTTCATCTTGCTGCCGGATCCGGTGCCGTGCATCGTCGTCACGTTTCTTGCGATGTTCGGACTTGAGCATTCGGCCTTCGCGCAGCAGTTTGACCATTGCGCGTGGAACGGGCTGAGGTTCTACGACTGCATATTTCCCCTGTTTCTCTTCATATCGGGCATCACGTTCCCTTTCTCGCTCGCGTCGCAGCGGGCGAAGGGCTTTACGACCGCGCGGATCGTGCGCAGGATACTGCGGCGCGCGGCGATTCTCTTCCTGATGGGTGCGATGCTGTGGACGGTCATCGACGGCACTCTCGAGAAGAACGTGCTTTCGTTCGAGTGGGAGCATTTCCGCGTGTGGAGCGTGATCGGCCGCATCGGGATCGCCTGGGGCGTGGCGGCGCTTCTATACATGTTCCTCGGGAGGAAGGCGCGCATCGGCGTGGCGGCGGCGATACTGGCGGGCATGTGGCTCGTCATGCGCTTTGTGACCGCGCCGGGAGCGCCTGCGGGCGTGAACCCGATGGAAACGGGGGAATGGCTTCTGTGCCGCTGGATCGACACGAACTTCCTGACGACCGCGCATAGGCCGGAAGGGGGTTTTACGACGATAACAATGGTCGCGACGGCCATGTTCGGCATGTTTGCAGGCGAGATTCTCGCGGGCGACGCGCCCAAGGGACGCAAGGCCCTGAATCTGGTGCTTCTCGCCCTCGGCCTTGCGGGGGCGGGCCTTGCCGTGGCGTTTGCGTTCGGTCCCTATTCGCTGCCGTCAACAAGTCCGTCTGGACGAGTTCCTTTGCCCTCGTAGCGGGCGGTATCTCGGCAGCGCTTCTCGCGCTCTTCTACTGGATCGTGGATATCCGCGGCTGGCGTCGGTGGGGGTTCTTCTTCAAGGTGATCGGGATGAACGCGATTACGGTGTACATACTTGTGCGCACGGTGTTCAACTGGCAGTTCGAGTCGCAGTACTTATTCGGCGGGATCGCCTCCCTGCTACCGCCGGTCGTAGGCGACTTCGTCACCCAGGCGGGCATGATGGCCATTGTCTGGCTGTTCCTCCTCTGGCTCTACCGAAAGAACGTCTTCCTGCGAGTGTAGGGCACGACCGGAATGGCGTGTTCGCAAAAACGCGAAAGCGTGAAAACGTAACATTGTGGCGCGGCGTTATGGTACAATGCCTGCATGAAAAAAGAAAGTATGTTGGACATGTGCGGCGTGTATTCGGCCTTGATCACGCCGTTCACCAAGGACGACAAGGTGAACGAGTGCGCGATCGAGCAGCTGATTGAATATGGCATCGAGAGCGGGCTCAGGGGATTCTACCTGACTGGCGGATCGGGCGAGTTCACGCTCATGTCCGTCGAAGAGCGCAAGAGGGTGTTTCGCCGCGCGGCGAAAGCGGCGAAGGGGCGGGCCAAGCTGATCGCCCACGTCGGGGCGACGCGGACGGATGATGCGGTCGAGCTTGCGCGTTACGCCGAGAAGGTCGGCTGCGACTGGGTGTCTTCGGTCGCGCCGATATATTTCGGGCAGAATGCCGCCGCGCAGCATGCGCACTACAAGATGATCAGCGAGGCGTCTGGCCTTCCGCTCATGATATATTGCTTCGGCAACACGCTTGTGCCGGAACGCGACCTGAAGCTCTTCGACCTCAAGAACGTCATGGGCATGAAGTACACAGGTTCGGACTACTATGCCGTCCAGTCCATGCGCCGCAAGATAGACAAGGAAACGTTCTTCGCCTCGGGTCGCGATGAGATGTTGGGCTGCGCCCTTGCCCTCGGCGACACCTTTCAAGGCGGCATCGGCACAACCTACAACATGATCCCGAAGCATTTTGTCGCGATTTACGAGGCGGCGAGGAAAGGCGACTCGGCGGCGGTCGCGAAACTCCAGGGCGAGGTCAACCAGTTGGTCGACTTGTTTCTTTCCTGCCCGAACTGGTCGTGCTGGAAGGCGTTTATGCTTGCGCGTGGCATCGACGTGGGGTGCGCCAGGATGCCATGCGGGCCGGCTCTTCCTGAAAAGGAGCGCAGGGCGTGGGCAAGGAGGTTCTCCGACCTGGTCAAGACCTTTGCGCTGCAATGACACGGCTTTGCATAGGAACGGTCCAGTTCGGCATGGACTACGGCGTGCAGGGCGGAACTCGCCCTGCAGTAGAGGATGCTGTCAGGATGCTGGACTTCGCGACGCAGAATGGCGTGGATGCGATTGACACGGCCGCAGCCTACGGCACGGCGGAAGACGTGGTCGGCGAGTTCCTTTCGCGCAAGACGTTGCCGCGCGACGCCGTGCAGGTGATTTCCAAGTTCGGCACGAACATGTTCGAGGGCGCATCCGCCGCGGACTACGCAAAGCGGCTGCGGGCGGCGGTCGAGACGTCGCTCAAGCGCATCAGAAGCGACTATCTCGACGCCTACATCTGCCATGTGCCGACTGCGGCGGGCGATTCTGCGATAATCGAGGCGATGGCTGCTTTGAAGTCGTCTGGCCTTGTTCGCCACGTCGGGTTTTCGGTCTACGATCCCGACCAGACTCTGGCGTGCCTTGCGTCGGATGCCGTGGACTTCATCCAGTCGCCGTTCAGTTTCCTCGACCGTCGCATGGAGACGAGCGGAGCGCTTGCGGCGGCGAGCGCGAAAGGCGTTGACCTTCACACTCGATCGGCTTTCGTGCAGGGACTGATGCTGATGGATGTCGAGAAGATTCCCGAACGCCTGGCGGCGACGCGTCCTGTCATCGCCGATCTCGAGGCGGCTTGCGCGGAGGCGGGGCTCTCGCGCCGTGCGCTTGCCCTTGCCTTTGTGAAGGCGAATCCCGACGTCTCGCATCTTGTCTTCGGCGTGGACAACATTGGGCAGCTGAAGGAAATCGTCGCGGACTTCGACCGGCCTGTTGATTCTGGCGCGGTGAAGTCGATAGCGGACAAGTTCTCCGCCGTAGATCCGGCAATCTTCCTGCCCAACAACTGGAAGGCGTGAAGAAAGGCAAAACGATGAACAATCTCGGAAACAGGGCGCTGAAGTTGGGAGTCGTCGGGCTGAGCACCGGCAACGGACATCCGTATTCGTGGTCGGCCATCTTTAACGGATGCGATATGGCCTACATGAAGGATTGCGGATTCCCCGTGATCCCGGAGTATCTCTCGAAGCAGAAGTTTCCCGACGACTGCATACCCAATGCCAACGTCACGCACATTTGGACTCAGGACCGTGCCGTTTCGGAGCATGTTGCAAAGGCGTCGCTTATACCTAATGTCGTTGACGGGATGGAGGACATGATCGGCGAGGTCGACGCGGTGCTCCTTGCGCGTGACGATCCAGAGAACCACTACGCGATGGCGAAGCCTTTCATCGAAGCGGGACTTCCCATCTACATCGACAAGCCTCTTGCGATGACAATCCGCGAGGCGGAGGAGATATACGCGCTTGAGAAATATCCGGGCCAGATATTCACGTGCTCCGCGCTTGCCTACTCCGACGGACTGAAGATCGCCGACATCGGCGACATCCGCCACGTCCAGGCGTTCGTCATAAAGGACTGGAAGAAGTATGCCATCCATGTCGTGGAACCTGCGCTGCACCTTTTCGACTGGCACACGCCTGTTGTTTCGCACAACGTAGTCGCCAACGACACGAACAAGATAGTCTCGCTCGCATGGGCGAATGGAATGACGTCCACTTTCACCACGCTCTACGGCGCGGATTGCGGCTTTCGCATACAGGCGTTCGGCACGAAGGGCCATGCCGAGGTGGATTTCGGCGGCACGTTCTTCATGTTCCGCAACGCGCTTCAGGCGTTTGTCGACATTGTGCGCGGCGAGCGGAAGAACGAATCGCGCGAAATCACGATGAAGGTGATGGACATTCTTGAAAGGGGAAATGAAGGTTGAAAAGTTGAAAGGTTGAAAGGTTGAAAAGTTGAAAGGGTGATGGATGATGGATGAGAAATTAGGTATGAACGGGGCCGTTCTGATAACTGGTGGCACGGGAAAGATCGGGTCGAAACTGGTGGAGCACTTCCATGCTCAGGGTCGCACGGTCGTTTTCACGTCGCGAAGCGATGAAAATATCGGGAAGACCGTCGCGGGGCGTGAAGGAATGATTGGAATCAAGGTGGACTTCCGCGATGAACAGGCGGTCGAAACGATTGTGTCCGCTCTCGACGAAAAGGGTGTGGAGGTGTCCGCTCTCGTGAACAACGCCCGCGACCTGGATGCTCTCGGCGTGGACGAGGACGGAACCGTTCCCGGCGCCAACTGGCTTGCCGAGTACCGCATCGACGTGGTGCTGCCGTATCAGCTCGCGCTTGCGCTGTCAAGGCGCGGCGGATTGAAGAAGGTTGTAAACGTGTCTTCCATGTACGGCATGAACTCCTTCAACCCGCATCTTTACGAGGGACCGTTCCGCCCGCCGCTCCAGTACGCCTGCGCAAAGGCGGCGCTCATTCATCTGACAAAGTGCCTGGCCGTGCAGTTTGCGCCGCAGGAGATAGCGGTCAACTGCGTCACCTACGGCGGCGTGGAAGGGCGAGTGGACGACGGCTTCAGGAAACGCTACGCCGCGCTTTGCCCTATGGGGCGGATGATGAAAGACGACGAGACTGTCGGCTCCGTGGATTTCCTCTTGTCTGACAAGGCGGCGTATGTGACGGGCCAGAACATCGTCGTTGACGGAGGATGGGGGATTTGGTGACGGGCGGCATCAGGATTCTCGACTGGGCGATAGTGATTGCGTATCTCGTCGCAATCATCTGCGTTGGCTTTGCCTTTTCCCGGAGGAACAGGTCGTCCGACGCCTATTTCAAGGGCGGTGGCAGGTTGCCATGGTGGGTGACGGCGTTTTCGATCTATGCGACCACGTTCTCCCCGCTTACCTTTCTTGCAATCCCGGCGCTCGTCTATGCCACCGATCTGAGCTACTATCCCATCTTCTTCGGCGCTGTCGCCGCGACGGCAGTGGCGGTCAGGTGGTTTCTGCCGTTCTTCCGCGGCGGAGGGTGGGTCAGCGCCTACGAGTATCTCGAGCAGCGGTTCAACCTGGCCTGCCGCCTGTTTGCGTCGGCGGCGTTTATCCTCTTCATGGTTTCGCTTACCGCGATTGTCGCCTATCTTCCGGCGGTTGCGCTTTCTGCCGTGTCGGGACTGGACGTAAACCTTTCCATCGTGGTTGTGATGGCGGCGGCGATTGTGTACACGGCATTAGGCGGCATGGAGGCCTTGGCCTGGACTGACTTTGCGCAAACCATTCTTATCTTCGTGACGATGTTTACGGTTCTCGGCGTCATCTGCCTGGGTACGGACGGAGGGGTGTGCGGCGTGTTTTCGCTTGCTGCCGCGCACGACAAACTCAATGCGTTTGACTTTTCCCCGGTATTCTCGCGCCCTGGGTTCTGGGTTGTTCTGATAGGTGGCACGATTGCAAATCTTGCCACCTACATTTCGGACCAGCGCGTGATCCAGCGATATCTGACGGTAAAGGACGTTCCTGCGGCGGCGAAGTCGATGTGGGCGCAGATTGCGGTTGGCTTCGTGTCGTCTACGCTCTGCTTCTTCATAGGCCTTGGCATCTGGGCGTATTACCAGTCCAACGGCGCAGACTTCCCTACGCTGACGCGCAACGACCAGATATTCCCGGTGTTCATCGCGTCAAAGCTGCCAATGGGCCTTGCGGGACTTGCGCTCGCAGGCATTGCCGCCGCATCCGTCTCTACCCTGTCCGCAAACATGAACTCGACTGCGGCGGCGTTCGCCACGGACTTCTACGCACGGCTTTTCAAGGGCCGCAACACGCTTCTTTGCGGAAAGGCGGCGAGCCTCGGATGCGGCATCCTCGGCTGTGCTTTTGCGATCGTCCTTGCGAACATGAACATCGTTTCGGCCTATGAGCAGTTCCAGCGCTACCTTGGAATGCTTACCGCAGGGCTTGCGTGCCTGTTCCTCATGGGACGTTTCATGCCGTGCGTCAACGGTGTCGGCGCGGTATGCGGCCTAGCCGCAAACTACGTCGTCACGTTCGGGCTCGACCTGCTCCCGTGGCCAGGCAAGCCTCATTTGTTGCTCTACGGACTTTTGGGTATGCTCGTTTGCCTCGTCGTTGCAGTGCTGGCAAGTCGGTTTTCGTCCGCGCATTAGCATGGGCGCAGCTCGGTGCCATGCTGTACCCCCAGAAGAAGGGCGGTTGGACCGGGCCGCAACTGCTGTGGGACCGCAGGCCGTCGGCTAAGGGCTGGGAGGGCATCGAGCTTTCCGTGACCGGCGCACAGCTCGGGAAGAAGTCCGGCAAGTATCTGCTCATCCTCTTCAAGATGAAAGGCACGGACGCGGTGGCGATCTCCCGCCTTTCATGGAAAGTTGAGCAACATTCACGACGCAAGTAGGCGGACGGCGGCCGGTGGACGCGTGCGGAAGGGGATTGCGTCTTTTTGCTCACTATGGTATAATCACCATCAAATGGCGAAGTCTCGTAAATTGAAATACCGCAGGATTCTCCTGAAGCTTTCAGGAGAAGTCCTTGGAAACAAGTCCACGGGCGAGTGCATAGACCCGGAAAAGCTCGCTTTCATGGCGGAGCGCGTCAAGAAAATCCATGCGATGGGCTGCGAGATCGGCATTGTGCTGGGCGGCGGCAACATATTTCGCGGGCTTTCCGGCGCAGGCAAGGGCGTAAACAGGGTGACGGGCGATTCCATGGGAATGCTCGCCACGATCATCAACGCCCTCGCCATGATGAACGCCCTGGAGTCGATCGGAGTGCCGACGCGCGTCATGACTGCAATAGAGATGCCGAAGCTGGCGGAGCCGTTCATACAGCGGCGTGCGCTTCGCCACCTCGAGAAGGGGCGCGTGGTCATTTTCGGCGGCGGGACGGGGAATCCCTACTTCTCAACCGACTCTGCCGCCGCGCTGAAGGCGAGCGAAATAGGCGCCGAGGCCCTTCTCAAGGCGACGAAGGTCGATGGCATCTACACGGCCGACCCGAAGAAGGACCCGAGCGCGCGCAAGTATTCGTCACTCAAGTACGAGACTGCGCTCGAGAAGCGCCTTAAGGTAATGGATTCGGCGGCTTTTGCGCTTTGCATGGACAACAACATCCCCATCGTGGTCTTCGACTTCTTCGACCCTTCGGCGCTCGAAGGCGTCGTCGCCGGCCGGACGGTGGGAACAATCGTGAGCTGAAACCCCGAGCGGGAAAAGAAAAACGGAGGAATGCAGATGGAAACGGTAAGTGAGGTCCTTAACGACACGGTCTCGAAGATCGGCAAGAGCTTCGACGCCCTCAAGCAGCAGTTTGCTGGGCTGCGCACTGGAAAGGCGTCGCCCGCCATGGTTGACCAGATCAAGGTTGACTACTACGGCGCGCCGACGCCTATCAAGAATCTCGGGACGATCTCGACCCCGGAGCCGCGGCAGATCAAGATAACGCCGTTCGACCCCACGGTGATCGACGCGATGAACAAGGCTATACTTGCCGCGAACATAGGCGTTACGCCGCAGACGGACGGGAAGGTCCTTCGCATCACCGTGCCGGAGCTCAACGAAGAGCGCCGCAAGGAGATCGTGAAGGTCGCGAAGACCCAGGCCGAGGCCCAGAAGGTCGCCATGCGCAACGTCCGCCGCGACGCCAACGACATGGTGAAGAAGCTTGAAAAGGACAAGAAGATTTCCGAGGACGACCTCAAGCAGGGGCTTGAGAAGATTCAGAAGGCCACGGACGACGGCATTGCGAAGATCGATGCCGAGCTCAAGGCCAAGGAATCCGAGGTGATGGCTGTTTGACGTACGGAGGGATGTTATGGCAGACGATGTCGAGATGACGCCGGTTGCGGAAGAGCCGCCAAAGGCAGATCCGCTGGTCAAGCCCACGGTTCCCGGTGGAACCGTCAAGTTGACGCCTGCGGTGCGCAAGCCGGTGATTGGCGGAACGCAGACCGGCCTCAAGCCGGGGCTCAAGCTGCCGCCAAAGCCTGGCGCTACGGTCTCCGCGCTCAAGCCGGGGCTCAAGCTGCCGCCAAAGCCTGGCGCTACGGTTTCCGCGCTCAAGCCGGGGCTTAAGCTCCCGCCAAAGCCTGGCGCTACTGTTTCCGCGCTCAGGCCGGGCCTCAAGCTGCCGCCAAAGCCTGTCATCCACAAGCCCGGCACCGCTGCCGCGCCTGCGCCGCTTCCAAAGCCGATTACCCCGGCTCCGGCCGCTCCCGTGGTCGGCGTGGATTCGCAGGGCGTCGGCAAGCTGCCCACTGTCGAGGCGAAGACGATACCGCGTGAAGAGGCGGCCGCCGCGCCTGCGCCTGTCGCCGACGCGAAGCCCCTTGAGGCTCTCAAGACAGTAACCCACAAGCTCAAGGGCATTACGCAGCCCATTCCCCAGCAGGCGATTCTCCGCAAGACCGGAATAATCGCGGATGGCGCCGTGACCGAGGCCCAGAAAGAGGCCGCCAAGCACAAGACCGCCCGTATCTCCCTATCCGACGCGATGGGCGTGGCTCCTGTGAAGGACGAGCACGCGCCGATGAAGACGATCCGGATAAAGCGCCCCGTCAACATACCTGGCTCCACGGCCAGCCTCACTCCGATTGCGAAGCCTGCCGCGGCGCCTGCCGCGCCGGCTGACGGCGATGCTGGATTTGTGGCCGACCAGGATGACGATGCGCCGACATCCGTGACCATGGCGCCGGCGAACATAACGCAGCGCAAGACCCTCAAGATCACGCGCCCCGGCGGGTCGGTGAGACCTGCGGGCAAGTTCGGGATAAAGAGGCCTGCGGCTCCGGCCGCCAAGCCCGCCGACGCGGCGGCTCCCGCGGCCGAGGCTTCGGCGAATGCCGATGTCGCGGACATCCCAGACATTCCGTCCGTGCTGCCGCCCGTTGCCGCCGAGAAGGCGCCGGCCGACAATACGCCAGGCTGGGTGTTCACACTGTCTTCGGTAGTGCAGGCCGCCGCCGTCGTTATGATGGGCGCTCTTGCGATCTTCCTCTACCAGAACACGCAGACGCTTTACTTCTGACGTTGGCGTTGATCGCGATTTGAGGTGAAGAGAGTGTCTGCCTGCGGCAGGTCAGCTTCCGTAGTGAAGGCGACGGCGCTTGAGATACTCTCAGAGCCTGTCACGCTCCTCGTCCTGCTCGCCTCCCTTGTCCTCGCCGTCTTGGCGCCGGCATTCCACTACCACCAGTTCGGCGAACCTACGCGCATGGCGAGGGACGCTGGATTTTCGGCGGTCTTTACCGGCGGGACGGTCCTTGCAGTCTTTGCGACGATAAGGTCGATAAGGAGGGAAATCGAGACGGGGACCATCGAGATGGCCCTGTCGCATCCGATTTCGAGGGGAATGTTCTTCGTCGCAAAGGCGTGCGGGGCGTTTGCGGCCTGCATTGTCTTCGCGCTGACCGTCTTCGGCGTTTCGCTGACGTCTGTCGCCGGCGCGGCCGTCGGCGGGGCCATTGCGGAGCGGACCGGCGGCATTGCGCGCATATGGGGGCCGTGCGTGGCGGTCGGCATGGCCGTGATTGTACTTCCCCTGGTCGCAGCTGCGGCCGCCAACAGGTTGTTTAGGTTCCGCTTCGTCCTTGCCTCCACCGTCACGGCGGCCTGCGCCGCCGTGGCTTCTGCGTCCTGGGCGTTTAGCCTTGACCCTGCGGTTCTCGCTCCGTATTTTCTCGCCGCCCTGCCGCTTGTCGCGTTTATCGCAGTTTTCGTTTCGGCATCGGCCGCATTCGCCGTGCGCTTCAGGGCGAACGTGGCGGCCGTATGCTCCGGCGTCCTGTTCGCGGCCATGGTTCCCTTTGCAGGAAACTACTACCTTTCCGACGCTCTTTCAGCCGGAGGCTCCGTTTCGTGGATTGGCGCGGCGGTGCCGTTTGCCGCGGCGATTCCGGCGATTGCCGCGTTTACTTTGCTGGGGATAGGATGGACAGCGGAAAGAACATAGTTGAACTGCGCAACGTCAGCCGGACGTTCCGCGACTTCTGGCTCAGGCCGACCGTCAAGGCGGTTGACGGTCTCACTCTCGACGTGAGGCCTGGCGAGGTGTTCGGGCTTCTCGGGCCCAACGGATCCGGGAAATCCACCACGATAAAGATGATACTAGGCCTTTTGAGGCCGAGCGGCGGCGAGGTCTCCCTCTTCGGCCTCTCCCCCCGGTCTGTAGAGGCGAGGAGGAGGCTCGGCTATCTTCCGGAGCTCAGCTACCTCCATCCGTTCCTTACCGCTCGCGAGACGCTGATGTACTATGCCGGGCTCTGCGGGCTTGGGCGCTCCGAGGCCAGGAAGCGCACGTCGCAGCTTCTTGAGATGGTCGGCCTCGAAGAGGCGGCGTCGCGCGTCGTCGCCGGTTTCTCGAAGGGGATGTCGCGCAGGGTGGCGCTTGCCGCGTCTCTCGTCGGCAGGCCCGATCTCCTTGTCCTTGACGAGCCGACGTCCGGCCTTGATCCTGTATCCACCAAGGAGGTCAAGACCCTCATCAAGGCCCTTAGCGCCGGGGGGATGACGATCCTCATGACTTCTCACCTTCTTGCCGACGCGGAAGACGTGTGCGACCGCGTGATGATCCTCAACCACGGCAAGTCGGTGGCGGAAGGGCGCGTAGCCGACCTCGGGACGAGCCTCGAGGAGTTCTTCCTCGCGAAGGTCGGCGACATCGAGCATTTCCGCTTGGCGCCGTTCCTGTCGCAGGAGTCTTGACCGTGAGGGGTTTCTTGGAGATATTCAAGCTTGAGGCGATGTCGCTCGTCCGCTCGAAGGCGTTTGCGATGCTTCTTGCGTTTTCCGTGGCGTGGGTAGTGGCTATGGCCTGCGTCGCGACGGGGGACGGCACCGCCGAAGGCTCGCGCGAGGTATTCGTCAGGTATTCGCTTGGAGGCGTTTTCTACCTGCTTGTCGTGGCGCTTCTTTCGTCCGCTACCGGCTCTCTCGCGAGCGAGAGGGCCGCAAACAGGCTTCAGCTCGCGATGGTTCGCCCTGTCAGGTATTTCCATATTGCGCTCGCGAAGGCGGCGGCGCTCACCGCATGCGGGGCAGTCGTGCTGGTAGTCTCTGCCGTCGCGGTATGCTTCCGCACGGGAGTCTCCGAGAGGTGCAGCCATGTGCTGAAGCCCGCCATGCCGTCGCCGCGCGAAGAGGCGGAGGCGATGTACAAAACCTACATGGCCGATCCAAACACTCCTGCCGCCGTCAGGCACGCAAGCAAGGGGGTCGTCCTGCGCCTTCTCGCCAACAGGGCAATAGACAGGTACGACACCGTCGGCACCAACGAAACGGCGACGTGGCGGTTTCCGCTTCAAGATGTCGCAGGAGAGAGCGCTCTCGGCGCGGGTCTTGCCGTACGCGCGAGATTCACAAACAGGTTCGACATGCGCGACGAGGTACGCGGAGTCTTCCGCACGGGCGGCCTCTGCGGGGTTGCGAGCAACATAACTCAGGCCGTCGTCAAGGTCCCGCTTGGCGGCAGTGCGCCTGCGGGCGAGGAGCTTTCGTTCCAGAACCTCGGTGCGTCTGCGCTCATGTTCAGGCCGCGCCGCGACGTGGAGCTGCTCGTTCCGGCGGATGCGTTCCTCATGAACCTCGCGAGGGCCTTGATGGAGCTTGTCGCGATATTGGCGCTGGTCGTATCGTTTGGCGTATTCCTTTCCGCCTCCCTCGGAAGGCCGGTCGCGCTTTTCGTCGCCATGGTCGTCCTTGTCGTCGCGGAAATGAGCCCAAGCGTAGTCGAGCAGTATCCCGACGAACTTGAGACCAAGGCGTCGGACCGCATAGGCCTTGTAATGACCCGTTTCATCGAGAAGGTTACGAGGCCTGTTTCGTCGCTTAATCCGATTGAACGGCTTGCGACCGATTCCTGCGTGGAGGCGAGGGAAGTCGCAGACGTCATTGCCCTTGACTTCGTCGCTGTCCCCGTGCTCCTTGCCCTTGTCTCGGCGTTCGTAATGCCTCGGAAGCAGGAGTGATCAGGATGCGCGAGGCTCTATCGCTCGGAAATCCTCTTGGCGGACCCGACGTCATTCGCTCTTCTCGTGTGCGCGTTGGGAATGAATATGCAATCCTGCGGGAAGTCGGCGTCCGCGATGGCATAGGCGTATTGCTTTTATATGCCGTCATGGCGTTGGTGGATTGTCTGGGAGCGCTGTCTTCGCAAGCAGGCCTTATAGGCGTTTCATCTACTCTTTTTTTCATCTGGTTTGCCGTGGCTCCGCTACCGGTCTGCGCCCTGTGCAATTGCGCGGGGACGGTCCGTGTGCTCCGTTGCGCCCTGTCCATGTCGATAGTTGCGTGTGCGCTTCTTGCAGCAGGGGCGCGGCATGCGTGGTGCGCGTTTGCCGGCTTTTGCCTGGCTGGGCTTGCGAACGTCAGCCTTCAGGTGGCAGTGCCGGCATGGGCGGCGGAGAGCGTCCCTTCGAGGTGCGTGGCAAGTGTCTTGACCGCCGGGCTTTTCGCCAAGACTGCGGCGGCCGTGGCATTCCCGTTCCTCGTTTCCGCCTTGGCGGATGTTGGCTATTGGTGGCTGTCGCTTGCGCCTTTCGTAGCCTTTTCGGTGGCGGCGTGTTTCTTTGCGGGTTCGTCAGCATCAGAAGGGCATGCGGTTGGCGCGGCGCATGACAGAGTTCTCTTCTCCTTTGGCCGTGTCCTGGGGGACCCTGTGGCCTGTTGTGCCGTTGTCGCATTTGCAATCGCCATTGTTGCAGACGTTGTCTTCAACCTGTCCGTACCGGGCGTAGTCGCTCGTCGCTTTTTTGGGGGCGGAACTTCCGTTGGCGTCGTATATTCCGTGTGGTTTGGCGTCAAGCTGCCGCTGATGCTCGTCGGCTCGCGCCTCTTCTTGCGGTATGGTGCGCGGCGATTCTTCGGCGGGGCTGCGATTGTGGCGCTTGCGGGCGTCGTGCTGATGCAGGCGTGTGCCGGGTGGGGCGTGTATCTTGTCGGCGTCGGGATGTTCGCCGCAGGGTTCGCCAACGTCTATGGACATGTCTTTGACGCGATAATGCCGTGTCATGTGAATGACGCGTCGGCCGTGTCCGCGCTTCTTGTCATGGCGATCTCGTCCGGTGCGTTGGCATCGCCGTTATTGGCGCTTGTCGGCGAATGTGAATCTTGCGCATCGGAGTCGCTTCTTCTGGCTTGTGTCGCGCTCCTCTTGCCGTTTGCCGCGATTCTTTCCACATTCCGAGGTAGGTCATGAACACCGTCCTGTTCTTTGTTTACTCGAACAAGTACATCTGCGCCAATCGCATTGAGGGCGCACGTCGCTATGCCGAGCGACGCGGATGGGATATCCAGGTCGTAGAGCGGAACAACGTCGATACGCCTCTGGACATCAAGGGAATAATAGATTTCTGGAAGCCGATAGGGATAATAGCAGAATGCGCAGGCGGCGTGCCGGAGCTCTCGCGCCAAACAGTCGGCAAGACGCCGCTTGTGTACTTGGACGAGGATCCTGACGGAGAGAAGGGCCGTGCGTTGTATGTCAATTCGGACAACAAGCAGGTCGGGGAAGTCGCCGCGAAGGAGCTTCTCTTGCTGGACTTGCCCCATTACGCATTCGTAGGATGGAGGAAGCCGCGCTTTTGGAGCGAGATACGGCGCAAGACGTTTCAGGCGGCAGTGCGGCTGCACGGCAAGGACTGCATGGTCTTTGAGTGCCATCCGAACGCAACGGACGCAAAGCGCGTAAAGATGCTGGGGAACTGGCTGAAAGAACTGCCGAAGCCATGCGGAATCTTCGCCGTGCACGATCCGGTCGCCGAAGAGGTCTTGCAGCAAGCCGCCGTCCTTGGGCTTTCCGTTCCAGAGGACATTGCCGTCATTGGAGTGGACGACGATCCTATCATCTGCGAGCGGACGATTCCGCCTCTTACGTCCATCGGCCTTGATTTCGAGCAAGGAGGCTTTTTGTGCGCACAGCTCCTTGACGCGAGGATAAGGGATCCGAAAGTGAAGAGCGCTCGGCAGACATTCGGCGTCACGTCTGTCACTCGTCGGCTTTCCACGCGTCGGTTCCTCCAAAGCGATAGGCGCGTCACAAAGGCCGTCGCCTACATCCGGCGGACGGCCTGCGAGGGCGTCACAGTGCCAATGGTTGCAGCCGTGATGGGCCTTCAGCGCCGCATGGCCGAGATCGTCTTCCGTCGTGAAACAGGGCGCTCCATCCACGACGAGATTCTCGATGTTAGGCTGGAACGCGTCGAAAACCTCCTGCGCAATCCACGCCAGGGGATTACGGCCATAGCGCAGCTTTGCGGCTGGAAGTCGCCTGCAGCGCTTCGTGCGGCCTTTCTCGCCCGCCACGGCAAGTCCATGCGCGCCTGGCGGTCTGGGCTTTCTGCCGTTCGGCCGTAGCATGGCCGCCGGTTCCTGCGTAACGCCTTCTGATTGCGCAAAACTTGCTATATGCAATGCGCAAATATGGCTTTACCGAGGTCAATATTTGCTATAATACATATGATATGTTCATAGCGTCATTAGCATTTCGCTTTGCTGTCATTGCGGCCGCCTGGCTGTCGGTGCCGGAAGCGCCGGTCTATGTCGGGCCGATCGGAGAGGATACGCGTGCGGCGGACGGAACGAGCTGGTTCGCCTGCACTTTTACCAATGCCGGCGAAATTGCCTCTGCGAAATGGACTGTGGCGGGGCTTGGCGTTTTCGAGACGTTCGTCAATGGCAATCGTATCGGCGACGACTTCCTGAAACCGGGCTTCACTCATTACGCCAAGACGAAGTACTCTTTCTCTTATGACGTCACCCGGGATCTTGCACGGCGTAAGGGCGATGTCAACACGCTCGTAGCCGAGGTGAGCGCGGGCTGGTGGCGTGACAAGATTGTGACGCCGAGCCGCGGCGTTGCGGCTCGCGGCTTTGTCGGCAGTAAGAGCGCATTTCGCGGCGAACTCGAGCTTGTTTTTGCCGACGGTCGCCGAGCAACGCTGGGGACAAATACCAACGACTGGCGTTGCGGCATCGCAGGCGCAGTGACGCACGCGGCGATATTCGATGGAGAAGAATACGATGCGCGGCGATTGAATCCCGTTCGTGGAGAAGGTCTTCGCTCGACACCGGAGGAGAATCGCGAATTCGTCGGCGAAATTCTCCCGACACGGGGCGCGGAAGTGACGTTGCGGCGAGACCTTGCGATGGTGCGAGGCCCGTTTACCTTGAAGAAGGGCGAGACGCGCGTCATCGACTTCGGGCAGAACTGCGCGGCGGTTCCGGAATTCAAGTTCAGCGCTGTGCGCGGCACAGTGCTCACGGCCTTGCCGGCAGAAATGTTGAACGACGCCGACAAGGGCGTACGTGGATGCGACGGCCCGAAGGGCTCCGTCTATCGCGCGAACCTGCGGATGCCGGGCAAGGGCATGCGCATTGTCTATACTTTCGCCGGAGACGGCGTTGAGACGTACATGCCGCATTTTACGTTCTTCGGATATCGCTATCTGTCACTGACGGCGACGGACGACGTGACCATAGAGCGTGTGACGTCCATTCCGGTATCCTCCGTGACGAAGGAAATGGAAATCGGGTCTCTTGAGGTGGGCGACGCCTCCCTCAACCGCTTCATTCAGAATGTCCTCTGGGGGATGCGCTCTAACTACCTGTCGGTGCCTACGGACTGCCCGCAGCGCAACGAGCGGCTCGGCTGGACGGCGGACACGCAGGTCTTTTGCGAGGCGGGGTCATACCTTGCAGATACGCGGCGATTCTTCGCAAAGTTTACCCGCGACCTGCGCGACAGCCGTTGCAAGGACGGCGGCTATCCGTCGGTTGCGCCGTTTTCACAGTATGGCAACGAGACGTTTACTTTCGGCTGGGCGGATGCCGGCGTCATCGTGCCTTGGACGGTCTGGCGTCAGTTCGGCGATGAATCGATTGTCCGCGACAACTGGGATGCGATGGCGAAGTTCGTGCGCCGTCTCGACGAGACGAAATACGATTTCGAGGGCAAGCTTGGCTACATTTACGCAGACTGGCTTTCGTACGAGACGTTCGAGACTTGCGGCAACAGGTTCGGTTCGTGGGAGAAATGGAAGGGCGATCCCGACGCGGCGAACTACCGCCGCTATCTCGCGGCCTGCTACTGGCTTTACGACGCGCGCCTCATGGCGGAGATGGGCAAGGCCATCGGCAGGACCGATGAAGCCGCATGGTTCGAGGCAAGCGCGCAACGGGCGCTTGACTACATGCGCGGCCGGTTTTTGGAATCCGACGGACTCCTCCTGAGGCCCATGTGCCATCTTCAGACGGCATGCGTATTCGCGCTCAAGCATGGCATCGTGGAGGGGGTGGCGAGAGAGGCGACGAAGGCGTTGCTTCTCAAGTCGATACGCGAGCACGGCGACTGTCTGCAGACTGGCTTTCTCGGGACGAGTTTCATAATGGACGTCCTTGCGGAATGCGGTGCCGTCGACGTTGCCTATTCGCTTCTCCTCCAGCACAAGAATCCGAGCTGGCTCTATTCGGTCGACCAGGGCGCGACGACGGTGTGGGAGCGGTGGAACAGCTACACGAAGAAGGACGGTTTCGGCCCGGTCGGCATGAACAGCTTCAACCACTACGCATACGGTGCCGTGCTTGCGTGGATGTATCGCACGGTTGCCGGAATCGCGGCAGACTCATCCGCGCCCGGCTTTAAGCGCATCCTGATGGCCCCGAAGCCCGATCGTCGCCTGGGATGGGCCAAGGCGGAGTACAAGTCCGCGGCGGGCCTCATTAGGAGCGCCTGGCGCTACGAGGGCGACGAATGGATCTGGGAGTTCACGGTTCCCGAAGGGGCGACTGCCAGCGTCACCTTGCCGGGCGCGGCCGCGTCGAAGGACTACGCGCCGGGCTCCTACGTCGTTCGACGTCCGCAGGCCGCGAAGTTCGGCGATTCCGTGGCCGTCGACGCCGCGCTGAGCTGGATCAGCAAACCGGGACGTTTCACGTGTCCGGCGGCCTACTCGAACAACACCTACCGCTACGTGGCCGACCAGGCCGCGCAAATCGGCGTGAGGCACTTGAGGGAACGCCTCAAGTGGGAGGACGTCTCGCCGAAGCCGGACGTGTGGCGCCCGGGCCGCTATCTTGCCAATGCGGAACTTCTCCGCCGCCGCGGCATCGCGGTTTCCGGCATGTTCCACGACGCGCCCGCGTACGCCTTGCCGAACAAGAAACTGCCGCGCGACCTTGCCGCGACGTTCCTCTTCTGCAAGCGTCTGTCGGAGACATTCGGAAGCCGCATGGAGATGTGGGAGTTCTGGAACGAGGAGGACATCGGCTTTACCAACGAGGGCGCGTGGGAGTATGCCGCCGCGTTCAAGGCCGCCTCCCTCGGCTTCCGCGCAGGCGGGTTCAAGGGGATCGTCGCGCCGGGCGCGCTTTGCCGCTCGGACCGCGGCGCATACGAGGCGACGCTCTACCGCAACGGATGCGCGGACTACGCGGACGTGATGAACTTCCACGTCTACAGCCCGCCGTCCGCATACGGCAAGGTGCTCGGCGAGCTGCGGCGGTTCATGTCCGGCTTCGGCATCGGCGACCGGGCGGTCGTCGTCACCGAATGCGGCACGAATCAGGACGGCGATTGCGACGAGGACGGCGTCATGCCCGGCTTCAAGCGCCATTCGCCTTCGCAGGAAGCCGTGCAGGAGGAATTCGTCGTCAAGTCGCAGATCCTCACGCGCATGGAGGGCGTCGCGCGAAACTACTTCTTCGCGTTTGGCGCCTACAACGAGAGAAACGGCAGGAAGGATTGGGGCATCATGCGCCGCGACGGCACGATGAAGCCGGCCGCCGCCGCGCTTGGGCGGCTCATTTCGGAAGTCGGCGACGGCGTTCTCGCCGGCGAGGTGGAAACCTCCGACCCGAAGGTCCGCGCCTTCCGCTTCGACATGCCGGACGGCACGGCGAAAATCGCCTACTGGCGCAGGACGGAGATCGACGACGGCAAGGATGTCGTGCGGATGTGGCCGTGGTCGGACATGGGGACGGACGCATTTGTCAGCCTGCATGACGGAGGCCGATTCGACATCTGCGCAAAGCGCCGCGTGCAGTACGCGAGCCTGCCGTCCTCCGTGCCAGTGAAGACGCCTCCGCGCGCCATTGGGCGTGTCGGCGCGAAGCCGTCTCTCGGGGAAGATGTTTTCGTCGTTTTCCGCGCTGATTTCGACAAGAACGGCTACGTCCTTGGTGGAAACAAAAGCACCTTGGAGATGAAGGGCGCTTCGATCGGCTTGACGCTGGAGGCATGGAATCTCGGCGACAAGGAGAAGAAGGGGCGTATTTCGTTTGACGGGCGTGGAAGAGTCTCCGGCCTTCCGTCGGGCGAGGTGTCGATTCCGTCGCGCGGCAAGGCGTCTTTCCCGCTTCGGTATGAAATTGCCGGCGAGACAGATCCCGTCGTTTCGTTCGTTGGCGATTTCGCCGGACGCAAGACGACGCCGTTCGTCGTTCCGGTGTTCAGCGAGGTGAAATACCTTGCCGAGTGCGACGTAGTAGAATGCTCCGCCGCGAAGAAGGGGAGGTGGTCGGTCAACTCGTCGGCCCCGTCGAGCGAATGTACGTGGGACGACGCAGAGAAGGCCGTCAAGTTCACGTTTCGCTGGGCGCACGACAAGAAGGACATGTGGTTCTTCCCGCGCTACAAGCTCGACCTTCCGCGCGAGGCGATGGACGGCGCGCGGCTCATCGCGTTTCGCGTCAAGTCGAGCCAGGACAAGGTCGAGAACGACTACAAGTCCGCCCGCATCTACTTGAAGGGAAATGGCGCTTCCCGCCAGTACATGTGCTCTGCGCCGACGCACGACTGGGAGACTAAGTACATCGAAATACCTGAAGACGCCCGCAAGATGGGCGTTACGGCCATCGAGTTTGGTGGACATCCCAAGGGCCATTCCGTAGACTACTGGATAAAAGACATAAGGATTTTTGTACAGAAAGGAGAACAACAATGAAGAAAGCACTATCGTTTGTGTTCATCGTAGGCATGCTGGCGCTTGCCGCATCTGCTGCCGACGAATACAGCATCTGGAATCCGAACGGCTCCGGCGGTTGGTCTGATGCCTCGCGCTGGCAGGGCGGCAACGTGCCGTCGAGCGGAGGAAACGTCCTCATTGACGGCGCAGAAGCCTACGTTACAGATGCCGACTACGAGCTTCTTAAGAGCCTTACGCGCCTCAGGTTCAAGAACAACGGTTCGCTCGACATGCGCTTCGACGAAGACCACACGGACTTTTCCGTTAACACGATCATGGACTACTCCGGAAATGAGGGAGGCACGCTCATCAAGTCCGGCACGGGGCTTCTCGTACATACTGGTGTCGGGAACGGATTCAAGGTCGACAAGTTCATTGTCACAAATGGCACGCTTCGGATCGACTATGCCGTCGGTTCGACCGTTTCGAGCACCGTAATCGCGCAAAACATCTTTGGTGCATACGGAAGCGGCGTGCTGGCCTTCAACAATTCGACAGTCCCGAAGATCAACGGCCTTGTCGGCGATGGCACGGTCTCGAACTGCCTTTCTTCCATGCAGTTTGCCTTCACGGGCGGAACGCGGGAGAATCCTATGGTCTTCTCGGGGACTCTTGGAAAGAATATCGAGGCGTCGTTCTATTCCGGCTGCCAGTATTTCACGAATCCAGAGCGCACGGGCATCGGCACGAATACGCGCGTTTCCGGCGGTTTTGTGGGCGTCTCGAAATTTGGCGCAGCCTCAGGCGATGCAGGTTCGCTTGGCACGCAGGAATACATCGTGCGCTTTCAGGGCACTGGTGGCGGTGTCGTCTATGCCGGGGATAACGTCGAATCGACATCTAAAAAGATCTTTTTCGACAACAACTGCAGAACGGCGGAGTTGGATGCCGGCGTGAATGGCGGCGTCACCTTCACGGGAGATTTTAATGCATCGAACTGTGACCGCGTCATTCCGCTTACGCTCTCCGGCGATAATGCAGCGGCGGCCACGGTTCAAAGTGCGTTTTCAGGAGCGGCAGACACCGTCTTCGCCGTCGTGAAGAAAGGTTCCGGTGCGTGGCGATTTTCAAATTTGGCGCGGTACTATATTGGCTCCGTTTTTGTTGAAGACGGAACGCTCGAATACGCTTCGATGGCGGAGGCGGGGACGGCCTCCTCGCTTGGCGCGGGCGTGAAACTTACACGCGCCGCCGCCAACACATACGAAAACGCAACTAAGGTGCCGTGGGCCTTCTGCCTTGGCACTCACTCGACGACCGGCACCTTCGCCTACGTCGGATCTTCCGATGTCGCCTGCACGTCGCGCCTCTTTGCGGTAAAAGGAACGGGAGTCGTCAAGAGCGACACGTCGGCTTCGCTGTTCTACAAGGGTGCGACCTCGTTCGACGACGAGGGTGCGAACACGCTCGTCCTTGATGGATCGGGCTCGTGGGACAACTTCTCGGACGTCACGAACGGCATCGGTTCGCTTTCAGTCGAAAAGCGTGGCTCGGGAACGTGGACGCTCGGCGGTAATGTGACGCTATCCGGCGGTATAGTTGCGAAAGGCGGTACGCTCCGCATCGCCAACGGACCTTACCGCTGGTATCGTTTCACTGTGAAGAAACTGCAGGATGGCAACGCACGGTATCTTGAGTTCAAGCAATTCCGCCTTTCTGCGGCAGATGGAGCGCAATGCAATGCGAATTTGACGGAATCGTCTGAAGCAAAGGATGCAGGCAATAATTTCCGTCTGGGCGAAGGAGAATGCAAGTGGAATCATTCTGTGGCATATAGCGACCAGGACAAGGGTGGGCGACTCCTCGTCAATGCATTCAAGTCAACCAGCATGGTGTCGGCTCAAAGGTCTGGCACATCTTCCCGTCCGACGCCATCCAACAGTTCCACCTGGGTGTCGTTTACTTTTCGCATTTCGGACGATGCCAAGCCTGTGGCATACTACGACTTGCAGGCCCAGAATTCAAACGATGATCGTCAACCGAAGGACTGGATGCTGGAGGCAAGTTGCGACGGGCGCAACTGGGACGTAATTGACACGCAGGCAGATCAAGGAGTTTCGGCGAGCGGCTATCGCTGGTATTCCTCTGACGACACGACTTTTGACGAGGCGCACCCCGGCTATCCGATTGCGTCTGCACCATCTGGCGTCACGACGGAGATTGGCCCTGTCACGATTGCGGGCGGAACGCTGGACGTCGCCTCGCCCGTCGTTGTCTCCAACCTGACTGTCGATGCGTCCTCTTCCGGCGGAGTCGTGAAGGGCGTCACGTTCGCGGCGAACGGCGTCATCGACGTCCAGAACGCGAACTTTCCTGCCGATTCGCGTGACTTCGAGCTGCCGCTGACATTGTCCGCCTGCGAAGGGGCTGACAACATCGCGCGTTGGGCGCTCAGCCTCGACGGCGTGCCAAACGCGCGACTGGACGTCTACGTCTCGGACGGGAAGATTCGCCTTATCAGAAGGGGCTTTGTGCTGATCTATCGTTGACCTTGTGAGATGAAACGGATTCTCCTTCTTTGCGCGGCGACGTTTGCCGCGATGTCGGTCGCAGCGCAGATCGAGCTCGTGGCACCCGCAAGCAACGCGGTCGTGCGCCAGCTGCATTCGATCCAGCGCGAATACGCGAGGACCCCATGGTCGGAATGCGAAAAGTTCTTCGACGGCGCCGAAAACGCGAAGAGGCTCAAGAGCCGAGGGTCTGTCCCCGTTCCCGTCAGGTTGCAGTGGAAAGGGGAGTCGAACGAGTATCTGGTCACGTTGCGCAGGCTGCCGGACGGCAAGGTAGCGTTCGCGCAGGTCGTCGCCACGAACTGCGTGGAGGTCGACAGCCTCGACATCGGCACGGAATGGGAATGGACTGTCTCCGCCGCCGGCGACAGGCTTGTCAGCCATTTTTGGACGGAGGACGTCTTGCCTCGCCTCGTGCGCATGTCCGGCACGGAGAACTGCCGTGATATCGGCGGACGGAGTGGGCTTGGCGGACGGCGCATTCGCCAGGGCCTTGTCTTTCGCACCGCCGGGCTCAACTCCAATGCGCCGATGGAATACTATTCCAACGCTGAAATCCTCGAACTGGACAAGAGCGGGCGGCTGGAGAAGATGGGGTCGAGGGGCAAGGCGCTCCACAAAAAGCTTGAAGCGGGCGAGAAGTTGTCGTCGCATGCCCACAGGAACGGCCTTGTGAAGCGCAGCTGTTATGCTCCAGGCAGGCGGCGGCTCTCAGACAGCGAAGTGGCGCGGATAATCTCAGCCTACGGCATCCGCAGCGACATCGACTTGAGAAACGCCAACGAATGCTATGGCATGACGGGGTCGCCGCTCGGGCCGTCCGTAAAATGGTTCCACATATCCTACCGCGCATATACCGGCGCCTTCGACGAAAAGGGCCGGGCCATAATGAAGAAGGTCTTTGACGTATTTCTGGATGATGCCAACTATCCGATTGTCTTCCACTGCATCGGCGGCGCAGACCGCACAGGCACCGTGGCGATGCTTCTTGAGGCGCTTCTTGGCGTTTCAGAAGAAGATTTGTGGCGGGACTATCTGACGACTGGGTTCGTCGGCAACGTCAGCGACCAGCGCCACAAGAAGATGTTCGGGAGTGCGCTCGACTGCCTCAAGACGCTGCCGGGTGAGACGCTTGCCGACAAAGCCGAGGCGTATTTTCTCGGGTTAGGCTTCTCCAAGGAAGACATTAGCCGATTCCGCGAACGTATGCTTGAAGAATAAGGACGAGGACGCCTTGAAAACAGGCGAATTGCGAGGGGTCGCCCTTGTCTCGGCGTTCGTAATGCCTCGGAAGCAGGAGTGATCAGGATGCGCGAGACTCGAGCGCGACCCTGAGCGAGCCTATCTTTGCCGCGGTATTGACGATGGAAGGGTCGCCGGGCTCCTGCGCTCCGACGATTGCGTCTGAGGCTGCTGCGTGCAGCCACGTTGCCGAGCAGGCCGCAAGATACGCATCCTTGATGTATGCCCATCGCGCCGCAATAACGCCTGAAAGAAGGTCTCCCATCCCTCCCATCGCCATGAAGGGGTTTCCGGCCTCGCATGTGAACATGCGCCCGTCCGGCGCTGCAACCAAGGTGTGCGGCCCCTTAAGGACGCAGATTGCGCGGTAGCGCTCGGCAATCCTCTTGGCCGCTCCTATCCGGTCTTCGTGCACTTCGCGGGAAGTGCATTCGAGAAGCCTCGCAGCCTCGCCCTCGTGGGGGGGTAGGATGATTTCGACGTCTTCAGGGTTTCGTTCCGGAAGCGCTAAGAGAGCGTCGGCGTCGATTACAAAACGCTTGCAAGGCCCCTCAAGCGTTTCCGCGACAAGCGCCTTGGCGGAAGGGGAGGCTCCAAGTCCCATGCCTATCGCGACGACATCGGCCTTTGGCGGGACGCACTGCTGCGTCAATTCCATGAACGTCGCCTCCGGAACGAGTGCTCCTGCCGCGGCAAGCGACTCTTTCGGCGCCACGAGGTGGACGAGCCCCGCCCCTGCGGCCCTCGCCCCGAGTGCGCAGATCACGGGCGCGTGGACGAACCTTTCGGAGCCTCCCACCGCCGCGACGGTGCCTATGGAATACTTGTGCGCATCCTCCGCTCTCCGTGGAAACGCGCCGGAAATGGACTCTGGAACTTTCATGTGTAACGGGGAGTATAGCAAAAAAAAGCGATGGCAGCACGGGCCAACGCAAAAAAACGAAATACCCTCTTGCGCGAACAAGGCAAAATTTAGTATAATACAAGCACCAACAAAACAAGGAGTTCCAAACTATGGCAGGAAAGCTTGAAGATCGCGTAAAAGACATCATTGTCGAGCAGCTGGGCGTCAACGCCGAGCAGGTGACCGCAGAGGCGTCGTTCATCGACGATCTCGGCGCTGATTCGCTTGACAGCGTAGAGTTGATCATGGCATTTGAGGAGGAGTTCGGCGCGGCGATTCCCGAGGAGGACGCCGAGAAGCTCACGACGGTCGGCAAGGTCGTCGAATATCTCAAGTCCAAGGGCTATGGCGACGATGGCGCCGCGCCCGCGCAGTAACGGCCGCCTATAGCGGTAATCGGGGGACACCGGATTATCCCGGCGTTCCCCTTCGTTATTCTTCGTGGACATAAAGTCTTACGTTATTGACCTGGCGACGAGGGCGCGTTCCGCGTCCTATGGCCTTGCACGGCTGTCTGCAGACGAGAAGAACGCGGCGCTTATGCGCATCGCGGCGGAGCTTGAGGCGAGGCGCGGCGAAATCGAGGAGGCGAACGCGGCAGATGTCGCAGGTGGCCGGGCTTCCGGCCTCTCCGACGCGATGGTCGACCGCCTTACGCTCACGCCCGCCCGTTTCGACGCGATGGTCGGCGGCGTGCGCCATGTCGCGACGCTGCCCGACCCCGTCGGGGAGACGATCTGGCGGCGCGAGCGCCCGAGCGGCATCTTGATCCGCAAGGTCAGGGTGCCCATCGGGGTTGTCGCCGTCGTCTTCGAGAGCCGCCCGAATGTCTTCATCGACACTGCGGCGCTCTGCCTCAAGACGGGCAATGCGGTGATCCTGCGCGGCGGCAAGGAGGCTATAGGCACCAACAGGGCTCTCGCCCGTGCAGTCTCGGCCGCAGTGGGCGAGTCCTTCGCCGGCGCGATTCAGCTTGTTGACGTCCTCGACCACGAGGCGGTAACCGAGCTCGTGAGGGCCGTGGGCCTCGTGGATGTCGCAATTCCCCGTGGCGGCGAGCGGCTCATCCGGGCGATGTGCGAGGCGGCCCTCGTGCCGGTCCTCAAGCACTACAAGGGCGTCTGCCACGTCTACGTCGACGACAAGGCTAACCTCCCGATGGCGCTTTCGATCCTCGACAACGCGAAGACCCAGCGTCCCGGCGTGTGCAACGCGGCGGAGTGCCTGCTTGTCAACGAACGTGTGGCCCCCGTGTTCATGCCGATGGTGAAGGCTTGGGCCGCCGACAAGGGCGTTACGCTCCACGAAGGCATGGCGGGGACGGAGTTCCTTTCCCTCGACATCAACGTGGCCGTCGTAAAGGACGTGCGGGGGGCGATAGACTTCATAAACGAGAATTCGTCGCACCACTCCGACTGCATCGTGACGGACGACGCCGAGCGTGCCGCCGAGTTTTTGCGCGATGTCGATTCGGCGGCTGTCTACCACAACGTCTCCACGCGCTTTACCGATGGCGCGGAGTTCGGCATGGGCGCGGAGATCGGGATTTCCACCGACAAGCTCCACGCGCGCGGCCCGATGGGGCTTGAGGAGCTTACGACCTACAAGTATCAGGTAACGGGCGACGGAGTAGTGAGGTCATGAAGCTCTCCGCCGCGCTCGCCTGCGCTCTTCTCTCGGTCTTTCCCGCAGCTGCGGCGGAAGAGGAGGCGGGAGCGCCGTTCGAGGCGTATGTAGGCGTGTCGGGGACGCTCGTCCTGCCACAGGGCGGTTCGCGTCTCGGCAGGCTCGGCGGCGTTGATGCGTTTGTAGGTTTCGGGACAGGCGAGGGTCTGTCCCTTGAGTTCGCCGCAGGGCGGCACGAGAACGAGACGTTTCTCGCTTTGCGGGAGCTCGTCCACTTATACGCTTTTGATTTCTACGACCGGCTCTTCGGCTATTCGGCGTTCGACCCGTTTTTCACGGTGGGCGCAAGTGGCTGGATAGGCGGTCCTGCGGGGCAGGTCGGCCCGTCTGCCGGAATCGGCGCCTTGTGGCATCTTGACGACAACTGGTCCCTGAGGGCGGAAGCGTCGGCGACGCTTGGCATCGACGGCGACGTGGAAATGGTGTATTCGGTTTCGGTCGGGCTTCAATACACGTTCGGCGGCGGAGACTGACAAGAAGGGCGTGATGGCGAGGAAGCAGTGAAGGATTGCCGGGAAGAGTGGTTTGACGCCGAGAAGAAGGTGTCGGTCGTCATCGTGGACGTGACGTCCGCCGCGCAGGAGCTTGCTCGCGGGCATCTCTGCGGGCCGACGGCCGCCTACTACCTGGCGAAGGGGCTTGCGGCGGCGGCGCTGCTTGGCGCGGAGACGGAATCGGCCGAAGAGACGGTTGGCGTGCAGATGAAGTGCTCAGGTCCCCTCGGAGGCCTCAACGTCGAGTGTACGGCGGACGGAAAGCTGAGAGGCTACACAGAGCGGAAGATACTCGACGACTTCGACGGAATGGGGGTTCCTTCCGACAAGGCGGTCCTCGGCGAGCGCAGGTTCCAGGTTACGCGTTCCGTCCCCGGGCGCATTCTCTCGCAGGGGATATCCAACTCGCTTGACGGCTACCTCGCGGGGTCGCTGCAGCGCAAGGCGACGATCCAGCTTGAGGCTTCGGTGTCTGACGAAGTCGAGATACTCGAGGCACGCGGCGTTCTCGTGGAGGAGATGCCGGATGCAAGCGGCACTGGCGTCCTCGGCGTGAATTTCAAGTCGCTTGCAGTCTCTTCGAGGAATCTCCTCGGGCGCATCCACCTCGAAAAGGCGGAGCTTAGGAGGACGTCGCCGATTAAATTCGGCTGCCGCTGCTCCCCCGAGAGGGCGAAGGCGACTCTTGCCGCGCTTTCGGCCGAGGATAGGCGGGGCCTTCCTGAGAAGGTCGGCATAACCTGCCATATGTGCGGGCGAACATACGAAGTGGCGGCAGGTGAAGGAGGCGAAGCTTGAAGAGAAGAGTCACAGTCGAAATCGACCACGCGGCGCTTGTGCGCAACTACAGGCGAATCGCGGCGAAGGTGAGGCCCGCGAAGGTGCTTTGCGTTCTCAAGGCCAACGCCTACGGCCTCGGAGTTTCTGCATACGCGAAGACGCTTGCGGAAGCGGGGTGCGAGGATTTCGGCGTTGCGGAGCCTTTCGAGGCGATGGAGCTCAAGGGCGTATTGGAGGCGCTGCCTCGCGGAGCGGGGCGCCGCGCGTCGGTGCAGATACTTTCGAGCGTGATCCCTGACGAAATACCGGAAATGATCGAGGCTGGGATCACGCTGCCCGTCATAGACCTTGCGACGGCGAAGCTCATCTCCCGCGCCGCAGTGAAGGCGAAGAAGACGGCGAAGGTCCATTTCAAGCTCGATACCGGAATGGGGCGGCTTGGCATCCTCGCGCGAGACGCCGTCTCGGTCATGAAGGAAGTCGCGGCCCTGCCTAATCTCGATTGCGAGGGCGTCTTCTCCCACTTCCCCGTCGCATACGATCCCGAAGACCCGTTTACGCGCAGGCAAATAGCGCTTTTCAAGAGGATTCTTTCCGACGCCGCCAAGGAGGGGTTCTCCTTCAGGAAGGTCCACATCGCGGCCTCCGACGGAATCAACAACTTCCCCGAGTGCGCGAAGAAGCCGTTCACCATGGTGCGCACAGGCATCAACCTCCACGGCAGCTTCGACCCCTGCGGAAGGAAGGCGCTGAAGGTCGAGCCGGTGCTCACTCTCAAGACGCGCGTCGTGCAGGTCCGCGACCTTCCTGCGGGAACGACGCTTGGCTACGGGCGGACATGGTGCCTCAAGGAGCCTACTCGCGTGGCCACGATCTCGGCGGGATACGCAGACGGGCTGCCGCTCGCCCTGACTAACAGAGGGCGGGTAATAATCGGAGGCAGGCTCTGCCCGGTGATAGGGCGCATTTCCATGGACTACGCGACTGTAGATGTCTCTGAGGTCAAGAACGTCGCTCCGGGCGACGAAGTGATATGTTTTGGCAAGTCGGGGCGGCTTTCGATAACGCCGGACGACTGGGCGGCTCTCAAGGGAACGCACGCTTATGATATAATATGCTCGCTCGGCAGTCGGGTCGAGCGGACAAACAAGGGAGTAAAGTGAAAATGAAGACAAAACCGTTCATCAACGACGATTTCCTTCTGACCACCAAGGCGGCGAAGGAACTCTACTACCGCCACGCGGCGAAGATGCCGATCATCGACTACCACTGCCACCTGCCGCCGTCGGAGATCGCGAGCGACAAGCGCTGGACCGACATCGCGGAAGTCTGGCTCGGCGGCGACCACTACAAGTGGCGACAGATGAGGTCGAACGGCGTCGAGGAGAGGTTCTGCACGGGCGACGCCCCTTGGCGCGATAAGTTCGTCAAGTTCGCCGAGACGATGGAGAGACTCGTCAAGAACCCTCTCTTCGACTGGTCGCACCTTGAGCTCGCAAGGTATTTCGGCGTCACGGAGAGGCTTTGCGGCGCTTCCGCAGATCGCATCTGGAAACAGTGCAACAAGCGCCTTGCGGCGAAGTGGTTCAGCGCGCAGGGGCTCATGAAGAAGTCAAACGTCAAGGTCGTGTGCACGACTGACGATCCTGTCGATTCTCTTGAGCACCACCTTGCAGTTGCGAAGAAGCCTTTCGGCACCCAGATCCGCCCTGCGTGGCGTTCCGACAAGGCGTCGAAGATCGAGAACTTGAAGGCGTGGAACGCATGGATGGACAAGCTCTCCGCCGCTGCCAAGGCGCCCGTGAAGAGCTGGGACGACTTCCTCAGCGCGATGGACAAGCGCCACGCATTCTTCGCCAAGGCCGGCTGCATCGTCTCCGACTACGGCATCACCGAGATTTTCGCCGCCCCCTACACCGAGGGAGAGGTCGCGAAGATATTCAAGAAGGCCCGCTCCGGCAAGGCCGTGACTCCGGAAGAGGCCCTCAAGTTCAAGAGCGCTTGGCTCTTCGAGGGGCTTAAGGCCGACAAGAAGGCGAACTGGACGGCGCAGCTCCACTACAACTGCCTCAGGGACAACAACTCCGCCATGTTCGAGAAGCTTGGCCCCGACACCGGCTTCGACTGCATCGGCGACTGGTCTGTCACCGAGTCCCTTTCGCGCCTCTTCGACAGGCTTGAGCGCGAGGACGCGCTTCCCCGCACGATCCTCTACTCGCTCAACCCCAAGGACAACGAGATGCTTGCGACGCTCATGGGGTGCTTCCAGAAGGCGCCCGACGTAGGCAAGATCCAGCTCGGCTCCGGCTGGTGGTTCCTCGACCAGAAGGACGGCATGAGAAAGCAGATCGAGGCGCTCTCGGCCCTCGGCTGCCTCGGCAACTTCATCGGAATGCTCACCGACTCGCGCTCGTTCCTCTCCTACACGCGCCACGAATACTTCCGCCGCATCCTCTGCCAGAAGCTCGGCGAGGAAGTCGAGAAGGGGGAGCTTCCGAACGACATGAAGTGGCTTGGCTCTATTGTCGAGGACATCTCCTTCAACAACGCGAACCGCTACTTCGGCTTCGGGGCCTGACAAGACCATGTCCCAGGAATGGAACATAAGGTCACGGGGGCATGTCTGCACGATGTGCGGCAAGCCCCTCGTTGACAAGACCCCGGTCGTCAGCGCCTTGCGCGAGAACGGCGAGGGATACGACAGGTTCGACTGCCACCCTGAATGCTGGAAGACCGCCCCGCGCGACTGGGAGCCGTTCTCCCAGTGGGACGGCGTGTATCTCGCCCCCGTAAAGGAAGTCAAGGAAGAGCCCCTCAAGAAAGAGGACGCGGGCGAGCTCCTTCGGCAGCTCGTCACGCTTGACGACCCTGCGATGAAGAACGTGGTCTACGTGCTTGCCGTCATGCTCGAGCGCTCGAAGATACTCGTCGAGCGCGACAGGAAGGAGCAGGCCGACGGCACTATCAGGCGCGTTTACGAAGACCGCAAGCAGGGCGACACGTTCGTCATACTCGATCCACGGCTGAGGCTTGAGAATCTCGCGGAGGTCCAGCAGCAGGTCGTCGCGCTCCTTTCCGGCACAAAGACGCTCGGCGAGGTCGCAAGCGAAGAGGAAGCACCAGCTGAAGAGGCTCCCGCTGCAGAAGGCGCGCCCGCCGCAGGATCGAACTGACGGAGCTCGCCCTCTGTCTCGCGGTATGACTTACGCCATCGCAAAGAGGCTTGAAATGCGATAAGTTGCAGAAATTGTGATGTAACCCGCGAAAAATGAAGCGACGGCGGGGTCTCTCCCCAAAATTCCCCAAAATTCTAAGACGCTTCATTCCTCTCAGGAGTCTGGCGATGCCCGCGTCTTCGTCGACTTCATGCTCGACATGATCCTTCGGACACTGAAGGCAAGTAGCGCGATTCAAAAGCACATTGAACGCCTAAAGGACGCGCAGCGCCTTCGCCGCGTCGGTCCAGACAAAGGCGGGCATTGGGAGGTAATCGAAAAAGCGAGAAGGAGATTCCATGATTGCGTTAGAATGGTTTTCGTCATTGACCAATCTGTGATTATTGTGGTATAATGCGCGGCGTGAAGCGAGATAGGATAGATTGTCTGCCATTTGGCGTCGACAGGAATCTAGGCACCGATCTGGTGGACCAGATCGTTGGGAATGCGTCACTTGCCATAAGCGAAGGAACTTTGGCGAATGGTGCGCAGTTGCCAGGAATAAGGCGGCTGGCGAAAGAACTGGATGTTAGCGAGATAACTGTGCGTAGGGCAGTGAAGGAGCTGTGTCGACGAGGTGTGCTTCAGGCGCGGACACGGGTTGGCCTTACCGTGTGCGGTGGCGGCAGAAGGTCGTGGCGAGGGGTGGTTGTCGGCATCCGTCCGGCTCACGATTCCGGCATGTACTACGCCAATGTGCTTGAGAGCACTATTGCTTCGCTGCTTATGAAGAATGGTTGGTTGTTTGCCAGAATGGAATGGCCTGATACGCCCAGTGGCGCTGGTACGGACGTAGCGGGATTGTTGAAGTGTATCTCGCCTGTATTGGTGGTGGCGTTGTTCCCATCGCACGCCATGCTCAATGCTCTTGATTGTTCGGGTCTGTCGTTTGTTCAGGTATGGACGCAGAAGAGATCGCGCAATGCTCGCATGTGCATACGGCCATGCGCGGATTTGGCGCTTTCAAAGTTGGTGGAGACGTTTGCTGCACACGGTGTCCGCAAGGTGCTTTCCGTTTGCCAGCATGTTAGCGGCATCGAGTGCACTACGGCGCTGAAGAACGCTGGTTTTTCAGTTCGAAAGATGTATATCAGTCCGTTGGACGGCTACGCGCAGCCGGAGAGTGTGCAGCGCGCCGCGCTTAAAACGTTCGACCGACTGCTGGCGAAAGGGTCGATTGACGCCGATGCGGTGGTTTTCAACGATGATTACCTTACTGCAGGGGCTCTCTCCGCGTTTGAACGTCATGGAGTGCGGGTGCCGGAGGACATTCGTCTGGCAACTACGTCGAATCATGGCCTTGGCCCTGTCTATTTTCGAAAGTTGACGAGACTAGAGGTCGATCCTGTGCGTCATGGTCGAGAGATTGCTGACACCCTGCTCAAGATGCTTGACGGCGGTGAGTGCGTCTCAGAAATGTCCATCGAAACGACTTTCGAAGAAGGGGAGACGGCATGAACGTGTCAGAAAAAACCTTTGACAACAAACCAACAAAGAAAGCGAGGATGCCAAAAATGAAAATCCACAAGACAGCATTGGCTACCGTAGCCAGCTTGATTATGCTTGCCACCGTCTTTGCTGATGGCGAAAATCCATATGGCGATTTCGTCTGGCTGGAGACGACTGACACAGACGATGCCGATAATTCCTGGGTCAACGGAGGGCATTGGTCTGACAAAACTGCGCCACGGTCTGGGTATAAGTACTATGTACCAGAAGGAATGCTCTTTTACACGATTTCGGGAAATTCTCAAGATCGGGAGTTCCCTGGCAGCGTCCTCGCCTGTGCCGGCGAAGTCAAAGTGCGCATCTCCGGCGGTCGGAAAATCCGCTGGCCTGAACTGTGGCTACTTGACGGTGCGAGTTACAGCTTTGGCAGCTCATGTTCAATAGCCGGATCTGTCGTGGTCAAAGCCGCCGAAGCGACGCCTGCGAAATACCTGACGTTTGTTCCGAATTCGACTGCTGCCTTTGCCTTTGATGCTTCCATAACATCCGAGGAGGGGACGGCGCTTGTATTCGGGCTTCGTCCGACAGTGACGATTCCTGCTACGCCGCTGTCAACCGTGCGGCTCTTCGGTGATCTTTCTGGATGCCGTGGAACGCTCGCTGTTGCCGAGGGCCAGAAGCTGTCGTTTTACGAGACGGGCGGTGCGACGCTTCCTGGTACGTTGCGTGTCGATAAAGGCGGATGGTTTGTCAATCAGGACGCGAGTGTTCAGAATCGTGTTGGAACCCTCAAACTATGCGACGGCGGATTCTATTCCCAGACCATCAGTGGCGAAACCTGCCAGCCGATGGTTGTCTCTACGGCGTTGGTGCTTGGGCGGTTCAACTTGCGGTTGACTGGGGCTTCCTCGCCAGATCGCACGGCAAAGCGGTATCCGATCTTCCGGCTGACTGGGGCTGCGGCTGCCAATCCTCCTAACGTTGCGAACGTGCAGCTTGAGAATGTTCTTGGGTCGAATGCATTTCCTCCGGGACAGAGGCTTGAGATCGAGAGCGACGGGGATGACAAGGTGGTTTACTTTGCGTATGACGCATACGTTTCAATGTTGACGGGGAATGGCGCGGGGACGTCAAACCAGAATTCGGCATTGCAGGATGCATTCAAGGCATTCTGGTCCAACAGCCAATGTCCGACGGCGGAAACGACCGGCTGGCTGTCAATCGAAAATACGCTTCTTGCCTACAACAATGACAACGGGACGAAGACGTTCTCCTATCCGCAGGCGAAGTTCTTGATCAAGTCGGGTATCGGTTTCTACGCGCAGTTTGATAGGTTCTCGGCGCAGGAAGTTCATTTTGCGCCTGGTTCCACCGTCATGTCGTATGTTGGCAATGACAAGTATTGGGATGCTGCGGGCTCCATTGTCATCCATGCGGGAGATTCGCCGGTGACATTCAAGGCGTGGGAATACAAGAAGATTCATATCGACTGCCCGATTCGTGGAGCCGGCGACCTTGTGTTGAATGGGAATGACAACGCCCACATTTGTACGTATTATCTGGAGGGGAACAACTCTGGTTTCGGTGGTGGGTTGCGGTTCTTCTATTCGGACAGCAAGACGGGGCCCATGAACGTGTACGCTGGTAACGCCAATGCCTTTGGCGGCCCCATGGCTTCGGGTGTGTTCCGCCCAGATGCGGTGACGCTTGGCAACCACACGCGGCTTACGTTCGAGAATTCAATGTCGATGAATGAAGTGACGCGAGGCTGGAAGGTTTCTGGCAGCGCCGTTGTCAACATTCCTAATAATCTGGCGGTCGAAATGTACAATTCGATTACGTTTGACGGAACGCTTACGAAAGATGGCACGGGAACGCTTTGCCTCGGAGGAACAGCGCGCTTCGGGGACGGCGGGGATGAAAGCATGCCGGAAAGCGGCAAGAACGTTCTTGTGACGTCTAGCCCCATACGCCTGTTGAGCGCTGATGCACTCAATGGCGTAAAGATCACGCTGAATTCAGGTTCGCAGCTCCAGCTGGTACTGAATACGGCTGATGAATTCGGCATCCGCAACACGAAGACCGACGTGCCGTTTGACATCCAGACGTCCGATGGCAAGATTCCCTTCCGCTGGGCTGGCAATGCCGTTGGCATTGCTCAGAACCAGGACATCAGGCTGCCGGTTTGCACTGTTCGCGATGAGCTGGCAGCCAGCCTTGCCGATAAGATTGCATTGGCGTATTCGCCGTTCAGCAAGCTGCTCTTTGGTGGATATACTGTTCGTTCCAATGGCGACGGGACGGCGACAATCGTTGCCTGTTTCAACAGACGTGGACTTTCCTTGATTATTCGCTAAGCGCTTTTCATGGTTAGCAGGAGAGAGTTTATGGGTGGTGCCGCCGCGTTTGCGTCTGCATTTCCCTCGTCTGGACTGTCTGGCGTCGGCGGCAATGGCTTTGTCTGGGGCTACATGCCTCAGTTCGGTAACAACATGTGGGGCGATATGATAACGCCCCCGGTTCGGGACGGCATACAGACGCGCATCTTGACAGACGAGGAATTTGCTGTAATCTGCTCGCCGGGATATGATACGCGAATTGCCGTGCGCTTTGACGAGACGTTGTGGCGTTCGCTGTCGCGGCAGATTCGTGATGACGGATCAAATCTGCTGCTGATCGACCTCGGGGAATTTGTCGTCTATCCAAGCCATCCAGAACTTGCCGTTGACGGCAGCTGGAGTGCGGAGAAGATGCAGTCGGAGGTGCGGCGCTTAAAGCGAATGGGGTTCGCGGTCGTTCCAAAGCTTAACTTCTCGTGTTGCCACGATTTCTGGCTGAAGGACTATGCCCGCATGGTATCGACAGCGAAATACTATCAGGTTGCGGCAGACCTCATTCGGGATGTATACGAGATATTTGACCATCCGGAATTCATCCATCTGGGGATGGACGAGGAAGACATCGTTGAATATCAGTCACGCAATACAACATTGGTTCGTTTTCGCCAGAACGACCTCTGGTGGCATGACTTACGGTATTTAGTAGATTGCGTTGAAAAGCTTGGGTGTAGGGCTTGGGTATGGAGCGACTACATTCGGCGGCATCCGATGGACAAGTTTTCGAGGAAGATGCCAAAGACCGTGCTTCAGAGCCCTTGGACATATCGCACGGAAAAGCCGTCTTTTGACGATCCGCTCGTCAAGATATACCTGTCGTTGTGCGAGGCGGGGTACGATGTCGTTCCGTGCGCTTCCAACTGCTATGGACTGAAGGAGAATTTTCCTGCAACCGCCGAGTTCTGTAAGAGGAATCTTCCTGTGGAACGGTATAAGGGAATGCTGATGGCGCCTTGGATTGAGACTCGCGCACCCTATGGGCGGCTATTGAGGGAGGCGTCGTCATTGGTTGCCGAGGCGCGTCGGCGAGTTGGATAGGAGGATGCAATGAGTCGGTTGAGAGGCTGTGTGAAGTGGGGTTTCTGGGTCTGTCTGGCGTTTGGGTTCGTGAAGGCGGCCACGGGCGATGAGCTTTCGATCCTCGGCTGGTGGGGCATTCCAGAGAACAAGGTGTCGATCGAACGTTACCAGGAGGCACGAGAGGCGGGCTTTACCGCCTTGATGCAGGCAGCGTCCAGTGCCGAGAAGATGCGCGGCTTCCTTGACATGGCGCAGAGAGCAGGCATCAAGCTTTCCGTATCCTTGCCAGAGTTCGACGAAGCGGCCATTTCACTGCTGAAAGACCATCCCGCGCTTATGATGTGGCATGTGAAGGATGAGCCGAAGTACAAGGATTTTGAAACAGTTGCCAAGACGATTCGCCGTATTGACGCCGTGGATGGTCGCCACCCATGCTATGTGAACCATATCGCCGACGCGAGCGTTTCAATGGGCGTTCCAGATTATTCCGCCTATATGGAGCGCGTGTTGCGTGAGTTCAAGCCGCGGCTTATCAGTGCTGATTTTTATCCTTGCCGTCTGGCCGATACGACAAGGGCCTTGCCGTATCGCGATGTCGGCAGCGAAGTCTATGTGTGCCCTACGTGGTACCGGCAGCTTGAGTATCTTTCGGGGCTGGCGCAGCGAGAACGTCTCCCGCTGGCGCTTTTTGCCTGTGACGTTGCGCATAATGTCATAGACTACGTTTATCCCGTCCCGACAGTTGCGATGTTGCGGTTGCAGATGTATTCCAACTTGGCCTATGGGGCTCGGATGCTTCAGTATTTCACGTATTGGAATCCGTATTCGAAGACTCGGTTGAAATTCCACGAGTCGATTATTCGAGAGGACGGTACACGCAGCCCAGTCTATGATCGTGTCCGAGATGTTAACCGCGAACTTCAGGCGCGGGCATTTGTATTCATGGGCGCAGAGCTTGTTTCCGTTGCGCACACGGGTGCGGAAATCCCGATTGGGACAAAGAGACTTGAAAAACTGCCGCCTTTTGTAAGGTCATTGAACACGCCTGATGGCGGCGCCGTTGTTGCGCAATTCGATGGAAAGACATTTAATGCGCTCGTCGTTGTCAATCGGAGTCCTGTCAAGGAAATGCATCTGTCAATTGCACTTGACGAATCAGCCATCCGTATCCTTGACGATGGAACTAAGGTTCCGGCATCGGCATATGGCGGAGCCTACACCCTATCGCCCGGCTCAGCCGAAATATTTGTGGTGAAACCTGCGGGGGCAAAAACCATTGGGGACCACACGGAACCATTGTAAAATAAGCCTTTGTGCAAGTGCGATTGCTTTTTTTGGGGGGCGCACCTGTACTGAAACGTGGCGATTTGACCGGAAAAAGCGGCGGTCGATTTGGAAAACGAGGCGGTCAGAATTCAAAACGAGGCGGTCAAAAGGACGTCCACTCCATAACGGGCGGGGAAAATGTTTCTCCCATGTACTTTGCGCGGCAAGCGGCGAGGAAGAAATGCTATAATACACCAATAAGCTTGAATGGCGAGATTGGTGCGGAGTTGAAATATGGTTGATGTTAGCGAGATAGTGCGATTCAAACCGGGTGAAAGGACGCTGCGGCTTGTGATGGACATCGCCGCCGCGCTTGAGCGCTATCGCATTGTCATGGAAGGATCGGCGGGCGTGCGGCTCAGTAAGCTCAACCACGTTCGGACGATTCGCGGTACGACGGCTATCGAGGGCAATACGCTGGCGGAAGATCTCGGCAGGTGGAATTCGCTCTTCTACGCTTTGCCGATAGAGAACATGCTGCTTTGTCATCAGTGCCGATACTATCAGGCGCTTCATTCCGCCCAAGAGTCGGGCGAAGCCCGCGTCTTCGTCGATTTCATGCTCGACATGATCCTTCGGACGCTGAAGGCGAGGGGTGAAGCCGAAGGTGGTAAGAAAACCAGTAGACAGGCCTTGGGATTTGGGTCATTGGGAGGTAATTGAAAAGGCGTGAGGGGGATTTCATGATTGGCAGAACCATCAAGAACAAGGTGTTTGAAGTGATCGAACCTGCTAGTGGCGCGTCGCGAATCAGTGGGGACAGGTACGCCAAGATAAGCTTGGCTGAACTATCATGATGAAAGGAACATGAATCACAAACAAACCGAGATGTGATTAGGACGGCAGGCCGTGCGTGGGGCGACCCGTGTGCGGGAGTCCTG
>Ga0310786_10001426_pt1 | contig 38520 bp, 55 predicted proteins | sample AusTroGonzalo_MG_FD_203881 | JGI IMG/M metagenome (GOLD analysis project Ga0310786, IMG submission 203881) | Bovine rumen microbial communities from tropical cattle in Woodstock, Queensland, Australia - Gonzalo_03 (v2) (version 2) | ecosystem: Host-associated > Mammals > Digestive system >... | reverse complement strand
GGTTTGCGAAATATGATTTGGCAGTATTACTAGGGTTTATATTGTTTAAGTTTAAGTCTACTTTGCCATTAAACAACTCTGCATTAAGCCCAGCTGTTTGTTCAGTTGCACTCTGTGAGAAGTTACCTACATAAAAGTAAAGGTACATATCATCTTCTTCTAAAGTCGCTTCTATGCCTGATTTTGTTGCGTCGGTTGTTACTCCTAGTGCTGTTGTTGCCCAACCTGATATAGCCCCTAAATCAGTCCCTATTGGTGTGTTATATGCTCTTGGTTCTGCTGTTGTAAAATTTACAGTTGTTCCATATAGACCACCGTTTATGTTTCCGTTTGTTAAGCCAAGTGTTGTTCCGTTACCGACGACAGGTGCTTTTGCTTGATACTTATTATGCTTCCACCTCGGTAATTTAAAGCGTGTGTTTGTGGTGTCTAATATAAAATATCTTGCATTACCTGTGGCATTATAAATATTTTGAACAGTAGCTTCTTGGTCTGGTAAGCAAATCTTATGCCCATCAGGTGCTACATAATATGTAAGATTATTAACACCTTGCCATACAACGGAATTGTCCATGGTAATAGAACAACCATTCAAATCAATAGTACCAGTCCATGCTGTATGGTTACCTGATTCATCTACACCAAAAGCAAAATAGTTTTCTCTAGAGCCTACCTTGGTTGAACTCGAAATAGTGGCTTGAAGTGTCATATTTGACAAATCTGTGCCATAATATAAATTATATGCAGTTCCTGTAAATTCTGATTTCAAGTAGAAATCTTCGCCTATAGTAACTGCGTTTATCATTGATAACGTGCCTATATTATATGAACTACCATTAGAAGACAATTCAACAGTTACTTTATTAGAAGAATTAATATAATAGTTTATATTATATGCCCCTCCAAGTATTCCCATCATACCGTCATTTTGAGAGGAAACAGAAGTAAATTTGTGTTTAGTAATAATAGACCAAGTATCAGCAGTGCTAAAATTAAATTTCATATTAGTTTGAGCATAATTTGCGCTACTAATATTTGATAATATACCATTTGTGTTTATAACAGAGCCGACTGGGACAACATTACTACCCATATATTTACTATGTGCTGTTGCATTAGTGTAATCATCTACTAAGTGGTTATATGCTGATGTATAAGTAGAACCAGGATGCCAACCAAATGTATCCGCTCTTGAATATGACATCTCATTTATAATATGTTCAGACCAAAAGTGGGAAAGCAATATCGGGGGAGCTACAGGTAAAGTAGCCCAAGATGCATCAGTACCATCTGTAGTTAAGAATTTACCACTCTGCCCACTTTGACTTGGTAACGCATCAACTGTGGCCCAAGATGCATCAGTACCATCTGTAGTTAAGAATTTACCACTCTGCCCACTTTGACTTGGTAAAGAATCTATTGTAATATTTCCACTTCCTAATAAAGAAGTGTTATTAACTGTCTTTATATTAGTGCCAGATACAAGTTTATCTTGCTTAGTGGCTAAGGCATTTTTTAAATCGGTTTGATTATCAATATCGCCAAGTATCTGTCCCCAATATGTGGGTGCTGAACCCTCTCCTACTTCTACAGGAATAATATTTTGTTGCGGATTAGGACTTATATTTATAGGGCTTTGTTGAGGGTTTACATCAATATCTATATCAGCCATATTAACCCTCCACCATTTTCGGCTTTACAATGAATATCGGTGCATTAGGAATAAACAATTTATTATCTTCATCAAGTTGTGCTTTCGGTAAGACTGTTTGTTCTTCTCCTTGAACCGAAAGTTTAATAGCATAATAATATCTACCTACGCCTATGGTAGTAGTCATATCGGTAGAAATTGCTAAAGGAACTTGTTCTTCATTTGCGCTATGATTGCTCGTTTCGGCAATTATCTCTTTATTTAAAGGATTGTAAACGCCAAGTGATACCTTATAATTTTCGTCGGTAGGAATACCACCGATAGTTACACTTCCGCTATCTCCGGCTCTTACATAAATAGTTTTATCAGTATCTACATAAACACCATTTAATGCGCTCATAAATTACCCCCATTTTTTTGTCTAATTTGTTCTGCTAAATCTTCTAACTCTTGCGCTTTCGCTTTAGCGTAATCACTATAAGCAGACCCTTCAGCTAATATGCCCTCCCTCTGCCATCTGTTCATTCCGTATTCGTGTTCTTTAGCAATTAGTTGTTCTTCAAGTGAAGGTTCAGGCTTAATTGGTGCATATCCTGCCACATACCAATTACCATCCCAAGCTTTTTCCACTTGCATTTCGGTCATACCTAAAGACTTATAGAACTCAATATTAGTACCAAGTCCTACTTCTACAGATTTAGTTTCTTGATTTATAACTTTTGCATATTTTATTTCAATCATTTTAAAGCTCCTTTAAGAGGTGCGAAAGCATAAGTCCAAATAACTCTTTGCCCATTATTAGTAGATTGTAACAAATAAGTTTGTCCTTTTAACACATAAAAAGTTCCGAATATAAAAGGGAAGTTATGATAACTATCTCTTAGTGAAATATATTTTGCTACCATATTACTATCTATATAAAACAGCTCTTCATTGCTCCATATAGCATATCCGCTATACCAAACTACTCCATCGCATTCTGCTGTATAAGTAGTACCTTCATTTTTACTAACAGAAGAACTATAATCAGGGATATTGTTATTTAAAGCTGTTTGATAAATATTTTGCAAATTATCTCTTGTTAAGAACCCGACTTGAGCATAAGACATAATATTTATAATATTTGCGCCATTTCCATAGTATTGAGCTATTGGCCCAGCCCCATTCCAAGTAGTCCAGTTAGAGCCATTATCTGTGCTTTGTTTTATCAAGTTAGCACCGAAGTCAAACCATAGAATTGAATCGCCTAAAGTTGCTGTAATATCAGAACTCGTAGGTTGTTTATAGCCCATAAAATAGTTTTGTGCTAATATTGGGAAGGCATTTCCTGTAGAAGTTATAAATAAAAGTTTTAGTTTTTCGCTGACTTCAATAGGATTATATACAATATCACTTGCTAGTTCTAATTGAGTATTTTGCAATATGCCTTCACTATCTCTACCGTTAGGAATATTTAAACCAAGTCTACTGTGTATTAATAAAGAGTTATCAGCTAGTTCTGCTACACCATTTGGGGCTTGATAAATAAAGTTACTTGCGAATCTCATATTTCCTGCGTTTGTTCTCAAGTATTCTTTATCTACTTCAAATGGGCTTACGGCTAAATCTTTTCTTAAAGTTTCGCCGTCAGCAATTTGCTGCGCCGTTAAAGTCATTTCATCATCAGTTGCAATACGAACAATACCTTTTACGGTTTCGCTTGCTTCAGGAGTTAGTTCATACCAATTTGTTCCGTTAGAAGCAAGATATACACAATCTCCTATGCCTTTTAAAGTTATCCTATTTTTAGCATTAGTATCTCCTAGAATTTGGAAATCATAAGTGTAAGTATGAACAATTTCATTATCAGCGTTATAAGAAGTGCTATGTGTAAAAGCACTAGAAATAATTGTTTGTTTTGCGCCTGCTATTTTTTTGATAGCAACTACTCTATCTTTTAATGCACTTGGCTGCGGTAATGTTATCAATATAGAAAGTTTACCACTACCTACTGCGCCGATACCACCATCTTCCCACATTTCAGTAGAAGCATTTGTATCATCAACAAAAACAATTTGGTCGTATTGCCCTAAGGTATAATTGTCCGTTTTAATAGCAGAGTGTGTTTTCGGTAAAGCAGAAGCAACTTCGCTTAAAAAGCCAATTTCAACTTTGGCAATAGTATTTGGTACGATAGCATCATAAAGCACTACTGTCGTTAATTGCGTGCCACTATCGTAAGAAGAACTTTGTATATGGCTTGTGCCTGTCGTTTCGTTCTCGTCAGTTATTCTTATCGCTCTACCTGTTTCAAAATCAGTCGTTAAATCTCCACTAGCAGTAAAAGTTGTAGAAGAAACATAAGTATATGTTCCTGCAAGAATAGCCCACTCAGAAGCATTTATAGTTGCACTCGTCTGAAAACTATTCAAATCATTATAAATTGCATTTATTTCTTGGTCTAACCAAGCACTTGGCAAAGTTCCAAGGCTTGCACTTCTCTTTTGAAACCTATTTTTCCCATCAGGTCTAATGTATGTCATTTTCTGCTCCTTTCTGAAAATATGCCAACGCTGGTAAATTCTAACCCTCTAACTGCTTCCTTCTCGGAAATAGTTAAAGCGATATACTTACCTACCCCTTGTAAAGCAATCCTCAAGGGTATCGGGCTATAACTATCCATATAGAAATCTTCTTCCCAAGTATAGTTTCTTTCTTGGTCCATTTTGCTCGCTATTACGGCTGTGTCATAATTCACATCATACGGCCCTACGGCATAATCAAAACTTACGGCATTTCCGTTAAATACTTGTGCTTGTACATCAACTGAGCCACCGCATTTGCTTGCACCGAAAATAAGTTCTGCATATCTCGGAAAGCAAGTTGCGCCATAAGGATGTAAAGGTATCCACGCTGTTTTCCATATCGGTAAAAAGTCCTCTCCGTTAAATTGATAATCGTTTCCGTATTGGTGCAAATACCCACCTGCCAAAACATTTAAGTTGCCTTCTATATCGTTAAAGCACCCCTTAAATTGGCACTTCGCTTCAGGGAAAACTATTCTGCTAAATGCTTTATATACTCCGTTAAACACTACGGCATTTCTTCCAAAGCACCATATATACATATTTTCTTTAGGCCAATAACCGCAAGTGTAATAGTTCTCATCAGCATCAACTTGTAACATTGTCATTATTGCCGGATTGTTTATTTGTGAAAAATCATTTACCACAATCTTTGTGCTAGGATAAATCATAGCCAAGTTTTTAATACCTGTTTTTGTGGCAAGATATAGACTATTTTCAACGTTTAGGTTTGTTTCGCTACTAAGTATGCCTGGAAGGTTAATAATTTGATATAACGTAAAATCGGCATCTACACCTGTTGGTACGTTACCAGAGTAAACAACTATGTGATTCTTAAAAATAAAGCAGATAAAATCTAAATACCCTTTAATATCAATCAGTTCATCTGCTTGCGGTAAAACTGAACTGAAATCTATGTAGCCTTCAATCTTGATAGGGTCTTGTAATGCAGAGTGCATCGCTTCCATTTTGTTTAAAGAGTTTATATACCACACTCTGTTTTTGAAAATGTAAGGCTTGCTAGGCAAGAAGTTATCAAGTAGAGTCCAATATCTCTTGTCAAAGACATTGTTGTTCTGAATGTAGCAAACAACGTCATCGCCGTTTACGGCAACAACTTTGTCTGTCATTTGAACGAAGTGTATCTTTTTGGAGCTGTTTTGGAAGTTGGGGCTTTGATAAAGTTCAAGGAGAGAGTCCCCAGCAAGCCTATAAATTGTGCCTTTCCCACCGACATAAACTTGTTTATTTACGCCATAAGCAAATTCAATACCACTTGAAACTGCCGTAGCTATCTTATTAGTATGTATCGGTTTATAACCCCATATTTTGCGAATCTTGTTATCTTTTATGTATAGATTTTGTAAGAGTAGGGAATACTTAGTATCCATTTTGCCTGGTGCTGTTATGGATATTTCTCCACCTGTTAAGTCATTAGTAAGACTTTCTGTTAATCTATACACTCATTTCGCTCCAATTTGTATCGTCATTTAAGTTGGCATCGGTGTTCAAGTAGCGGTAAAACATTTCTCTCCCGGAAACATCTCCGCCCATACCTGCATCATCTTTAGCCAAAAACTCAGTTCCCTTGATAATTAAGTCGCTATCTAAAATTGTTCTATCTCCTGCGAATCTTAATTTCTTGGGGTGTTCATATACTTCTATATCAAAATATTTATCTTCTGTCAAGAAACTGTTAAAAGTTAATCCTAAATTATAATTAGTCTTGCTTGAGATAATGTAAACATTTGGGTTGCCTTTTGCATAATTTATAAAAGAGTTTGCGTGAACTGCTTGCGCTTGGCTTATTTCTGTTCCGTCTAAAAAGACCTTTCCAAGTCCGTTAAGATTGTCGCAATTCGCAGGGTTTACTAATATCTCATTTGCCCCTTCCTTAACTAAAGTGCTAAAGAGAACCTTGCAATCTAAACGACTTTTACCACTAGAAAGTATAATTCTTATAGCATCGTTCATCATACTTCCCAACTTGCGTGCATTTGGCTCTATAAGGCGTTTGCTTTCAGGAAATCCTAATCTTATCTGCACTTCCCTTATCATTTCTAAGAAGGTTTTAGAACTGCCTTTTTGTTTTTGTGTCTTGCTAATTAAAGTTTCGCCGTCGAAAATAAGTATAGAATATAGAGCAGCAGGAGCAATACGTAAGTTTGCTGAAGCCGTTACATACAAACCTTCCTCTATAATATCCTTATAGAGTTTCATAAAGTCAAAACTATCAATGTCGCTATTGTAGACATTATCAAAAGATAGTTCTACCATCGGTAAATAACAATCATCTGTTATTTCATCTTGGAACATATTTGTTTTATCGTTCCAATATTTCTTGGTGGCAGTAAGTTGAAAAACTGCTCTTAATGTCTTTATGCCTTGTATGTATCTATATTCTATACTTTCCATAAATATCCTTTTATGCAGGTCTTGCACTAACTTTGAACTTTGCAATTTTGTTCGGTGCTAAAGTCTTGCATTTATTGCCGTATTCATCAATACCATCAATAATTTGAGGTGTACCGAAAGTCTTGCAATTTTCTAAGAGTTCAATCGCTGCTTCAGGCAAGGTAATTTCTTTGCCGTATTCAAATTTATATTCTACGCCGTTAATGCTAAGGCTAGAACCTTTAACATTACTTTCTCCTTCGGGAGCATAGATAACACATTTGAATTTCTTTTGATTATTTAAAATCTGTCTTGTGCTTTCCATATTTAAGACTTCTTCTCTTTTTGCTTTAGCTTCTTCTTCTAAAGCTCTTTTAGCGTTTTCTTTGGCTTGAGCAAGTGCCATTTCTTGCTGTGCCGAAGTCCTTGCTTTTTGAAGTAAAGCATCAAGTTCATCTTTGGAAAGCTCTATCTTGTCTTTTGTTTCAACTTGTGCAACTTCTTCTTTAATTTCTTGGACTTCTTTCTTTTCTTCTTTCTTAGCCATCTGTTCCTCCTAATTAGTGGGAACTGCCGAGAAATACTCGGCAATTCCCTTTAAGACTATTTGTAGCAAAGCAACGTGGTAACTTGGCCTGATACGTTTAAGTCTGCATCAGTACCTAAAGTTATCTTGTTTTCGCCATCAAAAGAAACTAAACCAGAAACAAAAGTTGTTCCTGAGCTTGTTACTTTGATTGCTTTTGTGCTTGCTTTGTATGCCGTAGCGCAGTAGCCACCGTCTTGGATGACTTCTACTTTACGGGGGTTGAAACCTACTTCTGCTTGGTAGGCACTACCGTCGCAAGAAACAGGGATGCTTACAATATTAGGGTTTTCAAATTCCATAATCTATTTGCCTCCTATATGCTTGCAGCGCATTCAATTCTGTAAACAAAATCATTGTTTAAGATTTTGCCTGTATGCCAAACTTTGTAACCGATAGAACCTCTTTGGGCTAACGGGTCAGATTTGGTAGCTTCTCCGACAGGTACATAGTACATTTTACCTGCACCATAACCAGTCAAGTTCACAACGCCAAAGGCATCTTGTGCAACTACAGGAATGCAGTAAACGTCTGCATTTGTACCAGTTGTAGAAATAACTGTACCACCTGCGGTAGCACCAGCATCTTTAGCAACTGTGATGAAGTTGTTCATAACGAAACGAACTTGGGCAACAGAGCCGATTTCGTTTTCGTTAAGCGGTTTGCCGGAAGCATATTTTTCTACAGGGACATAACCTGTAAGTGCCTCAATATCTTTCCTTAAATCACTATGGCAGAAAGCCACGTAAGAAGCAGGAATTGGAGAGGTTGCATACAAGTTCGCAGGGTTGTTAATGCGAGTAATTTTCTTAGCAAAATGTCTTTCTAAGAAGCGTACTGCATTTTTAACTGCGGTAACTGTAAGTGCGGTATTGACTGAGCTTCTAGCAGCGCCGTTGGTAAAGCCAACGTTTGTACCAGAGCAAAGTTCAACTGCGTTGATTTGTTCAAGAACAGCACCCATATTTTCGCCCAAGACTGGTGCGAACTCTTTGATAACACTTACGAATGAGGTATCTTCAACTTTATCGGTATATTCAATAAAGCGACCGTATTCTTTCAAAGTTGCTTCAACGGTGTTGATAACAATCTTTGTAGCATTCGGTGTAATACCTTCGGTAAGTTCAATCGGGTCTGTTTCTAAGCGTTCTACCCTTGTAAAGTGTGCAACAGTAGAAGCATTTTTCGGCAACGGTTTAACTTGAGCCACCAAACTAATGTTCATATATTGGCGAGCAAAAGGTAAAAGTTGCGAAAAGGAATAATACGCATACTGAGGTGCGATTAAAGAAGTTGTTGAAACTCCTGTATTATTTGCCATTTTCTATCTCCTATATAATTTGTTATATTCCTCCGCTTGTCTTGCTATCTCTCTTTCGTAGGCACTTTGCTCATCCACAGGGGGTTGTGCTTTAGGTGCTACGGTCTTTTTAGAAGCAGGCACGCTGTTAGAATATAACTCTTGTGTTTTTTGTTGTTCAATATTAGTTTGTTTTATTGCTTCTTTTTCATAAGGCAAATTTGCGAATTTCTTATATTCCTTATACCCAGCAATTAAATCTCTAGGGTCATTGGATTGTAAGAAGGCAAATTGTTGGCCTTTTGATAGAGTTAATGCCCATTGCCTGTAAGCAGGAAAGTTTTGCTGTATGAATACATCATAATCAGGTATTTCTTTCTTAATCTGCGGTAAGACAACTTCTCTAAACTCTTGTTGGATACGCAATGCTTCCTGTCGTCTTTGTTCTTCTGAAGAACGCCTAGACTTTTCCTCATTGACATATTGGTCTATATCATTAAGTTTCTGTCTATATGCTTTATTTGCATTGTTAAGGGCTTTAATAGTGTCCTTAATTTCGTCGGGATAATCTTCAAATTTAGACATATCAAGTTCAGTTTCCTTCTCTTGGTCGTGTTTGAATTGCGAAAGTTCTTCTTTCAAAGCCTTGATTTCCGCTTCTTTTACAGCAAGTTCTTGGCTTCTACGAGTGAACTCTGCTTGATTATCTTTAGCAATTTTTTCCAAGCGTTCCCTTTCTTTTTCCGCTTTAGCCTTATAGGTTTCAAGCGTTTCAGTTTCGGTAACTGCTTCGGTTGTTTTAGGTTCTTCAGTTGTGCCTGTTTCTTTCTGTGCAGGGTTCGGGTTTGCGCTTTCCGAACTAATCTGCCCTGTTTCCATAGATACGGCATCTAAAGATACATCCCCTTGAATAAGTTTGTTATAAACTTCTTCTGCATTAGGAGCAGTTTGCTCTGCTGCTACAGGGGTTGTTTCCTGTTTATTTTCAACATTTTCCATTGCTTCTCCTTAGGGTAGCTTACGCTATAATCCTAATAAATCTTCGTCTGTTTCAATCTCCTCTTTCTCTCCTGCTTGCGCAAGTAAAGACCTATATATCTTTATTGAGTTTTGGAGATACCCAAGTTCCTCAGGTTTACAAGTTTCTAAAAGTGTCTTGCACCTGCGTAACTCTTCTTGAACAAATTTAACACCTTCTTTATTCAGGTATTTCATTTGTTTGTTCCTCTACTATTTCTGTTTTTTCTTCTACCTTTGGCTGTTCTTCTTGTTTAACCATACTGCCAAGAATATCATTTGCCATTTTGCCTTGTGCCTTACCAAGTTCCTTTCTGTCGTTAATCATTATCTTTTGTTGGGCTTCAAGTTCTAAGTCCTGTGCTTTCTTCATAAGAAGTTCATTATTAGCGTTTATGTCGCCTTGAAGTCCTAACTTTTGAACAAGTTGTACTCTTTCGGTGCTTGATAACGCATTAAGCAAGTCGGAGTTGATATTCGCCGATAAGGTAGCTTGTGGCTGTTGTGCTGCCTGCATTTGCAACTGCTGGTCTATCTGCTGTGCCTCTACCGGGTTTACCACATAGCCTTTAACATCAAGTAAATCTGATACGGTATTTAATGCATCTACTTTCTTAACATACGGCATCCACCCCACCTCTTTAGAAAGATTGATTAGTTTTATTAAGTTTTCAAACTTAATTTCTTTTGCCATTAAGTTGTCTACACCCATTGGAACTACATCCATAGGTATATTTATTGCTTCAGGGTAACTGCCGTCAATTTCGTTTAAAGAATTAAAATCTCTTGTGATAGGCTTTATCCAGAACTCGTCAATGTTTCTGATTGTTGTTTTCAAAAACACGTTGCTCTGATTGATAATCATTGACATACCAGATGCCGTCTTATTAAGGAAAGAACTGCTTGCTTCCCCTTGCGTATATTTCGGTATGCCACTTTCTTCGTCTGCCCACCTTTCAAAGCGGTCTAAAGTAACATCAATACCACCTGTAATGTCAGGGAAAATCAAAGGTTTAATAGCTTGATTGACATCACCTTTTGTAAAGAAAATCTTTCCTGGATGGACTTTAAATCCGTTCTTCGTTGCTCTCGTATCAATAAGTTCTTTTTGTACGGCAAACATACTGTTACCACTAAGAACTTTGTTATCAACCAAAAGCCTTGATAAAGAGTTAATAATCTTTTGGCTATCCATAATGCTCTCGGCTACACCGATACCATAAGGATTACCGGGATTCTTTATGAACGGGCAAACTTTATAAATTCTCTGCCCACTAGGATTAAGTTTGGCTCTCAAGATACTGCAATTATTTAAATGGTCGGTATCGTTGTTTATTGCCGTCATAACGACGGAACACTCAACAATATCAGTATCTTTATATTTGTCTAAGCCGTCAAGTTCCTTTTCTTCTAAATGTTCTTTTAACAAGCCGTAAGGTGCTTGCCCCCAATACTCAATAACTGTAATTTGCAAGTCCTTAGGTGCTTGTACACCCATAAACTTATCTGCTTCAACTATTTGTTCTTTTTCCACTTCTTCGGGAACATAAGCCATATTGTAAGCAGCAATTACATTGTCTTGATTATAATCGGGATTGTTTAAGAATTTGCTTTGGAACTCGTAAGGAGAGTATAAATGTTTCTCAATATTACCGATACTTTCTTCGGCAGTATCTACATTTACATCTGTATAGAAATCCCAAATACTTACGCTTTCTACTTCTTTTAGATATTCTCTGCGATAAACCCTTTTCCATCTCGGATATTGCTTAAAGGGTATTTTCCACATAGGAACATCTACGCCCATAACCTTGATAATATTTTCTTCTACGGAAGGAACTATCTTTTCAGATATGATAGGTCCTTTCAAGATACCTGTGCCGTAAATGCACATAAGTAAAGTTTCAGTATCAAATTTATCTCTAAGGTTTATTTTCTTATATTGATTTCTTATGATGTCTTTTTGGGAGGAAGAAATGACTTCCATATTATATTCGGTTTGAGGGTTATCAAATAAAGGAACAATATTGAAAGGTATTTCCATACCGATACTTTCCATTATTTTGGCTTGTGCCGCTCTTACTTTTTGTGGTGTCAGACGGAAGAAAATGCGTGAACGCCCTTTCTCTCCCTCGTTTGATTGAAGTCTTTTCTCCGGGTTATACTGCCCTAGAAAGTTCCACCAACACTCTTTCCATACTTGTTCATAAGGTCTGCGGCTTTCCGCAAATTGAGTAAATAGAGTGGAAATAAAATCTTCTAAATTATCAGCAACATATATATCACTAATTTTTTGTTTTGCCATCAATACCCTGCCTCTTCGTCAAAAGTATCATAAGTCGTATCATCCATACTATTTATATCATAATTTCTGTAGTTTGTCAAGTGGTATTCTTCACTCGGTAAATAGCAAGTTAAGATATGGGCATCTGCTATATTTGGGGACTTGATTCCTCTTTTTTTCATTTCATCTTTGCTCTCTACCTTAATGACACCTTCAACTTTATATTTCGGTGTGCTTAACTCTCCACACAAATCTTCATCTTCATTATCCCAAAGTGATACCGCACCAAGTCTGATTTCTTCTTTAAACCTTCCCCAAAGTTCATCACGCAAACGATAATATACTCTACCATCCGTTGCCACTTGTGCTACATTGACTTCTAATATTTCCATAGGTTGTCCGTCTAAGAGTTGTTTTAATCTCCTAGAACAACCGATACCTAAGCCGTTACTATCTACCATAATGTATCTAGGTTTAAACCTAACTGCTTCTCTCGCTACAGTTTCAGCAAGTTGTATTGGGTCTTTATTGCGAAACTCTTTCCACTTGTCAAAAACATTTCCTGTTCTATAAGCAATTACAGAGCTATCCCCTGTAAAGCCAACGTCTACGCCCATACACTTCATAACATCAGAACCTTGACTCGCCTTATCAAAAAGATTTACACACTTGCGGACTAGCTGATAAGGTATAAAGGCACTTGTGCTTGTTTGTGGAAACTCTCCTAAAACTTGTGATTTGTAAATGTCGCTTTCTTCTCCGTAGCGTTTTGCCATTTTTTCTACGTAGTCAAAGGTAGCAATACGGCTGTCTAAACAACTGATTGTATGGCAAGTATATGTCGGGTTCTTCTCGTTAAATATTCTATAAAAAGAACCACTTGTATTTACGGGGTTTCCTATCAAAATGGTAATTGTTTCGTTTGTGCCGTAGTTACCTTCCATTGCTTCTACGGCTTTATCACTTACGTCGGATGCCTCATCTATAAAGTTTAAGTTATATTCGCTATGTCTACCTGCCAAAGATTGTGGGTTATCTCTTGTTGCTGTGCGTGCCGCCGCAAACCATATATCTCCGTAGTCCTTATGGTAAATGTTTTCGGCAGTCCACTTAAAGTTCTTGGCAAGCACTTGTCCTATCGGATTATCGGAAGTATCCATAATCGTCAGCCATCTTTTTATTTCGGGCCATAATACATCGTTTAACTGATTTGCAGACGGTGCAGTTGCAGTTATAATACACTTCGGTCTTGTCATTAAATAGTGCAAAATTATCCAAGAGCCGACGGTAGTTTTACCCACACCTTTCCCGGACTTTATTGCCAAGTTCTTCTTTCCGTTATCTAAATCTTTAAGTATTTTTAGTTGTGGTACGTCAATAGAGTATTTCTTTTTTCTGTTAAAGATAATATCTTCAACAAAGCCTACTCTGTCATTATAGTACAACTCAATCACTTTAGCGTGTATTTCTTCGTCTGTCATAAATTTTCAACTTCTCTGTTATAAAGTTCATCTGTTATTCTAAGTATAACATAATCTTCTTTAAGTGTATAAAATCTTCGGCATATTGTGGAAACTATTTGGCAATCATCTTCAAAGCAAAGTCCTTTTTGTTTTACTTTTAATTTCCCTATTTTTATGTTTCTACTTTGCAAGGCATCAAAAAGATTTTTTTCAATATTGTCATTATCTCCGATATTATGGCTAATAGGGTATTCGTAAGTTGCTTTGTCCGGCTTTTGATAGTATAAAAAACTTATTACCTTTATAGGAATATTTCTTTCAAAACAAAATGGTCTTTGCATAGCAACTTGTTTATAAATACTTTCTTGCCAATCTATATCGGCTTTAGGTTTATAAATAAAAAATCCGCCCGTTTTAGAGCGAAAGTTCGTTGCCGTTCTAGGTCGGCTTGCAGGTATTGCTTTGCCTTTAATAAGAAATTCTTGTATCACTTCTTTCTCTTTTTCTCAGCAAGTTCAGTTAAAACTTTAAGAGCATCTGCATTAGCATTTATGGCATCGTCTGTATCTCTTGATTTTGCGTTACCTTGTACCTTGTCAATTTCCATACGTTGTAATGCTGAAGCGGCTTCAACACGAACGGCTATACTTGGTGGAACGGAAACGACATCTCCGTCTTTTGTTACTTTCTCGTCAAAGATTTCCCCATTGATAACCTGTATATAAAACTTTCTTAAAGTTTCATAAGTGTTCGTACTATTGCTCTTAATTAGTTCTTTTACGCTCTTGCCCATAAATAAAACCGCCCTAGACCTTAGGCATTGGCAGTTAATCTAGGGCGTGTCAGCCTTGTTCTAAGAGAGGAACCAGACTTGAAAACTATAAGTACTGCCTTTGCCTAATGCTAGTTTAGAATAATTTTTTTAATTTGTCAACTGTTTCTTTTTAAGTAAATATTTTTGTCTTGCCAACATAGCGTGCCTTTCTTTATGCTCTAAATAATACTTATGCTGATATTCTCTATGCTTTTCAAAATTTATTTTGTCATAAATTTTTTTCCACTCAGCAAGTCTTTTCTTGTTTTTCTTTGCATACTTTTTTTGATAAGCCAATCTTTCTTCTCGGTGCAAAGAATAATATGTTTCTGCCATTTTATCTCCTAGTGCCAAAAAATAAAACTTTAAATAATATTTTTATAATATCCCCAAGTTCGTCAATGTCGCTTGGTCTAGCATAGCCACACATCGTTAGTTCGCCTAATCCATAAATCTTTTCCCATACACAGTCGTGATTCCACTCTCTGTCTACGACCCAAACATAGCACTCTAAAGGTTTTTTGAATTTTATAGAGCGTTGCGATTTTTCTATCTTTCTCTCAAGATAGTTTGCTATTTTATTTCTCAGCCACATTTTGATTCGGTCTATTTTATACCTCATTAAGTCGCTCATATTATCTCCTTTAAATTGTGGTCTTTCATAAGTCTTTTTATATAACCTATTACTTGACTACCTGTTATCAGACGTGTACACTCAAATTGCCTAGAAGTACCTGCGTGTCTGGGACACCAAAAATAAGTTCGTTCAAACTTCACATTTACGTCGTTCCAACAACCATTACAACCTTGTGCATTAAATACTCTGTACGGCGTATAAAACTCACAATATGGTAATGAAAAGCCACTAATCATAATTATTGGTATATGGCAACACCACGCTAACCACGCAAGCCCAGAAGCCAAACCGATAAAGAAATCTGCGTGTTCAAGCAATTCAATTCTCTCTTGTAAAGGTAAGTTTCCTGTGAAGTCCTCAACTCCGTAAGGCATTTTGTTCCACACAAAACCTTGCCCCGTAGTTCTTTCCTTGTCTATGCACAAAACTCTATAACCAATGCTCTTTAAATAATCAACGACTTCATCCCAACCATAACCATTATTCCACATCTTATTTTGAGAAGAACCTTTACACGCAATGCAGACATACCTTTCCTTAATTTTTCTCTCCGAACCGAGTTTAACTTTCGGTGCTTCTTCAGAAGTATCTACCCCTAAAATAAGTCCTGCCGTAGTATGTAAACCAACTTGTCTGAAGTCTATCGGTTGGAAAGTTGTATCGCCGTTAAAGAACAAACCCATATAATAACTTGCGTATGGGTTTTTAGTTTTCGCTTCTCCAGGTAAATGTGTAAATGTTAAATTAGGATACTGCCCTTCAAATATCTCGGCTAATTTATTTTGCATACAAACTTCTGCTTTGCATTGGTGTTTCTTCTGAAATCTATCTATATAAGTCATCCACGCAATTATATCGCCAAGTGTTCCTACAGGACATTTAATCAAAACTTCTTTGTCCTTCAAGTCCATAGTGTGCTCAAAGAACGGCTTTTCTGCTAATCGTTCCCATACTCTAATCTTGAAAGGTATAAAGTATTTCTTTGCTGAAAGAACCCAATCTCCGTCGGTATTTGTGCTAAAAATTATGTTTCCCGTTTCACTATCACTAAGTTCCACATACCATTCTCCTTTAGGAAGCCATAATCTAGCACCGTCGTTAAAGTCATATCTCAAGCCCTTCGGCCCAAGTTGAGTTGGCGTTTCCGGCGTTTCCACATAAAATGGATTCTTTAATATTCTTTCAGTCGTACTATTCATATCAAATCTTTGAGGTGTTTCTGGAGTTAGCACACCTCAGGGCTAATTATCTACTTTGTCGGGGTCTTGCGAGATACGGCAAGATGAATAGGTCTTAAACTCGTTTTTGCCTTCCCCTTAAATCTATGCCTATCGTTTCGCCACAGAGATAGGCCATCTGTTCAGCAAGGCTAATTTGCAATCCTTTAGCTCCCACAATTATTATTACACCCATTGTGGTCAGGGTAAATCTAGCAGGGGTGGGAGTTGAACCCACTATCTCTTGGATATGAGCCAAGTGAGATACCGTTTCTCTACCCTGCAAATTGTTAAAGAACCTAAAATCTTGCGGTAGTTTTAGGGGAAGAGTCTACCGCAACTCTCGCCAATTTTTGCACGGCACTTGGCAAGCCTATGAAAGATGTGGGTGTATAACACATCTTGTGCAATTCTAGTATATATATTTTTTATCTGTTTGTCAAGTGTTTTTTTAAAATAAAGTTAATTGCGCCTGTGCTGCTTTTAAACGCTCACAACTCTTTTGCCAATACTCTTTGTCCTTTTCAATACATATAAACCGCCTTTTGAGATTATGGCAAGCAATCGCAGTTGTTCCGCTACCTGAAAAGCAATCAAGTATAAGGTCATTTTCGTTGCTATAATCGTTTAAAATACGCTCAAATAAGCCAACAGGTTTTTGCGTGGGATGAAATCTATAACTTTTATCATCTTTTATAAAACCCATTGAAACAGAAGTATATTTTTTGCAGACTTTGTTAAACGATGTCCACGCAAGTTCTAAATCTGCGAAAACTGATTTATTTATATTTCCGCCAATTTTATCCCATACTAACCAACAATTTGATACAGGAAGTTTATCAGTAAAATAATTACCACCAAATATAATTTGATTTTTACTAACTCTTATGATTTCATTAAATATTTCTTGTGATGGCGTTTTATTGTCCCATTTAACATCTTGTATATCAGGTCTATTATCACATACACCCCACCCATTTTTACCTCTCGCATATTGTTTCCCATAAGGTGGGTCAGTCAATACCAAGTCAAAAAACCTGTCAGGACAATTTCTTAAAAAATCTATACAATCCATATTTAATATTTTGTTTTCAAGTTCTTTTATGTTTATCATCTTTTTCTCCTATCAAAACCACCAAGTTCAAATATGTTTTCTCTCCCAACTAAACCGATAATTCTGCTTACCGTTCGGTTGCCAATTACACCCGATAACCTTTCAAGGTCTATGTTGGAAGTTATTATCAAGCCGTTTATCATATTAGACCATCGCTTATCTATAATCTCAAAAAAGATGTTCTGCAAAAAGTCCGTCATCTTCTCTGAACCTAAATCATCAATAAGCAATGGCGTTGTGGAATATTTATTTATTATCTGTTCCTCTCGCTCGGCAGTTATGTCTTGCCTGATTTCACGTGAAATCTCACTCACTCTAGTCAAGAAAGCATTTTTAATATTCCGTATTACAGACACAGCTAAGTGCGTTTTGCCCACTCCGGCTGAACCCCATATAAAATAATTTTTATTAGGGAAATCTTTTAAAAGTTCCAAAACTGCCTTATTTTCAAAGTTTTCAGCTTTAAATGTTTCATACTGCCTTACGCCACCTAAACGCTTAATTTCAGCAAGTTTGGCTTGTTTCTGTGCGTTTTGGGCAAGTATGGCTTCCTTCTTTGCCATATACTGCCTCACTTGCTCCCCATAACTATTATCCGATTTTTCTTCCCAAGCCGGAATACTCGCCTGTATTTTCTCTGTTGTAATCTTTTCCAATGCCATTGTTCCCTCCTCCATTATAATCACTATTAAATCTATCGTCGTTCAGCCAAGCGGCGCACCCCTTAGCATACCCTTCCCGAACTTCCCTGCTAGAAGCGTACTCTTTCACTTTCGCTAATAAATGCTCTTCAGTAGCTCGTTTCTCTTTAAGAACCTTCAAATAAGCAACTAATGCTTTGGCTTTGCTACCTGCTCTTTGTTTTGGATATAAAGCCCAGAAATCTTCAAATTCTTTTTTTTCTTTAGAAATTTCTTTTTTTTCTTTATTATTATCTATATTATTATCTATATTAGTATTATTGGGTGAAGTTTTTTCACCGCCCCCCAGTGAAAAATTTTCACCGCCCCGATGAAATTTTTTCACCGCCTCTGAAATTTTGTAACTGCATAGTTTTAAGTTGTTAGCAATTTCTTGTTCTTGTTTTACAAGATACCCTTTATCAGTTAGATTCTTTAGAATATCTAAAGCACTTCTCTTAGTTATGTTTAACCACTCAGCAACATAACTACTACTACCTCTAAATACGCTTTGCCCGTCTTGGCTGAAGCCGTAAATTAAAGCAAAAACAAATAGTTCGTTCCCTTTTAAATGTAACTCGTTTACCATCCAACCTTGTACTACAATGTAATTCTCGTTTTCCATTTCTATATTTCCTCCTTAAATAATTGCATTTGACTTCCTTTTTGCTCTTTACCAAGTATGAAATCACAAATAAAGTTTCGTGCATAATCGGGGGAAATCATAGAGCGTTCTTCGGTTGAAAAACCTTTTCGGTGGTCTTTAGTTTCCCAAACATTTTTCTTTTCTTTATCTTGTTGCCAACTTTCGCCATAAGTCGCTTCACAATTAAAAAACCAATAACCTGTGGGTTTTTTGTAGAAATCACCCCTTTTAGTTCTATCTGCATCAATTATGTCAGGTTGTTTTAAAAAATTATTATGCAAAAAAGATAATGCAGTAAAAGGGTTTTCAATTATTATTTTTAATCCATTTTTTAATGAAACTCCTATCATTTTGTATAAAACTATATAAAAAATGTTTCTTTGTTCTATTCTTTCAATTATAGTTTTAAATTTATCTTCTAAATTTAGGCATCTATAATTTATATTTTCAAGCGTTAAATAACAGGGGTTTGTAGAACCTGTAAAATATGTGCAAGGGAAAAAAGCCATTATTAAATCATCTTTGCTTATGTTGTCAAATATACTTGGCTCGCCCTTGTACCCTTTTTCTATCTCGGCAAATAAATCTATAACATAATCAGTTTGCCCGAAGTTGTTTTGTATATCGTAATCATAAGCATCATACCCAAGTTTTTTAAACTCGTTTTTAAATGTGCCGGATTGTTCAAAGAAACAATGCACTTTACCTTTAATTTCCATCTCTCCTCCTAAAAAAAGAACCCCACGAACTTTTAAGTTTGGAAACTTTAGACGGTGTCGTGGGGTTTTATCAGCAGGATATGCCGATTTACTGGTAAATTATTCTTGACCGTCTAAGGCGTTTCCAAGACCTTTTTTATACTTTACTTTTTTTAAAAACAGATGTCAAGGGGTTTTATTATTCCTCCCTTATCATTTCCCAAAGTATTATTATGTTTTTTATCAGTTTATCTTTGTCTTTATCTTTTTTAGGCAAGAGGTCAAACAACTCCCACGGTAAAGCATAAGCCAAAAACTCTAATTCTTTCTTACTTGGTTTTCTTTTCTTCTTCGCCATAATACTCCATCCTATCTAAAAGTAATCTGCCATTAAGGTATACCTCCACTAACTCAATAGCAAGTTGTAAACCGAACTTTGCACCTGCACAATAGTGTTTTTGTTCTTCTTGGTACTTGTTACCTGCTACAGAACGATTAACTTTAGGTAGTTCGGTGTAATGCCTATGATAATTCTTTAAGATATTAAGTAAGACCTTACCTTCTTTCTTCTCTTGTTTAGTCATTTTTAAACTCCTTTCACTCGCTTTTTAAGATTAAGAGCTATAAAATCTTTGCCACTACTACCTACTCTAATAGTAAAAGCATCATCTAATTCATATTGTTTGTAGCTTATATCTTCTACTATTACCTCTAAATTGTCACCGCATTGATTTCTGATAGTAATTAAGTCATTTATAAGTTTAGATATTATCATTTTTTACCCCCTTCCAAAAGAGCGTTAAGGGCTGTTTCGGCATCTTCTTTTGTTCCGTACTTTTCCCACTCATCACAAGAAGTACAAACTTTTTCAGGACAATGTCTATGACATAATGCCTTTGCCATAACCTCTATTGCCTCTCGGCGTGTATACATTTTGGCTTTGTCTCTTGGCTCTATAAATCCATCAACAATAACTCCATCTTCTGTTGTTTCTTTAATCGTGTATTTTTTAGTAGTAAATACAAAAATTCTTTCTTCTTTATCTGCCATATTATTTAACCTCTTTTAATTTTTCCCACTCTGCTAAAACGTTGATAACTATCTTAAAAGCAGACGCTTTCTTTTGTTGTAATTCTTTTACAATGTTTTCTAATTTTTCCATTTGTTCGTTACTGATTTTTATCATTTTTAACCTCCACTAAAGGACAATATTTTTGTCTTTCTTTTCTATTTTTTATAAGGTTCGCACCTGTAAATGCTTTACAAAAGAAACCCGAAACATACGCCTTAAAAACGCTAAATTGACAATCATCACAACTGTTTGGCATTTTCATATCTTTAATTGCTATCATAAATTACTCCTTTAACCTCAAATCTTTTTCTCCCACTATCTGATAGTCAGTCATAACTAAGTATGCTGTAGGATGTAGTTTACTTTTACACCTTGAGTGAAACGCTTTTATTATATTACCACTTAACTTAAGTGAACCTATCTTAAATTCCACTATATCGCCTTTCTTAAACTTATCTTTCATAAATTACCTCTCTAAAATATTATTTAATACTGTTATTGCTTCTTCACACTCTGCAACTATCTTTGTATTGCCATTATGATAACTATACCCAAAATGGTCTGACAATATTTTATAGACATCACTTCGCTTATATTTGCCACTTTTCCAAAGAGCATCTAATTTGCTATGCACTTTTATTCTTGCTCTTTTAAGTTCTTCTGTTGGTATACATCCTAAAGGTTTTGTCGTACTTGGATGACATCCTACATAATTTTTACAGTATGGGCATTTATAGAAGTTTTTATTTGCTAAATCAGGTCTATGTGGGTAAATAACATTTCCTGTTGTTAAATCTGCTTCTACTTTTTTATTACATTTTACACACCACACTTTCATTTTTTATACCTCTCTTTATTTTATATTTATTACTTCAGGTTTAAATACTATCTGCTTTATCGCTTGACAAACATACACGTTGCTCCCTTTATAATCAGCCGCATACTCCCTCGCTAATGCTATCGCAGACTCTTTGTTGTAAGGACCATCTTCTATCTCCGCTCCCGGTACAACAACAAAATATTTGAAGTCGTCAAAGACTTCCTCAGCTTTGTTATACCTTCTCTTCGGTGTCATTTCTGGATTCATATTTCCCTCCATTATTATTAAACTAAAGTCCAAAAAAATTTTCAGACACATAAATATTATATTACTTTTTATAACAGTTGTCAAGTATTTTTTGTAGAACACTTCCACCGACGTAAAATCACACTTGTTAGTTATGACTAACATCACAACTTATTGTATCAAAAAAATTTTTTCCACACCACAAGACCTCAAAAAAATGCAGGGAGAGAACAACCTTAAATTTACCTGGAGAAATATTAAACTACGGGAGAACAACCGCCATATATAGAGCGAGAGGCAGGGGGGGAGGGCCTAAAAAAAAGACACCCCCACAGACTAAAGAATTATTAAAGGGAAAGAGAACCGAAAGCCCAAAGCAAAGACCGCTAAAGCATAAACCTAAAAGCAAATCAAACAGAACGCAAAGCCCGGAAACGCTGACCGCCTAAACCATACCCCCCACAAAAAGACCACGCACAAACGCACGCAGGCCAACCAAACCCAAAGCACCAACCGCAAAACCACGCAACCGGGAAACCCAAAAAAACCAAAATGCAGGCCGTTTTTTTGCTTCGTCTGATAATGGAAAAATGTTGTTTTTAGTTAACATATTATAAATTATCACAACATTTTTTAGGGCAAAAATGGCCTTAAAAACTTTCTCTATTTCATTTTGGCCTATGTTACCCCCCTATAAGAAATTAAAAACACCGTAAAACGCATTTAAAACGCATTGAACGCAAAAAGGGTTAAAACTATAAACAATTAACAGGCTGTGGATAACTTGTTTATAACTGTTATGTTATAAAATATCAAACACAAAAAAGTGGCGGAAAAATGGGGACTTTTCCAAAAAACCTAGAATTTACTTTAAATTTAGCCGAAAAACCCCCAAAAAATGGGCACTTTTTCCCTTTTTAGTTGTGGCATAAAAATTATGCTTTCTCTTTCTCTCTTCGTAAAAGAAAGAGAGGGCAACCCTCCCAACCGCCAAAAATCACGCAACAAAGGCAAAAAATACAGATAAAGCACGATAAAACATAATAAATATAAGATACTATATTAAGAAAAGACTAAAAACAGTAATAGAAGTATAATAAAGATATAATATATAGTAATATATAGTATAATAATAAAACAACATTTGCCCCCTAAATCCCCCACAAGGATTAAAAAACGACCGCCCCGAAACCTTGCCGGAATTTTGCAAAAGGCTTGCAAACCCTGTAAAATTTCCGCAAACTCAAAAACCCTAAAACCTTGCTTTTTTTGTACCTGTTAAAATCTGTTCAAAATCTGATAAAATTGTATCAAAATGTTTTTTGTTAGTCTAAACTAACATTTTAAAAAGGTCCTATAAAATCTAGGTCCTCAAACTTTTAAAAAGTACTTGACATAATGCTTAAAGTATGTTATACTATAATTACAAGATACCTAATTTATAGCAAAACTTACGACGGACAAAAAAAGGGCTTGACAAATTACAAAAAGTATGTTATAGTATAGGTATAAGGAAAAACAAAAAACAGGAGGAAGTAAAAAAAATGGAAGAATTAAAAAATATATTTACAATGCTGGCCGGGTTTGTTGCGGTAATATTAGTAATAATAAGTATTAGCGCAATATTTGGGAAACTAAATTTTTTAGGGTCTGCGCTTAGTGTGTTTTTATCTTGGATAGTGTTTTTAGTTGTAACAAATTGGATGTTAAAAAAATAAATTAAAAAGAGGGTAAAAATATGAAAAATAAAAAAATGATAATAAATAATATAAATAAATACTTTAATACAAGGATTAAAGAACTAAAAAAAGGCGCAAGTTTTTGCGACCATAAAACAGGCGTAAGAATTGAACAACCAACCGAACGCCAAACACTCTTTGAAATCAAACGCACCGAAAAAAGACGGGCCGAACTTTTGGCACGTGTTGAAGAGGCAGAAAAGGCAAAAGACATAAAACAAATAAAAATCAATATTGATTGGGTACGCTCTAGGACTTGGGGAGCGAATCCGCATGCGGAAGTTACTTTTATATATAATGACGGATACTGCGACAGGCTAACGGGTAGTGCGAGCGGTTGCGGATATGATAAGAAATCAGCGGCGATAACTTACGCAATACAAAAGCATCCTGCTATATTAAAACTAATTATCAATAATTTAGGCAAATTGAAAAAAGGCGGACACTTTTCCCATTCTTGTTATGTTTACAGCTGCGAAGGTTTACCTATTTTGGCAACGGCAGGGAGCGGAGTCTCTTCAGTGCGTAGCGTTTTTGCAGATTGTGGGCTTAAAAAATACACCGAAGAGGGCGGTCAATCTTGGGACTTTATAGTCTTTAGCAAATAAGCGAAACGGGGCGAGCGTTGCCCCGTCTTGGGTGGAATGGCCTCCCCCAACTGACGAGCTAGGCCAAAATTAACAAAAGAGAGGAACAAAAACTATGAGTAAAATGAATAAATGGTTAGAAGGATATGATGCCGGCATTAAAAGAGGTATTGAGCAAATGCAGGACAACAAAGGAACAATTAATAATAAAATTTTTGCAGAACTAAAAAAACAGGGCTTCGGCTTTGAAAGCCTAGAAGATATTATTTTATATCTTGCCCCCCTTTGTGGGTTTTTAAAATTACACAATAAAAACTACACAAAAGAACAATACAACAAAATTGACACACTAGAAGAAATTATATATATAATGTATAAAAATATTTAGGAGGATTTATGAAAGCGTATATTTTAATATTTGATAATGGCGACATACAAACTGTTGAAGGGTATTTTGATACAGTTGAAGAAGCTAAAGCTTATGCAAAAGAATTGGATTTAGATGTAGAAGCTCATATATATCAATTAGCAGATAATTGTTATGATTTAATGGATTAAAAGAGAGAGAAGAAAACAGGAGGCAAAATTATGAAAATGGATACTGTATTAGGAAGTGAGGACTTGAAAAAATTGCAAATGTTTACTAGTAAATTAGAGACTAGAAAACACTTGCAGGGAATCAGCTTTAAAAATGACGGCGGATTCTTGGAGATGGTAGCAACCGACGGACAAGGATTGTTTAGAATTAGGCGCAAGCTAGGCAAAGGCGAAACGATGGAAGAGGGATTGCAGGTTGTTTTGAAATTGCCTAAATTTAAAAAAGGTAATTGCACCATAAGAGAGGAAAGCGGAAAGTATATCTTGCATAATAACGGAGAGGAAGGCCTTTGTCAACTGATAGAATTGCCATTCCCAAGATATGATGTGCTTATCAATGATATGAAAGGGCTACCACCGGCAAGCGAATTTGCGCTATTTTCCGCCGAAAATATGAAACGGCTTGAAGCAGTTTTGGGGAATTTTGTACCAGCACCCCCGACAGCTAAAAATCACAGAGGGCCGCATTATTTTAATAATGATAAATACAACGGGACAAGCGAGCTTATAGTTTTAATGCCTAAAATTAGCTAGTGCTTCAATGGTGGCACATCTTCCAGGGTGTGCCAATATGGAAGTATTAAAAATAAAAAGGAGGGAAGCAAAAAATGCGACCACAAAACAAAAAGAAAGAAACGAAGCCGAGAAAACCGGGCCGAGCAAAGGCGAGGCAAGCAAAACTTACACCGTTGCAAAAGCTAGAGCAAAAGCAAAAGCGACTTGTAAACAGATGCGAGCAACTTGAGAAAACAAACAGAGAAAAAACGGCTTGCATATATCAGCAAAGAGAGCAAATCAATAAGCTAGTATATGAAATCTCAAAAGCTTCTGAGGAAGAGATGGCTTGCCAATTGGAAAAAAATAAAATTATTACATCTAATTCTTTTACAATAAAGAAACTAGAAAAAAATGCCATATCAAAAATTAGGCTATTAAAAGCAGGGCTTATTCTATCGCTTGCCGTTAATATAATATGTATAATAATACTATTATATTTAATAAACTATTGACAAAGGAGTAAAAATTATGTATAAAATACTTGACGACTTAAAAAACATCAGGCGAGCAAAAGGGATAACACAGGCGGAATTGGCAAAGCAAACAAACACACCATCAACCCACATCTGCAAGCTTGAGAAAGAAGGCAACCCCAGACTGTCTACTCTTGTAAAAATATTAGATGTTCTGGGCTATGAAGTACGAGCAGTAAAGAAATAAAGGAGAGGGAAGGAAATGTCAGCACAAAACACACAAAAAGCGATGGTCTTAAGGCATTTACAGCAGTTCGGGAGTATCACATCTTGGGAAGCCATAGAGTTTTACGGCGCAACACGTTTATCTGCGATTATACATTTATTGCGCCAAGAGGGACATATAATCACAAGCCGAAACGAGAAGGGCAAAAATCGTTACGGACACTCTGTCAAATTTGCGAATTATGTATACACCCGAACAACTGATTAAAGAAATAGAACAAAAGAGAGTGGAGCAAAACTTATCCAAGTCAGAAATGGCAAGGAAGTTGAAAATCACTCGTATGCAATACTGGTATTGGCTTGCAGGCAAGAGTAAACCTTATCCGAGAAAGCAATTTTACATTTTGCAACTTTTAGGCAAACCGATGTCGGCAAAAGAATATCAGTATTGGCAAAAAAAACTTAATAGGAGAAAAAAATGGAAGAAAACAAAAGTATCAAAGTAGTAACAGACGTCTATAGTCCGTCTAAAGAAGAATATACGGCTATGTCTGTGGGCGAACCCCAAAATATGTTAGAAGTTAGGGCATTGGCGAACTTCTTATGCAGGTCAAAATTCATCCCTCAATCATTTAGAGGGGACTTAAATACGGCTGTAATGCTTATCGTAACTTGCAAACAGTACGGCTTACCGATTACGGCATTATCAGAAGTTATGGAAGTTAATGGCAAAGTCGGTTTCTGGGGAAGAACCAAACTCGGCATTGTCTTAAAAAGCCCTGTCTGCGATTACATTATTCCGACAGAACAAAGCGATAAAAAATGCACCGTAGAAACGCAACGCAAAGGATGGCCCAAACCTGTAAGCATTACTTACACCATTGAGCAAGCCGAGAAAGCAGGTCTTACCGCCCGTTCTGATGCTTGGAAAAAACACCCGTCTGATATGCTTTATTGGAGAGCAGTAAGCCGTATCATTTCCCAAGTTTATCCTGATGTTATACAAGGATTTGCTACTGTGGAAGATGAAGAAGAAAACACAGTTTCTATCGTAGAACCGAAAGAAGTAGCGAAACCGAAGTCAAAAAAGGTAAAAGCGGAGAAAGTGATTGACGTACAACCGATTGTTGAGGAAGTTCCGCAAGCCGAACCTGTCATTGAGGAAGAAATGCCCATTGAAGCACCGCAAGAAGTCATTGCCGAACCGCAACCGATGGAAGGTATGGGAAGAATGTTCCGCTATGTCAAAAGAGTTTTACTTTTAGCCGGAAAACGCACCTTGATAGCCGTAAACCCCTTGACTGAAGAAGAAGATAGGTGGAACATTGGAACTGCCGAAGTCGCAAGCGAAATGAAAAAGAGAACAGGTATGAAAATATCCTTTGTTGCTGAAGGCGACACAATACACTCTTTCAAAGATGAACAGTAGTGATGAACAATAATATTGTTTTTAATGAAGAATTGCACGAATACAGAGTGGGGGGTATACTTACCCCCTCTGTATCGCAAATACTCAAAGCAAACGGGCTTATGGATAATTTTAGGCATAATGAAACGTCTTTACAAAACGGCTCGGCAGTCCATAAGGCATTAGAGTTGCACGATAAAGGCATTTTAGACACCACAGATTTAGACCCACGCCTTAAAAAGTGCATTTTACTTTGGGAAAACTTCAAAAAGAGTGTTGGCATAAAAAGTGTGCCACAAGTTGAAAAGCAAGTCAATTACGGAGTGCTTTTCGCAGGTACAATAGACAGAGTTGTTGAACTCAATACGGGCAAGAGTATGATTTTAGACTTCAAATCAGGCAATCCGCAAGCGTGGTCTGCCTTACAAACAGCCGGATATGCTCTTGCTTACGACCCAAGAAACTTTATGAACTACGAAAGATGTTGCGTAAAGATACATTGGGACTTAGACAGGGCGATATACAAGCCCTACCACGATAAAAATGACTATAACACATTTTTAGCGATGGCAACAGTTTACCATTGGCGTAAAAACAATGGCTATTTAAGAGAGGAACAAGATGGAAATAACTGAAAACGATTTACAAGTTCAGGCACAGAACATTTTAGATGTCGTTGATTTCTTGACGATTGAAAATGAGCAAGAACTTAATGAGGCAAACTCCGTTTTACGCAAGATAACGACATTACGCAAAGCGGCTAAAGCACATTTTGACGGGCTTAAAAAGCCGTTTAATGAAGCAATGGCAAACCTTCGGGCGAAAGAGAAAGAGTTTCTTGAACCTATGGAAAAGGGCGAGCAAGCCATAAAAAAACTTATGGTCGCTTACAACGCTAAAGCAGATGAACGTCTAAAACAAGAGCAACTTGCGTTGGAAGAAGCAAACAAGTCATTATCGCAGAACGGCATAACTATTTTGCCTAGTGTGAAGTTAGAAAAGCCAAAACTTCAAGGCACGACTATCCGCAATAGATATGATTTTGATATTGTGGATGTGAACTTGATACCTAGAGAATATCTTTTAGTAGACACCGCCGCAATCGGCAAAGTTGTAAGGGCTATGAAGGAAAAAACAAATATTCCCGGTATTAAGGTCAAAATAGTGCAAGATATTGTTACCAGAGGGCTATAATGTTTGGAGATACAAGGCTCATCGGTGTTGTAAAGCAAAAATTAGAGCCTTTAACAGGGGATTTGCACTTTAAAGGCATAATCCACTTCTTTGGCTCTAAACTGCCTGTAAATGTGGAAATTAAGCCCACAAATAAGGCACTAAAGGGGGAAAGGTTGTATTATGTTTACTCTTTTCTCCCCTTTCAAAAGTATAGAGCTAAAACGATAAGACAAAAACAACTACAAAGGTCTTTGGCTAAGAGCCGTAGTGTTGCGGAAACAAAAGTCAGAGAACTTTTAGACCAAATAGGAATCATATATGACTACAAAGAAAACAAACAAACAAAAGCAGGAACAACTAAAAAAACTAATAGAAAAAGAAAAGCAGTATCAAATTAAGTATTACGAAGAAACCTTTAAGGATTGCCATCCGCAAGCCTTAGAGTTGGCTAAGAAAGTCTATGGCATCTATGAAAACGCTATGCTCATTGCCCAAGATTTCCCTGATGAGTACGCCAAACAAGCCGTAATCTGTTTCTTTGGCTTTGCCTGTGGGCTTTTTGAAGATAGGTTTAAAGCTTTATTGCCCAACAAAGATGCCAAGCCACTTGAGATTAAACCTACGGACAAAGTTTCGGACTATATAAACTCTGTTTTAAACGAGATTAAAAGGGATTGTAGTGAGATGGGCTATACTTTGGCTAAAAAACTCTTGGTGGAAGATTTTGCCTTGTTCCTAGCTATTTTAAAAGCATTGGACTTTCCAAACACTTTGCTTCATAACCTTTTGGTAAGCCATTTTAAGATGTATACTTGGCTTTTAGTGTATCACATTAAACAAAGCGAACATAAGGAGAACGCAAATGCCACAACCGAAAATGAGAATAATTAACGAAGTTCGTCTTTCCGGCAGGACTACAGGCGAGATTAACACAAAACTGATTGGCGTAGGAGATAAGCCTATGACTATGGCTTATTTTGATATTGCCCAGAACTACATTAACAAGAATAAGAAAAATGTAATGTACTTCCATTGTGTAGCGTGGAACAAAGTAGCCGAGAAACTTATGGGCTTGCCTAAAGGTAGCCAGATTCTTATTGAGAAAGGGCAACTTATGCACAGCGTGTACAAAAAGAACGGGCATACCTATAACAATGTTCAAGTTATGGTAAATGAGTTTATCGTGTTAAATGAAAACAATAAATCTGTGGTAGAAATGGAAAAGGAACTTGAACAAGCCGAAGATATAGCAACATTCTAAATAAAACACCCCCATTTATTTGGGGGTATTTTTTTGATTCTCTCTTTTTTCAATATCCTTTATCTTCTTATACAATCTTTTCTCTTTAGCATTTAGTTCTTCAAGTCTTTTCCTTAAAGATATTTCATAAGACTTAGCAATAATTTGCGCTTCTTTTACCGTCTTTCTCTCTTCTTGAATATCTTTGTTGAGTTTGTCTTGCATTTTTACGGCTTGGTCCATAACCCTATTTCTTCTCTGTCTAATCTGTGTAAGTGCCTGTGTTTCGGGAGTGATACGGCTATAAATCTTATCGTCTTTTTTATACTCTTTTAGTTTTTCGTCAGACAATTTTCTTTTCTTAGTATTATTACTCATAATATAATGGCTTTGTTTGACTCTTTCTATAATCTCATTTGCATCAATAGCCCATTGATTATATGGAGTATCTAAGTTCGGCACAAAAGCCCTAACAAAAGGATTGCTTTTGTTTAAATTCTTTGTGGAAACGCTGACTTCTCCTGTTACCATTGGCTTTAAGGCATCAGAGAGTTCTTCAAAAATAAACACACCTTCTTTACCTGCGCTAGAGCCGTACCCTTTCCAAAGGTGGTGCAACTGTACAGGGCTTAAACCCGGTACAACTTTCCCAAGTTTCTTAAAAACTTCAGGGGTGCTTTCAGTATACCTTTCTTCTTTCGGTCTGGTACGCATTGCTTTACTTTCAATGTCTGTACCTGTATAAACATCTCTGTTTATGCCTACTTCCACTATCGGTTTTACAACTTGTGGTATAGCATTACCTTTACTGATAGTTGAACCTATTAAGGAAGCATTTAAAGCACCGTCTTTTAAGGCGGTTAATGCCTCTTTCATCAAATCTTCTCTATCTTCGCCTTTAGCGGTTCTGTAAATCTTTTCTTGCATTAAAGCAAGCCCTTTAACAATAGGTGCAAGTTCCTGATTTAAAGGCACAATTCTCAATTTCCCGTCAGACATATAGGAAAAGTTTTGGCTTTCCATTTCTTTGCTAAGTTGAGAATATTTTGCCTTTTCTTCATCGGTCATTTTACCTGTTTTGAAAGCCGCTTGTAATGCACCTAAATTAGCAACAATATTCCACGCTTGCGGTGCAATTTCGGGATTGGTAAACACTTCCCACATACGCTTTCCGCCGAGTATTGCAGGTTTAAAATACGGTATTACATATCTGTTCGTAAACTCTATCATTGGGGACATTCTTCTTGTAAAGTTCAAAGATACTTCCCTTGCTTCCTTCCTTGCCTCTGCTCTTATTGCAGGTGGAATTGTTTTGGGGTTGGCAAGCCACTCGGCAAGTTGTGCTTCGTTCTTTGCATTGGCTTTTAAGGCTGATTTCCAAACGGCATATCTCGTTACCATTTCGGACCTGTCGCCTAAGTAAGAAGCACCTTCCAAATATTTTTGCCACCCTTTCCCTGCCATTTTGGAAAGAGATTTCCCTGTCTTTTGGAAAGCCATAGCAATACCTTGCATAAGTTTATTTCCGCCTGACTTTTCTGGAAATGCTTTTTCAAGTCCATTATCTAAGTTGCTAAAACTATCTAAAATATCGGCGACATCTCTGTCTTTGATTTGAGATGCTGTCCTTGTACCTTTCATACCGATAGCCCTTTGAACTTCCTTAACATCTTCTCTAAGTACGGCATTTGGAGATAAGATAATTTTGCTTGCTTCGGCTACGGCATCGGGAGTTAATTCTTTTCCATACTTGCTTGCTTTTGCACCCAAAACATCACGTGCTACGTTTTTTTCCGCAAAGCCCACACTCAAACCTGTAGTCAAACCTTTAAATGTTTGCTGTCCTCTGCGAACTGCGGTAAGCAAAATGTTTTCATCGCCTATCGGTTTGGGATTAAAAATCTTTGCTATTTCTTCCGGCACTTCATAAACTTCTGCATTGCCATCTTTCCATACAACGATTTGATTTTCCTTGTTGTATGGTATTCCCTTGCCCTTTTCAGGTGTAACAGTTTTTACCTTCTTTGTTCTGCCTAAGTCAAGGGCATCTCTGAGATATTGCTTTTTAGCATCTTGCATTAGTTTAAAGTTCTCAATTCTCTTGCCTTGATTTAAGGAAGCAACTGTCGTTTCATTATAGAAAGGTGCTTCCCCACCGAACTTCTTGACTACGTTTTCAATGCTACCGATAGTAGGCTCGTCAGAGATTATTGATTCTAAATTCTCTGCTTGGCTTGGAACATAGTCAGGTTTCTGTTTTAATTGTTGATAAAATTCCTCGTCTATACGCCCACTTTCTTTGAGTAAGTCAAGGCTTTCCTGATTGTATTTATAAATTTCTTCGGCGTATTTTCTTACTTCGGGTTGGACTTCTTTAACAATTTGCTCGTCTAAAGCACTTCCTTTCCCAAAGTCAATTCTCTTTTTTGCTTGCATATACGCATCAGCGTTTCTTTGTAAATCTTTGTCTGCTTTTAACATCGGCTCAAGTTTATCTTTAACTTCTTGAATACGCACGTCTGCTTGACCGCCTGTTGTCAGTTCCTCTAAAGTGTTTTTAGCACTTTGGTCTATAGTAGTCTTTGTTCCTCTTGCAAGATTTGCTTCTTTCTCTAATTTCTCAAGTGGCTGTAAGGCATCAAAGAATCTTTGCACTCTTTCAATACCAGAAGTCGTTGTTCTACGTACCTTTTCCCAAAGCCCTAATTGTGCAGTAGGTTTCTTTTCTGCTACACTTGTTCTCGTCTTGGCATCGGAAATAATTTTTTTAGCAGTTGCCTCGTTAGTAGTTGGGTGGTCTTTCAAATATGCTTTGACTTCTTCTTCCGTTGCTTCTTTGATTTCAATAGTCGGCTTTTCAATGTCTTTTATTTTTTGCGTAAGAACTTTGTTTTCTTCTTTTATTTGTGCTTGTTCTTCTACTGTTGTGCCTTCTCTTAAAGTTTTATAGTTTTCTAATCTTTTGGCTTTCAATTCATCTACTTCTCTTGGAAGTTGTGCTTTCTCGTATTCGGCTTTAATTTCTGCTTTCCTTTGTGCAGTCGGCTCGGTTAAAAATCTTTTAGCGGCAGGTAAAGCAACGCTTGCCACTTCCCCTACACCTCTTAATGCACCTGTCGCTAAAGTTCCAGAAACAATTTCTTCTTTAGTCGGTAAACGACCTTGTGTCAAAGCAGGTATAGCACCTATGGCTGCACCTTCAGTTGCTATAAAAGGAGTTTTAGCCGCTTGTTTTGCAAGCCATTGTGTGAAAGGTTTTGTTTGGCCCGTCATTTTACTCGCCGTCGCAAGAACTTTACTCTCTAAAGGATTTAAAGCACCGAAAGTTAAACCAAATGCTAATGCCTCTAATTCGCCTACACCTGTCGCTTTGGCAATAGAGCCTACTGTGCTATCTTCTTGTAGACTTTCTTCTATACCTTTTTGAACTGCTATAGGTTGCATAGCACCTACAGAAGTTGCCAAAGCCTTAACTGCTTTTGGTGCATTTGCTAATACCTTTGAACCTTTAAGTGCGGCCGATACTTCCCCAGCACCAACGACATAAGTCGGTATAGAACCAACTATATTTGCCGCAGTTGCTGTAGTGGGATATGCTTCTTTAAACTTTTCTTGCTCTGCTTTATATTCACTTTTCCCTTCTTTGAAAAGTTCAATAGGGTTTTTAAATCTTCCGGCAAGATAATTTGCAGGTATATTGGTAACACCTGCAATATAAGGTGTCGCACCTAGCGTTGCTCCACTGATTGCTTCTCTCGTTGCACCTGTAACATAGTTCGGCCCTGAGTATTCAGCAGAAGGCTCTTGAGTTTGTTGGGGTTGTTGGGTTTCTTGCTCAACTTTCTCTCCCATTTCAAATTCATATCCTTTTTGTTTTAAAAAAGCAGAAACTTCTTCTATAGAAGCACCTGCTTGTTTCGCTTGCTTTATAAAAGAATAAGCCTTCTCATCTAATTTCATTGGCTACTCCTACATATTAGACCATATATCAGTTAAATTCACTTTTTCTTCTACGGTGCTTTGTGGCTCTTTGTTTCCAAACATTCCACCGAACTCATCTTGTAATGCTTTATAAACAGTTCCGTAAGCGATTCGGACTTTATCTTCGCCTTTATTAAGCATATTATATAAATCTCTTCTAGCATCTTCGTTTAAGTCGGAAAGGCTATCTGTTATGTCTGCGGTATAAGAGTCTGCTGTATCTTGAAGAACATTTTTAAAACGTGGGTCATTCTTGATGTCTGTTATCTTTATTTGAGTTTGCTTAGTTCCACTACCACTTCTCAAATTCTTAGTTGCTTGGCTTTCATAAAGTTTCTTTCTTGCACCTTCGGTTTCAATTTGTGCATTTATTTTATCAATGGCTGCTTGTCCTTTCTTGTCAAGTTCTTCGTTGAAGTCAAATGTCATCATATTACCTTTCGGGTCGGCGACATTAAGCACATTGTTTTCTGCATCATAGTCTTTCGGTTGCAAGCCAATTTCTCTAGCAATCAAACCAATCATACCTGCCTTTGTAGCAGGATTGATATTCTTATCTCTCGCTACTGCGTGCATATTTAAGACCAAATCATCTCTGCGTTTGGTAAACTTGTCGGCGGCAGTTTGAGCATCTTTTTGTGCTTGTAATTTTCCTGTCATACTTGCTGCTTTCGCACCTGCCGCACCTGCCAAATATGCTGCTATCGGGCTTGCCGCTTTGCTTTGTGTAGCCATAGCCAAATAGAAATCTCTATCGGCTTGTGCCTTCGTTGCATCACTTACAACTTCAGATAAATCAAATTCTTCTTCCATTTTATTACCTCACAAATTGCGTACTTGTTAAAGTAGAGAACTCAGGAACTGCAGGGGTATAGTTCGGTAAAATACTTGTAGTGCCTGAGAGATTAAGGTTCGGATTTGCCATAAGAGAAGTTCCACCTGTCGCACCGCCCATACCACCTTGTGAACCCATATAGTATCCTGCCAAAGCACCTAAATCGCTAAAGGTATTCAAAGCATTCTGCCAACCTGTATTTGCCATTTGTATATTCTGATTATCAACTCTCGCTTTTGCATTTTCATAAGATTGACCTGTCGCTGCCGTATTTAATGCTTGGCTTAAATAACTTTGGTCTGCGTTCATAAGGTTGCTTTGATAACCACCCAAAGTGCTTAATGCACCACGTGCTTGATTTTGTAATGCTTGTTGTGCATTAAAGCCATACTGTTGTGCTTGGTCGTATAAGTTTTGTAAAGCATTGAACTCTTGCCTTTGCAATTCTCCTGAAATGTCTGCACCTGCTCGGCTAGTAGATAACCCACGCCTTGCTAAACTCTCGTCTAAGCGGCGTTGTTGCCTGTCGTATTGTTCATTTAAAGCCCTTTCTCCCTGTGCTTGATACGAGCGTGAAAGTTCTTTGGCATATCTCACAAAGGCATCTGGTGTAGAACCTACAGTGTTTATAAGCCCTGCAATATTCTGTGCTAAATTTCCGCGCAATTCTTTCTCTGCGCCACTAAGTTCTCCGGCTGTTAATTCATATTGACCTGTTCCACTATTGTATTTGTATGACCCTTTATTCACTAAATTGCCATACATATCATAACCATAAACAGTTGAACTTGCTCTGTTCGGTGCTTTATATTTTTTACTCCCAAACAAACCACCGATACCACCTAAAATGCCACCAGCAACTGCACCTACGGCTGTGCCGATACCTGGCACTACTGAACCTAATATTGCACCAGTAGCAGCACCTTGTGCCGCACCGCTTACTGCACCGCTAGAATCATAACTTGCCATTAGAGCCTCCTATTACATATATCATTTATATCATATTAAATTTTATTTTACAACTATTTTTTACAAATCTCATAAAAACTTATTATTGCCCTCTTGTTTGTTAAGTTGAGCAATAACAAATTTTCATCTTGCAAGTCAAAGTTTACACGACAAACAGGAGCATTATTTTTTATTGTGGTCTTGCACCCAAGAAGCAAACTCACTATCAGTAAGATTATTATTATTGTTAATAATTTCATCGGCTCTTTCATTTGCCTTTTGCTCCGCATTTCTGTACTTTAGTTCTGCCTCTTTTCGTCCGGCTTTCTTCCCCCCTAAGTAGGCAATAAAAATCAATATTGCAACAATTAAGGGGGCAAGAACATTAAGCCAAGACATTATTTGTCCTTTTCCTTTTTAATTGGGTGTTGCTCGTAATATTCGGCAAATTTACCGAAACCCCAAGCATACTTATCAAGGAAAGCAAAAACATTTTTAACGATTTTGTTGTCCTTGTCAGTTTTAGTCAAGTTGACAATAATTGTTAAAAACGCTCTTAACGCTGTCAATATGATGTAAGCCAAACCTACACCAATTACAATATAATGTACTACGGGAAACTTATCAGCAAGTTGCAAGATATATAATACTAATGCTTCCATACTTTACTCCTTATTTCTATTTTTTAAGAATAATGCAAACAACGCATTTTCTTATTTTCAACCTGTCGGAAAACTTGACAAGTTGAGCCATTGCCTTTCTTAATTTAATACTACTTATTTTTTCTTTCTACCTTTTCCACAGGGCATAAGTTTTCTCCTTTGTTTAATCTTCTTCTTTATCTACAACGAAGTTGTTACAAATTACCTTTGTATCTCTTGCGTATATACATTTCCCTCTTAAAGCACAATTCGCACAAATATTATTGGTACGCAAATCACTACTATAAGACATTCCCATATTCTCCTACTTTTACTGAGAACATCTTTTGTCTTTTACTGCCAATACTTATATGAAGGAAATGCGAGATTCCACGAGTATATATTATAAGTTGCCCATACTCAATATTGCTTAAAATGATTTTAGCAAAGGCTTCATAAGCAGACATTTTAAGAGGTATAAAATCAATGGCCTCTGCCCTTATGTGTTGGCTTAAAGCACTTCCGCCAACTCTTTTATTTAACTCTTCACATCTATATCCACTTGTAATTATCATAGGTACGCCTAGTATTTCACGCACACTTTCTGCGAACTCTGCTAGCTTCTGCAATTTAGGTCTATATTCAAGTGCTTTATCTTTGTTTTTTTCTTGCAAATCTTTATAATCAGTAACTACTAATTCTGAGAAGGTAAAGTGGGGCGATAATTTTTCGTCTTTCATTTTTGCATCTCCCTTGCACGCTCTTGTGCGTGATAGATTTCAACTGCGGTTTCAAGCGCAACAATTCTACGGTCAAAATTATTATGCTTTTCAACCTTTGCAGTTAATGATTTCATATCGTCTTTGTACTCTTTACGAAAGTCTTTCATTTCAGAGGCAAAAGATTTCATCTTGCCATAAACAACACCGCAAGAAAAGATAAATAAAATTATTTCACCAAGAAGTTCTAAACTCATATTTACCTCTATTGAGTTATGTCAGCCGATGAGTTCCTAGTGTAAGTAACATTGTTAATTACTATGTTACCGCTTGATACTGTAAATCTCGGCTGTGCTGATAAAGGCGACAAGTTGCTATCATACAAGGTTGATGCACCTGTTATACTTCCGTATTTAGTCGTTACACCATCAACAGTTAATTGACTTTCAGGCATATCTACAAGGCCATAATTCCACGCTTCAGAATAACTACTACATCCGCCGATAGTTTGATTATTGCCACTCCAATATGGTGCAGGTAAACCCGATGAAGAAGTGGCTTTTACAGCCCAATTTTGCTTATCGTTGGACTGCGAAAAAACATATTGTCCGCTTGTATCGTTCCAAGCAGTCTTTAAATATGTAAATTTGTCTTCTGTACTAATATCAAAAGAAACATTAAAACCTACAAGCGTGTTCCAACCATTACCACTAGAAGATATATATACATCTGTACCAACTGAACCAGGAACAGAGTTATACATTCTCATTAAGATACCTTTACCGTCAGGTTGCGTTCTTAAAAGGTCAAGTGTTCCACTTCCTAATGCAGTTCTATTACATCTGATTATCAATTCAAATGAGTGTTGCGGTTGTGCAGTATTTATGTAAAAGTAATTCCCTCGAGAAAAACCGCTATAGATACCATTATTTTGAGTGAGCGTACCATTTATTGTCGCATTTTGCAAAGTAAAAGTTCCTGCATCGGCTAATGCATTTTTAGTATAAATAGTGTTGCTATTACTATCGGTATAAGCATAATAGGTGCCACCACCGCCACCATTATTAGTTATGAAGAATACACCTCTGTTTACCATTGTCATATCAGTAGGTGTAGCACCGCCCATATAAAAAGTTTTAGGTGTATTCTTATACATTTGTTAGTCCTCCGCAGATACGTTTACTACGGCTTTACCGCCATTGGCTTGAGCATATAAATCGCCACTTGCAATAAGCATAACTACTTGTTCGCCTGTTTTTACAATTAAACCAGCGTTATCTGTCGGGGTAGCAGAGCTATTATTAAACAACACTTCTCCATTTTTAACTTGGAAATAATACTTTTTGTCAGAAGCAAAAGTAAAAGTATTTCCCGTCTTAGTAGAAATAACACTTGCTACATTTTCCCATCCGTTTTCACTATCTAAAGTTATATCACATATCGTCATTTTACTGCCTCCTTTTTTAATATCAATATAAATAATTATTTGTTATTTGTCAAGTTGTTCACGAAGTTGTTGTATTTGTGCCTCTACTTCTGCAATTTTATTAAGTGCAAATTCATCACCTTGTAAAGCACTTCTCAAATTCCTAGCGGTAATAGTTGCTTCTAGTTGCTCTATTTGGCTTTGTATTTGCTCTTTAGTTTTCTTTGCGATATATTCAGGTGTGTCAGCAAATTCAAAATTTTCAATAGGCCTATCTATTTCTTTTATTTTCAATCCAGCATATTGTGGCATAAAAGAAATAGTTTTTTCTAATTTACTTCTATCTTCATCAAATAAGACGATTTTATTATTTTGTTCTATGTAATATGTCATTATTGTGCCTCCCATTCACTTCCAACAGCATATATAAATCTAAAATAGTTTGTAGTACCTGTCGCATTATAATCAATTCTTATAACATCTCCTTTTTTAGCAGCTACTGTTTCAAAATAAGTGTCTGCTGACGAAGTAGCTACTCTGCCAGATATTACATTAGTGTTTGTATTTATAAGATTTACCCACGTACCATTAGTACCTGCTACTTTATTTAAATAATACCAACCATCAGCAGGAGCAGTATATGTTGTTCCACTAACTCCTAACGTTAAATCATCATAAACATCACTTGGCATAGCAAGGTTTGCGAAATATGATTTGGCAGTATTACTAGGGTTTATATTGTTTAAGTTTAAGTCTACTTTGCCATTAAACAACTCTGCATTAAGCCCAGCTGTTTGTTCAGTTGCACTCTGTGAGAAGTTACC
>Ga0310786_10001425_pt1 | contig 38523 bp, 26 predicted proteins | sample AusTroGonzalo_MG_FD_203881 | JGI IMG/M metagenome (GOLD analysis project Ga0310786, IMG submission 203881) | Bovine rumen microbial communities from tropical cattle in Woodstock, Queensland, Australia - Gonzalo_03 (v2) (version 2) | ecosystem: Host-associated > Mammals > Digestive system >... | reverse complement strand
TCGTGAACATGGTCAACGACTTCAAGGCCAAAGGCGTCAGAATCGACGCCATCGGCATGCAGGCCCACTGGCAGAGCAACGACGATCCGTCCATCGAGACCATCGAAGCCGCGTTCAAGGCCTATGCTGCCACCGGCTGCAAGATCATCATCTCCGAAATGGACATCAACACCCGTAACGGCTTCCGCAACAGCGGACTCGGCCTCACCCGCGACGACAGCGTCCAGGGCAACGCCGACGCTTCCTCCGACGCCCTCGCGAAGCGCTATGCCCAGGTGTTCGATCTCTTCGTGAAGTATCACGAGAGCATCTATGCCGTCACCCTCTGGGGTATCGGCGACAGCTGGTCCTGGCTCCGCGGCGGTCAGCCGCTTCTCTTCGACAACAACCTCGATCCGAAGCCCTGCTACTACTCCGTGCTCGAATCCCTGAAGAAAGGCCAGAAGGCTCTCAAGAAGTAATCGGCCCTGACTTTTTTCCGACGCAAGTCACCGGCGGTCTCCCTCTGCGGAGACCGCCTTTTTTTCATGAAAAAAACGCGTCTTTTGCTTGAAATCCGGCGATTTTATGGCATATTATTTCAATTTGGTTTTTTGAGAATCTGCCAACGACAAAACACGGAGAGACCACAATGGCGAAGCGGCAAGACATTAAAAAAATCCTCATCATCGGCTCCGGCCCGATCATCATCGGCCAGGCCTGTGAATTCGATTATTCCGGCACCCAGGCATGCAAGGCTCTGCGCAAGGCGGGTTACGAGGTCGTGCTCGTCAACTCGAACCCTGCCACCATCATGACCGACCCCGGCATGGCCGACCACACCTATATCGAACCGCTCAACATCCAGGGCGTGGAACGCGTGATCCAGCGTGAACGTCCGGACGCCCTTCTGCCGAACCTCGGCGGCCAGACCGCCCTGAACCTCTCCTCCAGCCTCGCCGAAGCCGGCGTTCTCGCCAAATACGGCGTGAAGGTCATCGGCGTGGACCTCGACGCCATCAAACGCGGCGAAGACCGCATCGAGTTCAAAAAGACCATGGCCAAGCTCGGCGTCCCCGTCCCCGAATCCGCCCCCGCCAACTCCGTCGAGGAAGGCGAGGCCATCGCCGCCCGCATCGGTTACCCCGTCGTGCTCCGTCCCGCCTACACCATGGGCGGCACCGGCAGCGGCATCGTGTACAATGTGGAAGAACTCCGCCAGGTTATGGCGCGCGGCCTCGCCGCCAGCCTGATCCATGAAGTCCTCGTCGAGCAGTGCGTGCTCGGCTGGGAAGAGCTCGAGCTCGAAGTCGTCCGCGACGAAAAGGGCCAGAAGATCACGGTCTGCTTCATCGAAAACGTCGACCCGATGGGCGTCCACACCGGCGACAGCTTCTGCGTGGCCCCCATGCTCACCGTCTCCAAGGAAGTCCAGGAAAAGCTTCAGGACTACTCCTACCGCATCATCGACGCCATCGGCGTGACCGGCGGCACCAACGTCCAGTTCGCGCACAACCGTGAAGACGGCCGCATCGTCGTCATCGAAATCAATCCCCGTACTTCGCGTTCGTCCGCCCTCGCTTCGAAGGCCACCGGCTTCCCCATCGCCCACGTCTCCACGCTCCTCGCCACCGGCATCACGCTCGACGAGATCCCGTACTGGCGCGACGGCTCCCTTGAGAAATACACGCCGAGCGGAGACTACGTCGTGGTGAAGTTCGCCCGCTGGGCGTTCGAGAAGTTCCCGCAGGCGAAGGATGCTCTGGGAACCCAGATGAAGGCCGTCGGCGAAGTCATGTCCATCGGCAAGAACTTCAAGGAAGCCTTCCAGAAAGCCATCCGTTCGCTCGAGATCGGCCGCAGCGGCCCGGGCCTCGACGCCAAGCTCGCCGCCCTTTCCATGGACCAGCTCCGCGAGAAGATCCGCACGCCGAACAGCAAGCGCTTCTTCGTGATCTACGAATTCCTGCGCCGCGGCGGCTCCGTGGACGAAGTCTTCGCGATGTCCAGCATCACCAAGTATTTCATCCAGCAGATGGCCGAGCTCGCCCAGTTCGAAGGTGAACTCCAGAAGTTCAGCTTCATGTCCCTCCCGGACGACATGCTGATCCGCGCCAAGCGCGACGGCTTCTCCGACAAATACCTCGCAAAGCTCTTCTCCGTGAGCGAACGCACGGTCCGCGAACGCCGCATCAACCTCGGCGTGACCGCCGCCTACTGCAAGGTCCCGGTCAGCGGCGTCGAAAACGCCTGCTACTACTATTCGACCTATCAGCCCGTGCCGGACGAGGTCGAAGTCTCCGCAAACAAGAAGATCATGATCCTCGGCGGCGGCCCGAACCGTATCGGCCAGGGCATCGAGTTCGACTACACCTGCGTCCACGCCGCATTCGCGCTCCGCGACAACGGCTACGAGTCCATCATGGTCAACTGCAACCCCGAGACCGTCTCCACCGACTACGACACCAGCGACAAGCTCTTCTTCGAGCCGCTTACGACGGAAGACGTGCTCTCCATCTACGGCAAGGAAAAGCCGTACGGTGTGATCGTGCAGTTCGGCGGCCAGACCCCGCTCAACATCGCGCAGGAACTGAAGGACAACGGCGTGAACATCCTCGGCACGCAGCCCGAAGGCATCCGCCTCGCCGAAGACCGCGAATACTTCCGCGAACGCATGATCGCCCTGAACATCCTCCAGCCGCGCAGCGCCACCAGCAAGTCCCTGGAAGAAGCCGTGAAGATCGCCAACGAGATCGGCTACCCCGTCATGGTCCGTCCGTCCTTCGTGCTCGGCGGCCGCGGCATGGAAGTCATCTACGACGAAGCCACGCTCCGCCGCTACGCCGTCGAATCCCTCCAGGTCAGCCCGGAATACCCGATGCTCATCGACCGCTTCCTCGACAATGCCATCGAATGCGAAGTCGACGCCATCGCTGACGGCAACGAGACGTATGTGGCGGCCATCATGGAACACGTCGAGCTCGCCGGCATCCACTCCGGCGACTCCGCCTGCACCATTCCGCCGATCACCATCCCGGCGAAGCACCAGAAGACCATCGAGGAATACACCGCGAAGATCGCGAAGGACTTCAAGGTCGACGGCATCATGAACGTCCAGTACGCCATCTGCGAGGATGAAGTGTACATCATCGAGGCCAACCCGCGCGCCTCCCGCACCGTGCCCATCATCTCCAAGGTCACGGGCGTGCCCCTGGCCCGCGTCGCCACCGAACTCATGCTCGGCAAGAAGATCTCCCAGTTCAAGCTCCCGAAGACCGGCCAGACCCCGTTCGTCGCCGTGAAGGAAGCCGTCCTGCCGTTCAACATGTTCCCGGAAGTCGACCCGATCCTCGGCCCGGAAATGCGCGCCACAGGCGAAGTCATGGGCATCGCCGACAATTTCGGCACCGCGTTCTTCAAAGCGGAAGCGGCTTCCGGCTGCAGCCTGCCGACCGAAGGCACCGTGCTGATCTCCGTCAGCCGCCACTACCGCAAGTACCTGCTCCCGATCGCGCAGAAGATGCACGAGCTCGGATTCGGCATCCTCGCCACCGAAGGCACATCCGCCTTCCTCACCGAGAACGGCATCCCGAACACCGTGGTCTGCAAGCTCGGCGAAGGCCGCCCCGACATCCTCGACATGATCAAGAACAACAAGATCCAGCTCATCATCAATACGCCGATCGGACGCGAAGGCAAAGTCGACGACAGCTATATCCGCCGCAGCGCCATCCAGAACCGCATCCCGTACATGACAACCATCGCGGCTGCCCACGCCACCGCGGTCGGCATCGAGGCTGTCCGCTCGAATCCCGACAAGGAACCCAAATCCCTGCAGGAATACCACAAGTGATCTGACTGAGGGGGACTCCGGATCATGCCCGACAGAATCTGGCTCGAAATCGACCTCGGCGCGCTGCAGCGCAACTACCGCACGCTCGCACGGTCGATTTCGCCCGCCGCGCTCTTCCCGGTCATCAAGGCTGACGCCTACAACCTGGGCGCGGTCGAAGTCGCGCGGTCGCTCTGCGACTACGCCCCGACGTTCTGCGTGGCGACTCCGTCGGAAGCCCTCAAGATCATCTCCTTCGGAAAGAATGTCCGCCTCCTCGGCGCGCTCCTGAACACCGAGGTCGCGGATGTCGTGCATTTCGGCATGGTCCCCAGCATCCCGTCGCTCGAAGTGGCGCAGATGCTCAGCGAGGAGGCCGTCCGACAGCGCCGCACGCTCGACGTAATGATCAAGCTCGACACCGGCATGGGCCGCCTCGGCCTTCTTCCCGAAGAGGCCCCGGACGCCATCGCGAAGATCGCCGCGCTCCCGAACCTCCGCTGCACCGACATCTTCTCGCATTTCCCCGTCGGCTACAAGATCGACCACCCCATGACGCGCGAACAGCTCCGTCTGTTCCGTTATGTCCTGGACGCCGTCGCCGAACGCCATATCATGATCCCGAACGTGCATTTCGCGAACAGCGACGCCATCGGCTGCCTGCATGAGGCGGTCCGGACGCCCTACAACTGCGCACGCGCCGGCATCTCGCTGTACGGGTTCTCCCCGGATCCCAAGCTCGCCTCCTGCCTTGAGCCGGTCGTCTCCTGCTATTCGCACGTAATCGCCGTCCGCCGTCTCCCGAAAGGCCACAACGTCGGCTACGAATGCACCTGCACGCTTCAGGAAGACACCGACGTCGCGCTTATCTCCGCGGGCTACGCCGACGGCCTCCCGCTCCAGCTCTCCAATCAGGCGGAAATCCTCATCCGCGGATACCGCTGCCCCGTGCTCGGACGCGTCTGCATGGACTACATGATGGTCTCCCTGGCGCCGCTCCGAGGCGAACTCCCCGACCAGGGCGAGATCGTCACGCTCATTGGCACTGACACCGGTGAGACCGTCTCCCCCGAAGAATGGGCGAAGCTCAAGGGCACGCACGTCTACGACATCCTCTGTTCGTTCGGCGGACGTATGGAACGCCGCTACGTGGCGCGCTGAGGAGGGCAACCCCTCCACTGCGGTAGTGCTCTGCTCCGCTTTGCTGCGCGAGAGCACGTTTGTTTCTGTAATGTATCTTTATCTTCAGATGCCCGAGTGTAGCCGGACACTAGATCGGCACCGCTTTCCGTGTGCCATTGCGAAGCGGGGCACTATCTCAGCACCGCTTGCGGTGTTTTTCGACTTTTTTTCTTGACTTTCCGTCGTGCATGTATTACATTATGGGAAACGGGTGGTAAAACGCCGCCGTTTTGAACTTGTTTCCCTGAACACCTGTACGACATCATGGCAAGAAACACACAACGACGGACAAATCCGGCAAAAACAGCGGTTTCCGCACCTCGTGGACAAAATGCCCCTGAAACCGGATTCGAGACCAGCGAAGACGCCGTCTTCCAGCAGCTGTACGATCCGGGCTGCACGCCGCTGACGGCGGCAGAGGCGGAATCCGTCTGGGATGAGATCGACGTCCGGATGGAGGAAATCCGTTCCTGCCTGGCGCAGTTCGTTTTCGTGCTGGAGGGCCACGAACACGTTGTGGACCTTTGCCGCACACCCGATGACGTGACCACGCTGTTCGTGGAGTCCAAACTGCCGGACGCCATCCGAGGGAATCTGCCGTCCGCACTGCCCGCTCTGCTGAAATGGAAGGCGGAGATCGCGGAATTCCGCGCGGAACTGACTGCGTTCTACGCAGGCGCGCAGTTCAAGAAGAAGTCCGCCCGCGAAGCCATGTGGGCACGTTCCCGCGAGCTTCTCTCGCGGTATCCCGTCTCCGTGCTGAAGATCATGGAATGGTATCACGTGGTGTCCTCCTGGTGCTCCACGCCGGAATCGCCCGCCATGGATGAACGGTTCCGCAGCAGTCTGCTGCCCGACCGCGCACTCTGCCTGTCGATCTGCCAGGACATGAAAAGCAGTTACGATCAGCTGGACCGGCTCCGCCAGCGCATCCTGTATTCGCATTTGCGGCTCGTGATCAGCATCGCGAAACAGTCATGCAGCCAGCCGCAGCAGTTGATGGACGTCGTGCAGGAAGGCAACATCGGGCTCGTGAAGGCGCTCGACCGGTTCGACAGCAGCCTCGGCCACAAATTCTCCACCTACGCCACATGGTGGATCCGCCACGAGATCATGCGCGCCCTGGCCCGGCAGACCCGCGTCATCCGTATCCCCCAGCACATGCTGGCGACCATTTCCCGCATCAACCGCGCCGAACAGCTTTTCGTCAAGCGATTCGGCAGGGAGCCGACGGTGGAAGAGCTGGCCGCCGAACTCGAAATGCCGAAAGCCCGTATCCACGCCATCCGGCAGATGGCGCGCCAGCAGATTTCGCTTCAGGCCCCGATCCATTCGAACGCGCTCTCCGAGGACTCCGACATCACGCAGGAGGACCGTTTCGGCACATCGGACGACAGCGATTTCAACCCGGAAAAGCAGCTGTCTTTCCAGTTCCTCCGCGACGTCGTGCACAAGGCCGTCGACAACCTCCCCGAACGCGACCGCAAGTTCATTCAGATGCGGTTCGGGCTGGACGGCTATGACCCGATGAGTATCCGGCAGATCGCCGAGGAGTTCCACCTGACCCGCGAACGCATCCGCCAGATCGAGATCAGCGTGTTCGAAAAACTCCGCCGCAGCAATCCCGAACTGGCATCCCACTGGCACGATTCGCTTTACTGAGCCTGTGCAGGACATCGGCGCCGCGCAATACCGTTCCGCTCCAGTCGGGATTGGGAGATGTTTTTGCCTTTTTTTGCGAATCCGGCTTGACAAATCCGCCGGTTTGGGCTATCTTATTATTTTCAAATGTTTTTTATTTCTTATTAACGATAACGAAACAGGTTTTGATTATGGCGAATTATGATGTCAAGGACGTGAACGGCGTCGAGCACCTCAGGCTCGAAGAATCCGACGTCGCCGCTCTCGTCGAGTCCGATCAGGTCACGGCCACCTGCCCCATGAAGAAATCCCCCATGCCGTCCTGGTCCACCGCCGCGAAATTCGATTTCCTCACCAACAAGCTCGACGAACAGCGCAAGCGTCTCGCCGTAAACGCTGCGCAGGCGCGTTCCGACAGCGGTATTTTCTCTCAGAAAGAGCTGACCGACCAGCAGAGAGTCGCGCTCGCCGAAGAAAAGAAATATGTGGCGAAACCCGCGTCCCCGGCGGCCCGCCTCAAAGCGTTCTTCATCGACTTCATCTTCGCGCTGTTTAAGGCCATCCCGCTGGAGATCGCCGCCATCGTCGCGGTCTACCTGATCGCCACGCTCGGCGCGTCCTCCCTGCCGAAGCCAACCTTCCCGGTCGATCCCAAGATCAAGACGCGCCCGACCACGTTCGCCGCGCTTGATGCGGAGGCCGATTTCCATGCCGGTTCGCTCTTCACCGACGAGGCCACGAAGACGCAGTACATCTGCCTCTCCGCCGAGAAGGGCAAAGCCGTCTGGATCAAGACCGCCACCGCCGGACGCATCGCCGTCGGCGCCGTGCTTCTCTTCTTCGCGTGGGAATTCGTCATGCTCGGCTGGGGGCTCTGCGCCCACGCCCAGACGCGCGGCATGAAGAAAAACGACCTGGCGCTCTGCAACGCCAAGGATGTCCGCGTCGAGCTGAACGGCTTCCAGGTGTTTATCTCCGTCCTGGCGACGCTCCTGACCTGCTCCTTCGCCTGGATTTTCGTGCTCGCGATCAAACGTTCCCCCGCCGAACTCGTCTCCTTCACGCGCTGCACCGCGGAATGACCTGACCGCGCGCCGAACCGAACCAATCGCATAGACTCCCCAGTTGTCCATTTCCGCAGGAGCCACCTCACCAGCATGAGCCGCCCCCGTATCATCGCCTTTTATCTGCCGCAGTACTACCCGACGCCCATCAACGACAAATGGTACGGCGAAGGCTTTACCGAATGGACCAGCGTCCGAAAGGCGAAACCGCTTTTTCCCGGGCACTACCAGCCGCACGTGCCGGCCGACTTGGGCTACTACGACCTCCGCGACGCCTCCGTGCGCGAGGCGCAGGCGGAACTCGCGCGCGAGGCGGGAATCGAAGGCTTCTGCTATTACCACTACTGGTTCTCGCAGGACCATCAGGAGCTCACGATCCCGTTCGACGAGGTCGTCCGCCTGAAAAAACCCGATTTCCCGTTCTGCCTCTGCTGGGCCAACCAGCCCTGGTACTCCAAATTCTGGGACAAGACCAGGGAATGCGAACCGAAACTGGTCGCCGCGCAGATCTACGACGGGCCGGAAGGTAACGAAAAGCATTTCTACGCCCTGCTGGAGGCGTTCCGTGATCCCCGGTACATCCGCGTCGAGGGCCGCACCCTCTTCATGATCTACCGTCCCGCGGAGTTCCCCGCCGTGCGCGAGTTCATGGCGCAGTGGCAGGACCTCGCGAAGAAAAACGATCTGCCGCCGTTCTACTTCATCGGCCAGGGCGGCAAAAAGACCGCCGCACAGGAGGTCCTGGACCTCGGGCTCGACGGCGCGAACATCGTGCATAAGTTCGATGTCAAGAAACACGCTGTCCTGCGGCAGGTCAAGCACGTCTGCCGGTACTTCCATGTGCCATTCCACGTCGACTACGAAAAGGTCATGCACGATTTCTTCGACCCGAACGCCCCGGAGGCGCTTTCCCCTCAGTTCTACCCCGCTCTGGTCCCGAACTGGGACCACTCGCCGCGAAGCGGCTGGCGTGGGACCGTGTACACCAACTCCACGCCGGAGAATTTCCGGAAGCACGCGGAAAAGGTCATCTACGCCTGCCGCGGCAAGGACCACGAGCACAACCTCATCTTCCTCAAATCGTGGAACGAATGGGGCGAAGGCAACTACATGGAGCCAGACGCCCGCTACGGCAAAGGCTATATCCGCGCGCTCCGCAGCATCCTGGACGGAATGCCGGACGACTGAGCTCCGGCGAGCATGCCCGAGCCCGTTTTTTCAACGGGATTCCGAGGCGTTCCCGCCGAAAAATGCGCTTTTTATTCGTATTTTCCCGAAAGCGGTGTATATTAATATACTTTCACTCTTTTTTTTGGAGACGACCGAAACCATGACGCTGGAACTTCTGAAAGGCAAAATACACCGCGCGCGGCTGACCGCGTGCGACCTCAACTACGAGGGGAGTCTCGCCATCGACCCGGATTATCTGGACCTGGCGAACATCCTGCCCTACGAACGCATCCTCGTCGTGAACGCCACCAACGGAAACCGCCTGGAGACCTACGCAATCCCCGGCGAACGCGGCAGCGGCGTCTTCTGCCTCAACGGAGCGGCGGCGCACCTCGGTCGCGTCGGCGACGTGGTAACGATCATGTGCTTCGGCTACTACACGCCGGAAGAAGCCGCGACCCACGCGCCGAAGATCATCGTCCTCGGCGAACACAACGAAGTCCTCGTGCAGCGTCTCGGCAAAAAAGTGATCGAGGAGGCGTAACCTCCGCTGCGGTTGTGTCCGAGCGAAGCCGGACACTGTTCGGCACACGCAGTGTGTTATTCCGAAACCTTCAGGCTGCGGAAGCGCAGGGACGAGCCGTCTTCCGGCTCCAAAACCACGCGAACCGGCAATGGGATACTGACCGGCATGTGCGAAAGCTCAAGTCTGTAGTCCCGCATGTCCTCGGAATCCACCCGGATGGATCCGATCACCTGTTCATCAGAAGGCGGCGCCCCCTCAATTCCTCCGAGCAAAGCCTGAACCTGAGAAGACATGCGAAGGACGATCCGTCCTTTGCCGGAAGCACGGACAATCATGGTCGATTTGCCTCCGTCCTGCATCTTGAAATCGACCCGGTTGAAGCGGAGCCAGCGGGGCTCGCGCGTCTCGAAGGCTTCCGCCCAGGAGACCGCGTCGTGGATGCCGGTCCCGATGGGGGAGGTACCCGGCCATTTCAGGTACAGGTTCGGCGGCGCGTCCGGGTCGGACACCCATACAAACGCCGGTTTGGACATGTCCTGGTACGCGTCGCAGAACTGCGCATGATAGGTGATCTCCCCGTTTTTTCCCCCGTAGTCGTACAGCTTCTGTGCCGTTTTGAAGTCGTCGAAGTCCGCGTGTCCGCCGTGCTCCTTCTGAGCGTAGCAGAAGAGGCAGTAGCGGATTGCGAGCCAGTCGGAGAAGAATTCGCAGGGCATGCCGAGGAGTTCGCCCAGATCGCGGAACGACTTCCCTCCGTCGACGCTGTAGGAATACTGCACGGCGTACTGGAGGAACGGGATGTCCGCGCGGATCAGGACCTGCCCCTTTTTGAGCGTGTTGGTCGAATCGTCCGGACCGAGCTTATCGAGCTCGACGGACGCGAGTTCCTCCGTAGTGTACTTGCCGTCGCGATTCATCTGGCGCATCACGGCGAGACGCGTTCTGTCGTTCTCGCGGACCGCAGCAATGAACGTGCAGTGTTTGGAGAAGAGGCCGAGTCCGGCGACGTCGCCGTCCTTCAGCCCGGAATAATCCAGCACGGCCTGCGCGGAATCGCCCGGCCCGAAGATCTGCTGCACCAGCACGTTCTGCGTCTCGCGGATCGCGTCGGACGTGCGCACCGGCTTCAGGCGGAGCCAGCCGGGACGCTCCGTGAGCGACCAGCCGTCCGCAGCCGGGTGGTGGCTCCACTGCCACTGAAGGCCAAGCCCCTTCGTGTCGTTGAACTTGTCGCATCTCCACTGGTCCGGACTGATCGCCGGGTACTTATGCTCCTGACCGTTTGCGATCAATGGGGTGGTCGGCTTTCTGTACGTGAGAACGGGCTTCGTTTCCGGCCAGCCGTCCTGCCACTCCACGGGCAGCAGGAACGGGATGCGTCCGAGCTTGCCGTGGTCCTGGAAGATGATCGCCCACCAGTCGCCGTTTTCGAGCTGCACGAGACCGCCCTGATGCAGGCCGGACCCCTCGTAGGTCAGCTGGGAATCGCAGACGATCTTGTGTTCGTACGGGCCGTAGATGTTGTCCGAGCGGAAACAGTGCTGCTTGCCGCCGCCGGGGTTGTAGATGTAGTATTTGCCGTCGACCTTGTAGACGTGCGATCCTTCGCAGATCGACCCGCGGACCACCGTCTTCTCGGGTGTGACGACTTTCGTGAGGCCGGCATCGAGCTCGGTCACCTTCAGTTCGTTCTGCCCGTGGAATACATACACGCGACCGTCGTCGTCGAAGAACAGCCCGGGGTCGTACATCCTCGCATGGATCGCGTTCATCTTCCACGGCCCCTTGATATCCTTCGCACGCGACACCAGGAACACGCCGTCCACGCCGGTCTTGTTTTCCGGCCGGTTGTCCCACACGTAGCACACGGAGTAGAACATGCCGTCGTGGTAACGCAGCGAGGGCGCCCAGCTGCCGATGCCGTAGGCGTCGCCGTGCTGACCATCGAGGTCATAGCGCACATCTCCGAGGATTTTATAGTCGGGAATGGAAAAACCCGCCGGTTCCCAGTTCACCAGGTCCTTCGAGTGCATAATCGGATTACCCGGCACGAGGTGAAACGACGAGGACTGGTAGTAGAAATCGTCGCCCACGCGGATGACCTCCGAGTCGGGGTAATCGGCGAACAGGATCGGGTTGGTGTACGTCCCGTCCCCGTTGTCCGCGCCGCTCAGTGCGGCGGCGAAGGACACGCAGAGGGCGAGGACGAGGGAAACGGAGGGGATCCTCATTTCAGGAATCCTTTATGATTTCCTTACTTGTTCAGCGGGAGGTAGGCGGAGTAGTGCTCGTGGTAGATGTTGAAGAGCGGCATCAGCGTGAATTCGCCGGTCGTGCTCTTCGCGGTGAACTCGCCGAAGTTCTTGCCGGGCTTGAACGCCTTGATCGCGGTCTCAGTGTCGGCGGCGTCCACGACCGGGATCGGTTCATGCGTTTCGCCGCCCCACTGGTCGCGGTAACGGCGGAGCGCCGGGTCGTTGCCGGGTTTCGGCGGGATCACGGCGGCGAGGAGCAGCGGGCCGTAGAAGAACGCCACATGCTTGCCGTCGGGGAGCGATTCGCTGTAGAGCGGGAACTCGAATTCGACCTCGACCTTGTCGCCATCCTTCCAGGTGCGGTTGATCGCGATGTAGCCGCGTTCGTCGGCGTCGGCGGCGACCGTCTTGCCGTTGACCTTCACGGTCATCTGCTTCGCCCAGACGGGCTTGCGGAGGTCGAGCGCGAACTTCTTGGATTTCTTGAGGCCGAGCTTGATCTCGGCGGTCTTCGACAGCGGGAATTCCGACTTGAGCTCAAGGTCGAGTCCGAGCTTGGCGTCCTTCAGTTCGGCGGCCCAGTACTGGTTCACCGCCACGGACGCGCCGTCGGTGGCAAAGCTGATCTCCGTGTAGCGTTCCGGGTTCTCCATGCCGGACCCGACGCAGCACCACCAGGAGTCGAACTCGGTGGAGAAGACTTTGTAGTGCGGCGAGCCGAGGGAGAGGAAGTAGCCGTATTCGCCGGGCTCGTGCCCGATGTTCGCGGCGATGTGGTTCAGCGTCACCTTCTCGGCGAAGTCCATCGGCTTCGTGTTCTGGTTCCACTCAAAGACATGCTGGGCGATCTTCACCATATTGTAGGAATTGCAGGTCTCGGCGGTGTTCGGCTTCAGCGTGCGCGCCACGTCGTTCATGTCGTAGAAATGCTCGCTTTCGCTGTGGCCGCCGTTCGCATAGGAGCGCTTCGTGGAGACTTCCGTGAAGAAGTACTCGGCGCCGACGCGGGCTTTCTCATCGCCCTCGACCTCATAGAGACGCGCCAGGCCGGCGATCTTCGGAATCTGCGTGTTCGCGTGGATGCCGTTGAAGATGTCGCGCTGCTCCTCCATCGCGCCAAGGATGCGGTTGTCGAAGAAGAAGCGGCGTCCGGCCTCGGAATACTTCTTGTCGCCGGTGTCCGTGGTGAGGTCGACCATGACCTCGAGCATGCCGCCGTGCTCGGCGCGGAGCATGTTCTGCACCTGGCTCTCGTTGAGGTTGCTCAATGCTGCGATCACGCGGTCGGCGAGCTTCTGCTCCACGTCGAGCGCCTTCTTGTTTCCGGTCAGGCGGTAGGCATCGCGAAGGCCGGCGAAGACTTTGTGGATGGAGTAGAACGGCACCCAGACGCCGTTCAGGTTGAAGGGCTGCGGACGCACCGTGCCGCGTTCGAGCTGATTCAGCCAGCCTTCGTCCTCGGCGTGGACGTACCCGGTGCCGAGCTTATCCTGGCACTTTGCGAGCTCGTCGACGATGTAATCGGCGCGTTCCTTCGCCTTCGCGTTGCCGCCGTGCGCGTATGCCATGGCGAGCGCGGAGAGGTAGTGGCCGAGCGAGTGACCCGCGATATCGCGCGCTTCCCAGCCGCCGTAGGGCTTCGCTTTCGGTTCGAGGCCCGCCACGGTCAGGAATTTCGACAGCAGGGCGTCGGGGTTCAGAGTTTCCAGCAGGAACGTCTCGTTCACTTTTTTGCGGTCGGCGAGCGGGCCGGCCTCAAGCTCCGTCGCGCTGGACGGGTAGAAGGTCAGTTTTCCGGGCGTGGCCGCGGGCTCTTCGTCGGCGGAGGCGCAGCTTGCGACGGCTGCGGTTGCCGCGCAGATCGCGGCGGCGGCAAGGACTGCTGCATGTTTCATGTCTTGGTTCTCCTGATTCATGCGGGGGGGTGATAGGTTGGAAAAAGGATGCTTTACGTTCAAATCGGGCGCGGGACGGTGTGCCGCATGGACATGCGGACATCCTTCCCGTTCAAACATAATATACTATAAAACCTGAATTATGCTATTCCAATTTCAGGAAAAAGCATATATTTTTTGATCAATCCTCCTCCCTATTCCCTTTCGTAACGTTAAACTTTTATCTCCCGGTACATGCGGTCGAACGTAGTACCGTGAGGGGTACCTCGCAGATAGCCCGACCGGAAGCAAGAACTTGATTCTCCTCGGAATCACCTCGCGGGCAGCCGGTTCCTGTTTTTCACGGGATGTCCATTTTTCCGGGAGTTTTACGTTTTATGAAACAGATTTCAGTGGCTATCTTCTGAAAAATGAGCTCGAAATCATTTTGGCACGGGACTTGCTTCCACCAGGCAACTAACCAGCGAACAAAGATAGGAGGTTCGTTATGAAACTGGTGATCGCATATATTCAGCCGGATCGACTGAACCCGGTGAAGCAGGCGTTATACGCCCGCAACGTATTCAAGATTTCCGTGACCAACGCCCTGGGCTGCGGACAGCAGCGCGGCTATTCGCAGATGTGGCGTGGCGCGTTGAAAGAAGTCAACCTGCTGAAGAAGGTCCGTCTGGCCATCGCGGTCAACGACGATTTCGTGGAGACCACGATCGAAGGCATTTGCGAAGGCGCAAGGACCGGCCATATCGGCGACGGAAAGATCTTTGTTCTGCCCATGGACGAATGCATCCGCATTCGCACGGGAGAACGCGGCTCCGATGCAATCGGATAAGAAAACACGAGGTGAGATTATGAAAAAACTACTGACATTATTTGCCGTATGCGGGGCAGTGTGCGCCGCAGCGGCCGCGGAAGAAAGCGCCGCCGTACCGGCACCTGCCACGATGGAAGCGGTGGAAGCTGTCCAAGTCAACCTGAACGTCGTCTGGACCCTGATCGCGGGCATCCTGGTCTTCGTGATGCAGGCCGGATTCGCCCTGGTGGAGGCCGGCCTGACGCGGGCGAAGAACACGAGCAACATCATGATGAAGAACGTGATGGACTTCGTGATCGGCTCCGTCTGCTTCTGGATCATCGGATCGGCGTTCATGTTCGGCGCCACGAAGTGCGGCTTCATCGGCACGGACGGCTTCTTCATGGATATTTTCACCACGGGCGACGACTGGAACTGGACGTACATGTTCTTCCAGACGATGTTCTGCGCCACGGCCGCGACGATCGTTTCCGGCGCGATGGCGGAACGTACGCAATTCCGGTCCTACCTGATCTACTCCGCGCTCATCTCGCTCTTCATCTACCCGATCGCGGGCAAATGGGCATGGGGCGGCGGCTGGCTGGCCGACATGAATTTCCATGATTTCGCAGGCTCCACGGTCGTGCACAGCGTCGGCGGCTGGCTGGCGCTCACCGGCGCGATCGTCCTCGGACCGCGCATCGGCAAATACGGCCCGGACAAAAAGCCGCACGCCATCCCCGGACACAACATCGCGTTCGCGGCGATCGGCGTACTGGTCCTTTGGATCGGCTGGTTCGGGTTCAACCCCGGTTCGACCGTCGCGGGCAACGGCGACATCGGCCGGGTGGCACTTATCACGAATTTCGGCGCGGTCGCCGGCACCCTGACGGCGATGTTCACCGCCTGGGCCATCCTGAAGAAGCCGGACGCCTCCATGACGCTGAATGGTGCGCTCGCCGGACTCGTGGCGATCACCGCTCCCTGCGACATCGTGACGCCCGTAGGCGCGCTGATCATCGGCGCAATCGCCGGTGTGCTCGTGGTCCTGAGCGTGCTCGCCATCGACCGCATCGGAGTTGACGACCCGGTCGGCGCGGTCAGCGTGCACCTGGTGAACGGCGTGTGGGGCACGCTCGCCTGCGGTCTTTTCGGCGCGGAAGCCACACTGAAGATCGCCGGTGCGGAAGCGAACACCGGCCTCTTCTACGGCGGCGGCTTCCACACCACCGCGGTCCAGCTCCTGGGCATTGCCGCGTATGGCGCATGGGCGTTCATCCTGGGCATGATCACCTTTATCACGCTCAAGAAGACAGTCGGACTGCGCGTCAGCGCCGAGGAGGAACTCAAGGGCCTGGACATCACTGAGCACGGAAACGACGCTTATGCGGGATTCCAGATCTTCACGAATGAATAATTGAACAATCGCAACCCCGGACGGGATTTTGGGCGGTGTCGATGATCAGGCCGCCCGAGGTCCCGTCCTTTTTTTGACATACACAATCATGCAACTCCCAACAGACCGCGGGCGAGAGACGGCATATCAGAACAAATCGGGCTGGGCATCGTCGGCTTTTTTCCGCGCGGCGGAGGGGGAGGCGAGGAAGGATTTTTGCACGCCGGGGGTGACGGTGTCGCCGGGCTTGAGATGGCCGAGCAGAAGCGGGGACTTCGGGTCGTGGTACTTGAAGTTCTCGAATGCCTTGCGCGGGTTCTGATTGGCGTAGCAGTATTTGCAGCCGTTGAGGCAGGTGTCGTACGCGCCGATGTCGTGCGTTTCGATGCAGTGGCAGCCCGCGCGGATGCCCTTGTGCTTGAGCTTGCGGAAGGTCACGCCGTTGGCGCGGCCAAGGATGTCGAGCGTCATGCACCCAGAGGACGCGATGCCGAAGCGCGTGTAATCGCCGTCCGTGCCGCAGGTCTGGATCGGGAACCCGAAGCGCGCGGCGGTCGCGCCGAGAGATTCCGCGAGCTCGTTTTTGTAGGCGTCGTTCAGCGGGACCAGCTCCGGCATGTTCGCCTCGACCTTCCGGTACATCTCAACGAAACTGAAGACGCAGCGGTCGATGTACGGCGCGAGGCGGGCCGCCATGCGCGCGAACGTCTCCTTGTGGCGGTCGATGGTGTACATCTTCGTGAGCAGGACGGGGTCGTAGCGCCATGCAACGCGCCCGCGTCCGACGATCGAGGCGAGTTCGGCGAGCGTCTCCATGCTTTCCTCGATACTTGGCACGCCCGGCTCCACGTCGCGCCCGTACGCCGTGATCGTGTAGAAGCAGTACGTGCGGAACCGGTCCGTGATCTCGCGGATACGAGGCAGGATCGGGCGGTAGTTCTTCGAGCAGAACACCACACAGTCGACGACCTCGGGATCCAGCTCCCAGCGCGTGACCTTGTCCGGGAAAAGCGGATTCCGGGACATCGTGTATCCCTCCGCGAACCGGTTCAGCAGCCAGTCCGTGAAATACTGGACCGTATCGGTCCGGCCGCCCGTGTTGATGATCATTCTCCGCCCCCTCCGTACTCACGGAGTTCAGGTCACTGGTTCTCTTCGAGCTTCTTGTACTCGGCGTACTTCTTCGCGGCGAGCTGACTGCCGGTTTCGAAGAGCGTGGCGGCGTTTTCGGGGAAGGTGCGTTCGAGCGCGGCGAAGCGGACTTCGCCCTTCAGGAAACTCCGATAATCCTTCGTGGGGGCCGGGGAATCGAGCGTGAAGGGCTTCTCCTTCGACGGGTTGTAGCGGTAGAGGAACCAGTACCCGGCGTCAACGGCGGCCTTCATTTCCTGCTGGACGTTGCACATGCCGCACTTCAGGCCGTGGGTCATGCAGGGGGCATAGGCGATCACGACGGACGGACCGGGGAACGCCTCGGCCTCCTGGAGCGCCTTCATGAGCTGGTTCGGGTCCGCGCCCATCGCGACGGACGCGACGTATACGTTGCCATAGGTCATGAAGATGCGTCCGAGGTCCTTCTTCGGGCTGCGCTTGCCGGAGCTGGCGAACTGCGCCACGGCGCCGATCTGCGTTGCCTTGGAGGACTGGCCGCCGGTGTTCGAGTAGACCTCGGTGTCCACGATCAGCGCGTTGATGTTCTCGCCGCTGGCGATCACATGGTCAAGGCCGCCGAACCCGATGTCGTACGCCCAGCCGTCGCCACCGTACATCCAGAACGTCTTTTTGGCGAGCTGGTCGCGGTGCAGGAGGATGCTGTCGGCGAGCTCGGCGGCTTCCGGGTCGGCCGCGAGTTCGGCGCGGGCGGATGCGAGCGCGTCGCAGAGGGCATCCGAGGCGATGCGGGAGGCATCGAAATCGTCGAACGTGTCAAGCCAGGTCTGAAGCGCGTTTTTGACGGATTCCGGCACAGCTTTTTCGAGCAGGGATTTCACGCGGATGACCTGCATCTCGCGCTGTTTCTTCGAGGAAAGCAGCATGCCGAGCGCGAACTCGGCGTTGTTCTCGAACAGCGAATTGGTCCACGCCGGGCCGAATCCGCGCTGGTTGACTGTATACGGGATGCCGGGCATGGGCGAGCCCCACGCCTGCGAACACCCGGTGGCGTTCGCCCAGTACACGCGGTCGCCGAAAAGCTGGGTCAGCAGCTTGGCGTAGGGCGTTTCGCCGCAGCCGGCGCAGGCGGCGGAGAACTCAAGGAGCGGGCGGCGGAACTGGCTGCCCTTGACCGTGTAGGGGTTGAAGACATCGGACTTGGCGGGGAGCGACAGCAGGTAGTTCCAGTTCGCCAGGTCGTGGTCGGTCTCGGCGTTCGGGGTCATGGTGAGCGCCTTTTCCTTCGCCGGGCAGACGGACGCGCAGACGCCGCATCCGGTGCAGTCGGCGGCGCTGATCTGGAGCGTGAAGACGTAGCCGGGCTTGCCGCCCTTCGCGGGCTCAGTGCGGAGCGGGGCGGGCGCGGCGGCGGCCTCGTCGGCGGTCAGCAGGTACGGGCGCACCACGGCGTGCGGGCATGCAAACGCGCATTTGTTACACTGGATGCACTTCTCGGGATCCCAGACGGGCACATGAACCGCGATGTCGCGTTTCTCGTAGGCGGTCAGGCCCATGTCGATCACGCCGTCCTCGTAGCCCTTGAACGCGCTCACGGGCAGGTCGTCGCCCTTCTGGGCATTGATCGGCTCCAGCAGGTTCGTGACCACGGCGGGGAGGCCGGGGCGCGCGGCGGGCGCGGGATCGGCGGCGTTCAGCCAGGATTCCGGCACGGGCGCTTCCACAAGGCTCTTCACGCCCTCGTCGATGGCGGCGAGGTTGCGGTTCACCACGTCGTCGCCCTTGGCGAAATAGGTCTTCTTCGCGGCGGCCTTCATGAACCCGACGGCGTCGTCCACGGGGATGACGTTCGCGAGGCGGAAGAACGCGGCCTGCAGGACCATGTTGATATGGCTGCCGAGGCCGAGGCGTTCCGCGATGGCAACGGCGTCGATCAGGTAGAGCTTCGCGTGACGTTCGGCGAGCGTGCGCTTCACGTGCGCGGGGAGCTTTTCGTCGAGCTCGGCGGGCGTCCACGGGCAGTTCAGCAGCAGCGTGCCGTTCGGCTTGAGCTCGCCCGCGACGTCGTACTTGGAAATATAGGTGGCGTTGTGGCAGCCGATGAAGTCGGCTGCCTTCACATAATAGGAGGAACGGATCGGCTTGTCGCCGAACCGGAGATGCGACTTGGTCACGCCGAAAGACTTCTTGGCGTCGTACTCGAAATACGCCTGGGCGTATTTCGGAGTGTGGGCGTTGATGATGTTCACGGTGTTCTTGTTCGCGCCGACCGTGCCATCGGAGCCGAGGCCCCAGAACTTGCAGCAGACGATGTGCTCGTCGTCGGGATAGAGCGGGGCTTCGACCGGGAGCGAACGGTGCGTCACGTCGTCCACGATGCCGATGGTGAAGCTGTTCATCGGCTTTTCGGCGGCGAGGTTGCGGAAGACGGCTTCGATCTGCGCCGGATCGGTGTCCTTCGAGGAGAGGCCGTAGCGGCCACCGTACACGGAGAGCGCGGCGGGATGCTTCGCCTCCGCCAGCACGGAGCGGACGTCCAGATACAGCGGATCGCCGGCCGCGCCCATTTCCTTGCAGCGGTCGAGAACGGCGATGCGTTTGACCGAGGCGGGAAGCGCGGCGAGGAAGTGCTTCGCGGAGAACGGCCGGTACAGGTGGACCTGAAGGAACCCGGTCTTGCCACCGCGGGCGTTCAGCCAGTCGACGGTCTCGCGAATGGTGCCGGAGACGGAGCCCATGGCGACGATGACGTATTCGGCCTCGGGGTCGCCGTAGTAGTCGAAGAGATGGTACTGACGGCCGGTCACGGACGCGATTTTGTCCATGCAGGACTGCACGATGCCGGGCAGCGCGTCGTAGAACGCGTTGTTCGCCTCGCGCACCTGGAAGAAGATGTCCGGGTTCTGCACTGTGGCGCGGAGCATCGGGTGTTCCGGGTTCAGGGCGTGGGCGCGGAACGCCTCAAGCGCCTTCATATCGACGAGCGGCTTCAGGTCGGCGTAGTCGATCGGTTCGACCTTGCTGAGTTCATGCGAGGTGCGGAAACCGTCGAAGAAGTGCAGGAACGGGATCAGCCCCTCGATCGCGGCGAGATGCGCCACGGGCGCGAGGTCCATCACTTCCTGCGCGTTCGCGCTGGAGAGCATCGCGAATCCGGTCTGGCGGCAGTTCATCACGTCCGAATGGTCGCCGAAGATGGAGAGCGCGTGCGTGCCGACCGTGCGGGACGCCACGTGCAGGACGCCGGGGAGGCGTTCGCCGGAGATGCGGTGCATGACCGGGATCATGAGCATGAGGCCCTGCGACGAGGTGAAGGACGTGGAGAGCGCGCCGGCTTCGAGCGAGCCATGGATCGCGCCGACCGCGCCGGCTTCGGACTGCATTTCCACCAGCGTCACGGTCTGGCCGAACACGTTTTTGCGGCCTTTCGCCGCCCATTCGTCGGTCTTTCCTGCCATCGGGGAGGACGGGGTGATCGGGTAAATGGCGGCGACTTCGGAAAACGCGTATGCGGCGTAGGCGCACGCCTCGTTGCCGTCCATCGTGACAAACTGTTTCGCGGAACTCATCGGATCGGGTCTCCTTGTTCGGTATCAGTTCAATTTCAAATCATTTTCAGGTCCCCGCGCGGATGCGGAAACCCGGCGGAAGCGAAACGAATCGGTCTCCGCCGGGAAACGGCCGCCGTGCGTGGCGGGAAGGGCCGGTCACTCGGCGACGATGCCGTCGACCTTCTTGATCTTGAGGCGGTTCACGGCGTCCTCGCGCATCTTGTACTTGAGGATCTTGCCGGCTGCGTTCATGGGGAACTCCTTCACGAAGTCGACGTAGCGCGGGACCTTGTACTTCGCCATGTGCGAACGCACGAAGTCCTTCATCTCCTCCTCGGTCATGGTCTCGCCTTCCTTCAGGATCACGCAGGCCACGATCTCCTCGCCGTACTGCTCGTCCGGGATGCCGATCACCTGCACGTCGGAGACTTTCGGGTGCGTGTAGATGAACTCCTCGATCTCCTTCGGGTAGATGTTCTCGCCGCCGCGGATGATCATGTCCTTCAGGCGGCCGGTGATGCGGTAGTTGCCTTCGGGGGTGCGGAGCGCGAGGTCGCCGGTGTGAAGCCAGCCGTCGGCGTCGATGGCGGCGGCGGTCTCAAGCGGCATCTTATAGTAACCCTTCATGATGTTGTAGCCGCGGGCCAGGAATTCGCCGGGGACGTTGTCCGGGAGATCCTTTCCGGTCGCGGGGTCCACGATGCGGCATTCGATCTCCGGCATGGCGCAGCCGACGGTCTCCACGCGGACCTGGAGCGGGTCGTCGGTGCGGCTCATGGTGCAGCCGGGCGACGCCTCGGTCTGGCCGTATACGATCACGATCTCGGTCATGTTCATCTTGTCCACGACGTCCTGCATGACGGACACCGGGCACGGCGAACCTGCCATGATGCCGGTGCGCATGTAGGAGAAATTCGTCTTCGGGAAGTCGGGATGCTCCAGCATGGCAATGAACATGGTGGGCACGCCGTGGAACGCGGTGATCTTCTCCTGGTTGATGCACGCGAGGGCGGATTTCGGGGAGAAATAGGGCAGCGGGCACAGGGTAGTGCCGTGCGTCATGGAGGCGGTCATCGCCAGCACCATGCCGAAGCAGTGGAACATGGGCACCTGGACCATCATGCGGTCGGCGGTGGAGAGGTCCATGCTGTCGCCGATGCACTTGCCGTTGTTCACCACGTTGTAATGGGTAAGCATCACGCCCTTCGGGAATCCGGTGGTGCCGGAGGTGTACTGCATGTTGCACACATCGTGGATGTCCACGGCGTCGGCGCGGCGGCGGAGCTCCTCCATCGGCACTTTCTGCGCGTATTCCAGGGATTGTTCCCAGGTCAGGCTGCCGGGCTGGCGGAATCCGACCGTGATGATATTGCGGAGGAACGGCAGGCGCTTCGCATGGAGCGGATCGCCGGTCTTCGTCTGCGCGAGTTCGGGGCAGAGCTCGTTCATGATGCCCGCGTAGTCGGAATCGCGGTAGCCGTCGATCATCACCAGCGTGTGGGTGTCCGACTGGCGCAGCAGGTATTCGGCCTCCTGGATCTTGTATGCGGTGTTCACCGTGACCAGGGCGGCGCCGATCTTCGTGGTCGCCCAGAACGTGATGTACCACTGCGGCACGTTCGTCGCCCAGATCGCCACCTTGGCTCCGGGCTTCACGCCAAGGGCGATCAGCGCGCGGGCGAAGGTGTCCACGTCGTCGCGGAATTCGGAGTAGGTACGCGTGTAGTCAAGCGTGGTATACTTGAACGCATACTGGTCGGGGAATTCGCGGACCATGGCGTCGAGCACCTGGGAGAACGTCTTTTCGATCAGGACATCCTTCTTCCAGATGAACTTTCCGGTATGTCGCTTGTTTTCGTAGAGGGTAGCCTTGGAGCGGGCGAGCTCGAAACGGCTCATATAGCTCACGAACTGAGGGAAGATCACATCGGGCGAGCTGATTTCGGCCTCCCATTTCGGGTCCCATTCGATGGAAATGAATCCGTCGTAGTTCACCGAACGAAGGGCGTTCATCACGCGGTCGAGCGGGAGCGAGCCTTCGCCGACGATCGCGTGGACCTCGGCGCTTTCGGAGTCCTTCAGGTGGACGTGTTTGATATACGCCCCCAGATTTTTGACCGTGACTTCGGGCGTTTCGCCGCAGACGCGGTAGGGATAGTGCAGATCCCACAACGCGGCGAGATTGTCCGTCATGAAGCTCGCGAGCAGGTCGCCGAGCTTCAGCGTGTCGGCGTAGTACCCGACCGTTTCCACGAGCAGGACCACGCGGGCCTGTTCGGCGAGAGGAAGGGCGCGGGCGACGAATGCGCGTGCGGCGGCATCGTCGTCGGGGGTGTTTCCGCCGACTTTCAGACGGATGTAGGGCACATGCAGACGGCGTGCGGTCTCCAGACAGCGTTTGAGCTCATCGAACGCTTCATCCGGCTTCGCGGCAATATCGTTCACGAGGTCGAGGCAGGAGATGTACAGATTTGCGTTGCGGAGTTTGTGCTGGACGCCGGCGAGGCGTTCCGGCTGGAAATCGTTCCGGAGCTTCGGCGTGTCGACGCTGTGGATTTCGATCCCGTTGAACTTGTATTCGCGGGCGATCCGGATAAAATCGTCGAAACTGTACGATTCCCAACGATTGGTCGAGAACGACAATTTCATTTGACACCTGCCTCGTAACAGATCTTGTTCACGGCGGCGAGGTACGCGCGGATGCTGGCGCCGATCACGTCGGTGGAGACGCCTTTGCCCGCATAAACCTTGTTCTCATAACGGAGCTTCACGGTGGTGGAGCCCATGGCGGACGCGCCGGCGGTGACAGAGTCGATCTTGAAGTCGACCAGTTCGATGTGCCGTCCGAGGATCTCGTCGACAGCCAGGAACGCGGCGTCGATCGGGCCGTCGCCCGTGCCGAATCCCTTCACCTCGTCGCCATTGCGTTCGAGGATGACATGGGCATAGGACGTGATCTCGTTGCCGGAGGTGATGACGAAAGACTTGAGGTTATAGGTGGACGGCACCTGAAGAGAGACCGTCGCGATGATGGATTCGAGCTCCTGCGGGCCGATCGCCCCCGTCTTCTTCTGCACGATGCGCTGGACGGATTCGTAGACGGAATCCAGTGCACTGTCGTCAAGGTCGTAGCCCATCTGGCGGACCGCGTCGGCGACGTCCTCGCGGGAATCGGAGTTGGAGAGGCTGAAACTGACTTCGCCCGAGGCGGGCGCGGCCGATTCGGCGCATTCGTCCTGCTCGGCGCTGCCGCTCATGACCTGGCGGATCTGCTCATAGGACTTCTCCAGCACGGTCATATTGAGGCCGCAGGACACGCCGAGGGCGTCGCCCTTCGCGCGGAAGACATGCGCGATGCTGCGGAGACTGGGTTCGTTCATGCCGATGCAGGTGGTCTTGATCTGGGCGAATCCGGTGTTCACACTGGCGAAAATGCACGCCGCCGCCATATGCAGAGCGTTGGAATACGCGAAGGACAGCGTCACGTTCGCGAGCTCGGGCACGGCTTTGTTCAGAGCGGCAACGAACTGGTTGAACTCGTCGGGCAGCATGACACCCGCCGTGTCGCACACGGTGATGATGCCGGCGCCGGATTCGATGCCGGCACGGATGGCCTGCGCCAGGAAATCCAGCTCGGCGCGCGTGGCGTCCTGCAGGGAGAGTTCAACGTCTTCGCAGAGTTCGCGGCAGGCCTTCACCTGCGCGCGGATCATATCCAGCACGACCGGCGGTTTCTTGTGGAACTGGTACTCCATCTGCACCGTCGAAACCGGCGCGACCACGTTCAGGCGCGGGTGTTTCGCGGCGCGAAGTGCCTCCCAGGTATCCGAAAGAAGCTCCGGATCAAGCCCCACCGGGCAGGCAAGAATGCAGCGAGTCATAAGGGGTGCAAGCGTGTGAAGGAAAACGATGTCGTTTTTCCCGTTCACGATCGGAGCCGTTTCAATGGCATCCACGTTCAGCTTGTCAAGCTGACGCGCCACCTCGATCTTTTCCTTAAAGCTTAAGGAACTGCCATTGCACGCGGCTTGTTCGCGCAACGACACATCGACGATTTGTATCTTTCTCATGGGCGTCTCCTTACGACGTTCGCCATCCCTGCCCGGCACCATGCCGGGCCATCGTGGCAGATAAAGATTATAAACGTTTAATATATCACATATATGGAGAAATATCAAGGGAAATAGATGACTTTCAGCCTCATGTTTTCGTTTTTTTCCCCGCTTTTGATTCTTTTGCTTGATTTTTTCCTTTTTCGCTGTAATTTTTAATCGATATCTCTTTCGATCATTTGCCGGATTTCAACCATCTGAAATTAATCGCCCATGTTCCTTCCTCCGCTTTCCTCCTTCCGGTCTGTCCACATCGTCGGCTGCTGCGGCGCGGGCTGTGCCCCCCTCGCCCGGATCCTCCTCGAAAAAGGGTTCCGCGTCTCCGGATCCGACCTGCTCGACAACGCCGCCGCGGCAACGCTCCGCAGGCACGGCGCACACATCGCGCCCGCCGGACACCGAGTCGAAAACCTGCCGCCGGAAAACGACGGACTTCTGGTCGTACGGACCTCGGCGGCGGGACCGGAAAACCCGGAAGTCGCGGAAGCCATACGGCGCGGGCTGCCCGTCCTGAGGCGCGGCGAAGCGCTCGCGACCGTGGCGGATTCGTATGTCAGGCCGGCAGCGGTCAGCGGTTCGCATGGCAAGACAAGTGTGAGCGCAATGCTGGCATGGCTGCTCCGCGAACTCGGCGCGAACCCCGGATACATGATCGGCGGGAACGTGACGGGGTGGGAAAGCGCGGGCGCGGCGGGCAGCGGCGACCTGTTCGTAACCGAGGCGGACGAGAGCGACGGTACGCACGCACTGCTTCGTTCGCACCTCGGGATCGTCACGAACGTGGAGGACGATCACGCGTGGAGTCTCGGCGGATTCGATGTACTGGAACGCAATTTCAAAATATTCGCGGAGCAGTCGGAAACGCTGTTGTACTGCGCCTCGGAGGAGACCGACCGCCTGTTCAAGGACCATCCGCATGCTGTCCGGCTCGAACTCGCGGATATGCCGGATGATTTTCTGCCCGGGTTCGGACATTTCCAGCGGCTGGACGGCTTGATCGCGGTCAAGGCCGCCGAAATGCTCGGATTCGATCCCGTTAAGGCGGAAAAGACGCTCCGGGAGTTTCCCGGCGTCGAACGCCGTCTTTCCGTCCGGTTCAACGGCGCCGTCACCGTTATCGAGGACTACGCGCACCATCCGACCGAGCTCCGCGAAAGCATCCGGTCCCTGCGCGAACTCTACCCCGGGCGCCGCCTGATCGTGATCTTCCAGCCGCACCGCTACGCGCGGCTCGAACGCTATTTCGACGAGTTCACCGCCGAACTGAAACATGCGGACCGCGTGTTCGTCACGCCGGTCTTCGCCGCCTGGACAGGAAACGGGAAATACACCTCGGAAGACCTCGCGGTGGCAGTCGGCGGGGTCGCGCTCGCGGGGAGCTGGGACGACATGGGCGCGCGTGCCGGGCTTGAACTCAAAAAAGGCGATGTCGCGGCCATTATCGGCGCGGGCGACCTGCCTAAGATCCTGCCGTCGCTGATTGCGGCGGCGAAAGCCGTCTCCTAAGCGGGATTCAGTTCAAAATCAATATTCGCGGACAGCACGCGCAAGAAGACGCGCCAGCTCCGCCGCCTCGTCCGGCGTGTTCTGGTCAAAGAACGACACGCGGACGGCGGAATACGCCTCGTCGCGGCTCAAGCCCATCGCGGTCAACGCGCGCGAAGGCGTCCTGGTCTCCGCGTCGCATGCACTGCCCGAAGCAATGGACACGCCGAACTTCGCCATGATGCGCGTGAGGATCGCGCCCTGATACGTTTGCGCGCCGCCTGAGAACAGCAGATGCGCGATGTAGGGAGAGGCGATTTCCGCCGGGACCGTCTCGCGCCAGCAGCCGTCGGGCAGCGCTTCCCTCAGCTCGGCGAGGAACCGCTCCTTCAGCTCGCGGATGTAGTCCAGATCGCCGCTCATCGTCGCCATGCGTCCACCGAGCGTTTCCGCCAGCAGCAGGCAGAACGGCGGCGGCACACGCCCGATGGCATGGCGTTCCGCACGGATCTTCTTCACGGCGGACCGGAATTCATCGGAATAGATCATGGCCGCGCCGCCCGGCAGGCCGAATTTCTGCCCGGAAACGAGGAAGAATTCAGGCTGGACCGCGTCGAAATCGAACGGGAGCTTGCCCGCGCCCTGAATCGCGTCGACTAGCAGGCTCGCCTGCGGCGCAATGGACTTCACCATGGAGCGCACGGCGGCGAGGTCCTGCATCACGCCGGTCTCGCTCTGCACCCAATGGAACACCACCAGGCGCGTGCGTTCGCTGAGCTTCTGGGAGAGGTCGGTGAGGTCGATGCGGCCGTCGCGCAGGAGCTTCACGCGGTTGCGCGGACAGGATGCCGGGAGCATGTCGAGCGCGGGCGGGATGCTCGCGTGTTCGCCGTCGGTGAAGAGCACCGCGCCGTGCTTCTCAGGGGTCAGCAGGAATGCCATGACGGCGGCGCGGACGGCATCGGTGCCGGTATTCGTCCACAGCACGGATCGCCCCTGCGCCTTCGAGCCGCAGACGGCGTTCAGCAGGCGGAGTTCCGCAATCGAAAGCGCCCCCCGGACGGCCTCGGCGGCCGCGCCGGACGCCTCCTGGTTGGCGGAAAAATCCTGCGCGAGCGCGGCGAGGCGCGACATGGTGACCGGGCGGACGGGGACCGCGGCGGCATTGTCGAAATAGAGCTTCATTCGGCGCGCACGGCCTCTTTTTTGCGGGCGAGCGATTCCTCTATGGAACGGATCTCGTTCACGAGCCCTTCCTTCAGCCGGTCGATCTCGTCCGGGTCTGTCATGGTCGCGAGCTTGTGTTCGGCGGTGATCTTCGCGGCGGCGATCTTCGCCTGCGCGGCGCGTTCGAGTTCGGCGATCTTCTCTTTCTTCTCGGGGGAGAGTTCCTGCAGGGCTCCGCCGCTGCGTTCGAGTGCGAGTTCCCAGGCGCTTTTCATGGTCAAGGTTCCTTCGGGGTGAAGGCCGCGCGGCAGATGTCCGCGTCGGGCCGGTTGAGTTCGGGGTTCTTCGGGGCGAGACGCCGTGCGGTTTCGAGGTCCTTCTTCACGGTGTCGGTCACGTTCATGCCCGCGATCCAGTAGTTCATGCGGGCGCGTTTGACATAATGCGACGACTGAAGCGGATCAAGTTCGATGACCTGATCGATGCTGGTCATGGCTTTCTTCGCATCTCCGATCGCAAACATGTAGTCCGCGGCGGCGTTCCATGGGAAAGGCGACCGGGGATCGGCTTTGACGGCTTCGCGGAGCAGGTGTTGCACCCGGCCCAGGGACGGGACGTAGCCGGGATCGTTCTGATGCTCGAACGAATACTCGGGATTGAGCTCGGTTATCAGCGCGGAGTAGGTCTTTTCCGCCTGGAAACACTCCGCGGCCGCCCCGAACGAAACAAACATGAAGAAAAGTGCAAAGAGCACGAACGTCAGCAAAGACGGAGTTTTGAGTTTATTCACGTCGTCGGGGCGTTTGCGCCAGCCGGGCTGAAGCCACGGACGGAGGCTCGGCGGCATATCCCGCATGAGCACGAGCAGGGAGAACGCGATCAGGACGCCGGAATAGGCGGTCGTTTCGAACCCGATGTCGAGGAGCGTCCCGGCGGAAAGGATGAGGCAGGAAAACGCCGGGACGAGCGCAAAAACGTCCTTCAGGTCGCGCCAGTTCGTCCGCCGGATCTGGCGGCATGCCTCGACGACCGGATACGCCAGCACGGCAAGCGCCGCCAGGAAGCCCGCGATGCCGCACTGCGAGCCGAACAGCATCACCATGTTGTGCGGCGAATGCGGAGCCTCCTTGTCCCGCCACAGGCGCAGGATCGGATAATCGTGCAGGAAGTCGCCCCAGCCGGTCCCCGTCAGCGGGTGTTCGAACATCATCCGCGCCGCCGCCTGAACGTAGTCGAAGCGCACGTACATCGACAGCGCGCCGCGTCCGAACGCGACCATGGCGGCGAGACCGGCTACGCCGAGGAACAGAAGCCCCGCGCCCGCCAGTTTCCATTTGCGCGGCAGCCGGGAGAAGAAGAACACGGCCGCGCCAGCTGCGAGCAGGGAGAACACCGCGCCGCGGCTGTCCGTCTTCACGAGCAGGAAGAGCGTCATGGCGAACGCGAGGCCGCCGAACAGGCGCCGGGAAAGCTTCGGCGGCGAGACACGTTCGTTGCCGAATCTCCAGAAGAGAACCGTGAGGAACGGCAGGAGCGCGGCGAGGTACGCACCGTAGACATTGCAGGAATTGAAGTCGGCCTGAACGCGGGCTTCCCCGATGCGAATTGCCATGTTTTCGTTCACGATGTCGCGACCGGCGGCAGCCGACTGCGCCTGAACGTGTTCACGCAAGGCATCGAATCCACGCCAGTACTGGTACATGCCGGAGCAGAGCGACAGCACGCCGCCGAGGACCAGCGATCCGGTCAGCGCCTTCGCGAATTCCCTGTGGCCGGACAGCAGGATCGACAGCGACAGCGCATAACACGCCAGCGACAGCGTGTGGGCGATCATCTGCGGCGGATACCCCATGCACGAGGCATTCACGAGCCCGAGAACGCTCACGCCGCCAAGGATGCACCACAGCGCGCCGTATTTGATGAGCGGGGATCGCAGGGAAATATCCCACTGCAGGGTCGAAAGACCATCCAAGCTTTCCCGTCCGTCGACGGTACGGGTGGGATCCCGGAACAATGCCGCGCAGACGGTCACGGCAAGCAGGACGGGCGTCGCCATCATGAAAACGGGCAGCGGCCACGCGATGAACACCAGGGAAAGCGGATCGCTCCAGTACAGCGCGCCGCCCTCGGGCGCGCTCACGAACGACGCGAACTTGATCGGAAGAAGTACGGTCAGCAGGCACGCGAAGAATTCGGCCGCGCGCCACAGGATACTGCCCCCATGCCCGTCCAGCGAAATCAGGAGCTTGTCCAGGTCGAAGTTGTTCTTCCGCGAGTCGGACGGCGCCGCGGATGCGGAAGGAGACGTTCTGGCCGGAACACTGGCGGGATCAGGCGTGCGGATGGGCTTTTTCATAGATCCTCTTCATGTGTTCGGTGCTGACGTGCGTGTAAATCTGCGTGGTGCTGAGGTTTTCGTGGCCGAGCAGCGCCTGTACGCTCCGAAGGTCCGCGCCGGCGTCCAACAGATGCGTCGCGAACGAGTGGCGGAGCTTGTGCGGGGTCAGGTCGGGCGGAAGTCCCGCCTGTGCGAGGTAGAGCTTGAAGAACCGCTGGAACGACCTCGCGGTGAGGCGTCCGCCGAGCTGGTTCAGGAAGATGGCGGCGCGCGGCGACTGGTCGGAGGAGAGCGTGCGGCGGTGCTTGAGGTAGGCGCGGAGCGCGCGCTGGGCGGGGTTTCCGAGGGCACAGAGGCGTTCCTTCTTGCCCTTGCCGCGTATCTTCATCACGCCGGAGAACGCGTCGACGTCGCCGAAGTTCAGCCCGAGCGCCTCGCTGATGCGGAGCCCGCCGGAGTAGATCACCTCAAGAACGGCGGCGTCCCGCGCGGCGGCGAACGCGGCGGCTTCGGGCGTTTTCGCGAGGCCGAGTTCCGCATGGTCGGCCCAGACCGCCGCGGGCGCGGCGAGCAGGCGTCCGACCTCGTCCACGGTCATATATTTCGGGAGGAGCTTCGGGCGGCGCGGGGACGCCTGGCCGATGAACGGATTCACGGTCGCGCGCCCCTCGCGGATCAGGTAGCGGTAGAACGACCGCATGGCGGAGAGCTTCCGCATGATGGAGCTGCGCGCCAGTTCGTCCGTGCTCAGCGACGCCACGAAATCCCGCGCGTCATACACGCTCAGAGCCGCCCAGTCGACCGTCGCCTCGAACGGGTCGGCCTTCAGGCAGATCTGCGCGCATTGCCGGATGTCCAGCGCATAGGACGAGCAGGTGTGTTCGGACGCGTTGCGCTCCGCCGCCAGGTAGGACAGGAAGCCGCGCAGTCCTTCGTCGTGAATCGTTTCGGTCATGATTCCGCCTCTCAAATAAAAACATTAAGATAATTTACCCGCGTTCAGGCGAATATGCAAGCGCAAAAAGCGAAAAAGATATTGTATTCCGCCCGCCCGAATGCTATATTATGAGGACTTCTTTTTTTGAACCACACACCACGGGGGACCCCGCCATGAAACAGGCTATCGTAGTTCTCGCCGAAGGCTTCGAGGAGATCGAAGCGCTCGGCACCGCCGACATCCTCAACCGTTGCGGCATCATGACCATGCTCGCCGGCATCTCCGGCTCCATCGTCTCCGGCGCACACGACATCCGGGTCGCCCCGGACATGTTCCTGGAGCATTCGCCCGGCTCCGACGCGGACGCCATCATCCTGCCCGGCGGTTTGCCCGGCGCGACCAACCTGATGAACTGCGAAGCGCTCGGCGTCATGGTCCGCGAGGCTGTCGCGAAGGGCAAGATCGCCGCCGCTATCTGCGCCGCCCCGATCGCGCTCCATGCGTTCGGCGTGCTGGACGGGAAGACCGTGACCGGCTATCCCGGCAGCGAAAAGCTCTGCACGCGCCCCGGCCTCACCTACACCGGCGAACTGGTCGAGCACGACGGCAACATCATCACAGGCAAGGCTCCCGGCGCCACGCCGTTCTTCGCCGCCGAGATCGCCCGCGCGCTCGGCGTGAACGAAGCGACCGTGCAGGGCGTGCTGAACGGGATGTTCATCCGTCCATGAGCCGCAGCTGCTTTACAGTCGAGTGCCGTTCGGAGGCGTCCCATGCCCGTCTCGGCGTACTGGAGACCGTCCACGGCTCCATCCGCACCCCGGTCTTCATGCCGGTCGGCACGCGCGCCACGGTGAAGGCGATGTCCCCGCGAGAGCTGGAGGAGCTGAACGTCAGCATCATCCTCGGCAACACCTATCACCTGATGCTCCGTCCGGGGTCCGGCCTGATCCGGCGCGCCGGCGGCCTGCACAAGTTCGAGGACTGGAACCATCCCATCCTGACCGACTGCGGCGGATTCCAGGTCTTCAGCCTCGCCCCGCTCCGCAAGATCAAGCCGGACGGCGTCGAGTTCGCCTCGCACATCGACGGCTCGCGGCATTTCCTCGGCCCGGTCGAATCCATGCGTATCCAGCGCGACCTCGGCTCCGACATCGTGATGGCATTCGACGAGTGCACGCCCTACCCCTGCACGCGCGACGCCGCCGAGAAATCGCTCGCCATGACCATGCGCTGGGAGGAAATCTCCCGCGAACAGCCGCTGGACGACCATCAGCTGAGGTTCGGCATCGTGCAGGGCAGCGTGTACCACGACCTGAGGGCGCAATCCGCCGCGCACGTCGCCTCGCTCGATTTCGACGGCTGCGCCATCGGCGGCGTCTCCGTCGGCGAATCCCAGGAGGAAATGTTCGACGTGACCTCGTTCGTCGCGCCGCTGCTCCCGGAAGATAAACCGCGCTACCTGATGGGCGTCGGCACCCCGAAACAGATCCTCGAAAGCGTGAAGTTCGGCGTCGACATGTTCGACTGCGTGATGCCGACCCGTCTGGCGCGCCACGCCGCCGCCTTCCTGCGCGGCGGCGATACGCTCCCCGCGAAGGCCGGACGCTTCGCCGAGGACTTCTCCCCGCTCGATCCCCGCTGCGAGTGCTACGCCTGCACGCACTTCACGCGCGCCTATATCCGGCACCTGCTGAACGTGAACGAAATCCTCGGAGCGCGCCTGCTCACGATCCACAACATCCACTATTTCATCACCCTGATGGAGCGCATCCGCGCCGCCATCGCCGACGGCACGCTCGAAAGCCAGGGCGACTCCATCCTCTGAGCGGACGACAGCCCGAACCGCACTACGGAAACGCCATGCCGGACACCCCCGCCACAGACTGGACCCGCTACTACGAAAAACCGTTCATCACGGCGCATGTCACGCGGCGCATCACGGCGCACCGGATCGCAAAAATGGTCCTCGATGCGGGCGATTTCCCGGAGCGCTACGGCAGGATCATCGAGCTCGGCGGCGGCAACAGCTCGTTCTGCGACACGTTCAAGGATCGTCTGTACGTCCAGTTCTATACCGTGGTGGACAGCAATCCGCGCGGCACACTGCTGTTCTGGATGAAACACCCCGATTCGTTCAACTACCCGATCGTCTGTGCCGACATCCTTACGCTGGACACCGCCTCGTTCGAGCCCGCCGACCTCGTATTCAGCGTCGGGCTCGTGGAGCATTTCTCCGAGGAACAGACGAATATCGCCATCCGGCGGCATTTCGAGCTTGCGAAACCCGGCGGACTGGTCCTCATCACCTTCCCCGTGCCCACGCTCAGCTACCGTTTGATTCGCCGCGCCGCCGAAAAGCTCGGCCTCTGGCGATTCCCCGACGAGCGCCCGATCCAGATGGAAGACGCCGTCCGCCTCTGCGCCGAGCACGGCGAGATAATCGAAAAGCGTTTGAACCGAGCAATCCTGCTGACGCAGGGGATCGTGCTGGCGCGGAAACCGCTGTAAACCATCCGGGCCCGTTCTTTTTCGCACAAAAACTTGACGAACAGGCGATTCCGTGCTACATTAATCCGAAACAGTTTTCCTAAAACCACCCGCGAAAGGCCGACCGCCATGCTGAACGCCGTCATCCTCGGAGCAGGAGCCATGGGCTGTCTCTATGCCTCCTACCTCTGCAAGAATCCGAATATCAACCTCACGCTGCTTGATCACAGAGCCGCAAAAGTCGACGAGATCAACAAAAAAGGGCTCCTGATGATCGAAAACGACGAGGAGATCCCGTTCAGCGTCCCGGCGAAAGTCAGCGGGCACGGACATCACGAGCCGGTCGATATCCTGCTGATCTTCGTGAAGGCGCACCAGACGTACGCCGCGCTGAAGGCGAACCGGTCGCTCATCGGCCCGAAGACGGTCGTGGTCTCGCTGCAGAACGGCATGGGAAACTACCTCGAGATCGTGAAATTCGTGCCGCTCGACCGCATCGTGATCGGCACCTCGAACCACAACAGCACGCTGCTCGGCAGCGGCCACTTCCTGCATGCGGCGGACGGCAAGACCATCATAGGCGCATTCGCAAAGGATTCGCCGCACGTGGAGCTGATCCGCTCGGTTTTCGACGAATGCGGCCTGGACATCTCCGTTTCGAACGATGTCCGGGTGCTCATCTGGCGCAAGCTCCTCGTGAACATGTCTATCAACCCGCTCACCATGCTGCTCGAGGTCAAGAACGGGTTCATCCAGTCCAACCGCCCGAGCTGGGACATCGTGCGCCAGATCGTCGACGAGGGGCTGACCGTGGCGAAGGCCGACGGCATCGACTTCGACCGCGAGGAGATCCTGGAGCTCGTGCACAAGATCTGCGTCCTCACGCGCACCGGGTGCTCCTCCATGTTCCAGGACCGCATCCACAAACGCCGCACCGAGATCGACTTCATCAACGGATCGGTCGTCTCGCTCGCGCGCAAACACGGCATCCAAGTCCCCGTGAACGCCCTGCTCGTCCAGCTGGTCCATGCCGTCGAGGATTCCTGTTCCGGCGAAGAGTGAGCCCCCGCGACAAACAACATGGGATGGCTCCAATGATATCCGGGGAAGTTTCCCTCGGGCCGTTCTGCCGCGGGAAACAAACCGTTCTTTTTTTCCAAAAAAGAAAGATAGATTTCTTGACATATTTGTTTTGCGCATGTATATTACTATAATAATAGCCACCCTAACCGATAGACTTTTTTCCATGAAACAGTTTTTGACGGTCCTGTTGTTCCTGTTCGTTGCGGGCTTCTCGTTCGAGACGCTTGCCGTGGATACGTTCGACGCGTCCGCGGCAGGCGAATATGCCGTGTCTGCGGAAGCCGCCGAGGAAGAATCCGCCGCTTTCGATGAATTCGCAGAGCCTCTTTTCCTTTTCACCCGTTCCATCAAGTCCGCCGCATTGGAATTCCTGCATCGTGAACTCGGCATCAATCAAGTTCACGGTCAGCCGCTTCCCGGCGTCCTGATTACCCTTCTCCTCGGCGCGGCGTTCGGATTTGCCCGGAAACTCCGCAACGGCCGCCGCACGGCGCAAACTGAACAACAAGCGGAGAATGCGCTCATTCTCACGGCGCGTCTCCTCCGCATGCAGATTTCGTATTTGTATCCGCCTGAAACAATTCACACGATCTCCCCGGGACCAGATTTATTCTGTCAGCGGGAATGAGGCGGGATACCCGGCGCATCGGACATGATCGACGCCGGAGTTCTAAGGCCCGCGGCCCACGGGGCACCGCGAGCCGGATTCCTATTCAAAAAAACAATGCCCCGAAACTGCTTCCGGTCTCTCACAACAATACTCAAAACAAAACCGGAAGCCAGGTGGACAATCCGCCAAAACAAACATACGAAAGGTATTTTACAATGAAACTTCACAGCCTTCTCCTCACCGCCGCCCTCTTTATCTCCGCCACAGTCTCTTTCGCCGCGATCGAAACGATCACCACGATAAAGGATGGACAAACCTATACCGGTTATGCCTGGGCTCCCACATACAACCCCACGACCATCACGGTTACTCTGAAGCACGAGAACGGCCCGACGAACAACCCGACATGGGCATACGAACTTTTCTCCTATGAGGAAGGGAAATCCGCCGAAGAATCCAGTTGGACCTATAAACTGACGGCTGACAATGCGATTGGCGCCCCGATTCATATGACCGGCCAGGAACAGGGGTGGGTCTACAAGTTTGAAGTGCCCCTGACGGATGCAAACGGTGTCCGTTATGATATTAAGAAAATCGGTATTGTTTCCGACAAAACCGAGACGGATGCCAGTGTCTCCACAGTGAACATCCCTGGGAACGGCGATTTCTTCTATTACATCAGCAAGACCAGAACTCTGAATGATGGGACCATTTCCTATGGAAATCTCACAGGAAAAGATAATAAGGAGCACATGAAAGCGGAATTCACCTTCGGTCAGCCGCTCCCGGCCCCGGTCGTGACGCTCCTCATCGCACTTGGTTTCGGCGCCGCTCTGGTGATCTATCGCAACCGCAAGCAGGCAAAAGCCTGAGTTATATTGAATCCGTTTCGGGGAAGCCTTTCCGCTTTTCCCGAAATGGATAGTTCCATAACAATCAGGACTGCTGGATCCGCCGAAAGGAGGATACGGCATCAAAGCAGACAGTTCGTTCTTTCCCCGGCGGACTGCCTGCTGATTTTTGCTCCGGCATGTTTTTCCGCCGGAACAGGAAAACAGGGAAACCAAGAAAGATGACAGATCCGCGGGCGTTCCGCACGCGGATACTCGGATAGAAACGATCGAACTACAAAAGAAAGATTGAAACGATCATGAACCGGAAACTCATCGCGATCATCGTTCTGGGACTCATTCTTCTCGCATGCCTGGCCGCATGCGGATATTTCGGCGTGAAGTCTGTCAGACGTACCCGGTTGCGCCGCGCTGCAATGGAGGCATACGAAAAGAAGGATTATATCCTGGCGGAACGCCTTCTGCATCTCTATGTCCAGCAGGATCCGAACGCCGAAGCGGAATATGTGGCGTTGGCAAACGTTTACCACGAGTTCGGCAATACGGAAATGGAAGCGCAGATGTGGCAGTCGGCCAGTTCCCTGAACCCTCTGAATCAGGAATACTATAAGAATATGCTGACCTGTGCGGCGGAGTCCACGAGTTATGGGCTTCTGCACAGCATTCTGGGACGAAAAGAAAAAGTCGGAGAAAGGTTTTCCGACCAGGAACTGTGTTTGTATGTGATCTCCTCTTACCGTGCAGGCTACAGGAAAGACGGAGACGATGCCTATAAAAAAGCCGTGGAAGCTGATCCCGAAGCATTCCATAAAAACGATCTGGGACGGACGGCGGAATTCATGGTCAATTATACCAAGCTGTCCGAGGCCGAGCGGAACGATTTTCTGAATCAGGCTATCGAATCGGAGGATCCCGTGGTCCGTTTTGAGGCGGTTTACAATAAAATCCGCCGCGCTGCGCAGCGAGACGATGACGCGGCGGATTATGAAGAACTGTTGAAACAGGCGGTGAAGATCAATTATTTTGCCGGCACGCCGCTTCTGGCGGATTACTATTTCTCTAAATCCCGTTTCGGCGATGCAATTGCCGTATTGGAGCCGTATTTGAAGACGATCGACGACATCAATCTGTATCTGCTGTATGCGGAGAGTTTTGTTATGGAAGGAAAGCCGGACGAACTCAAGGCGCTGGAACAGAAATTGCGTAGGCGGCCTGGTGCCATGCCGCTCATGGCGGATTACTGCAATATCCTTATTGCGCATATGGGAAACGACAATGAGAAACTTGCCGCTGCGGTCCGCAAATCCGGCCAAATCGTTTCCTCTCCGCTTTCCCGTCTCATTCGTCTGCGTGTGGCGTTGCAACAGGATTCATACAATGAAATTTTGGCCGTGGCACAGGAGATATTCTCTGCTGCGCCGTTCCACGACCTGAAGGACCGCGCCCTGCTTCTATGCATAGATTACCTCATGGTGCAAATGCAGAAGTCGGAAAACCAGGAGGATCCGTCTCAGATGGCCGCCTTGGCAAAAGTTCTCGCCGATTATATGCAGGATAACCGAATTCTCACGGACATCATTCTGGCGGACCAATACAAGAGGGGGCTTGCAAAAGAATCTGAATTGCTGAATGCGCTTGAAAAGTTCCCCGACGACCTGCTCCTGCTTGAAATGACTGTCGAACAAATGATCTTCAGCGGAAAAGCGGAAGAGGCGCTTTCTCTGATCGAACAGGCCAAGGAACACGACGCTGATGACCGCAAACTTGATTTCCTGCACATGCTCGCATTGGATCAGATGGAACGTCGCGACGAAGCTGAGAGGCTTTTCCAGGATGTTGTGGAGCAGATGGAGTTTGACATGCATCTGCTGTCCGAGTATTTCAGGTTCTGCCGGGAGAACAAACGCCTCGCCGATCTTACGGCCATGGCGGACAAACTTCAAAACGCGACCGACGAAAAACTGAAACCCTATGCCGATTTCTTCCGCGCAGCCTCGTTCCTTGCGGATGACAGCGAGGAGAAAAAACAGGAAGCTCTGAAACTCCTCGCGGCAACCCCGAACGACGATCCGGAATTCACGTTCTATGCCGCGAACCGTCTGTGCGACAATGACCGGCTCGACGAGGCAGAAGCGAAATACAAGGCGATCCTGAAGACCTACTATATCCCCGCGCTAATCTACGTAAACCTCTCCGAACTTTATCAGGCGAAAGGGGAGGAACAGAAGGCGCTGGAAGCCGCAAAAGAGGCCTTCGATCAGGAAAAGGAGTCCATGCTTCCGGCATTCATTTATGCCAAGAGATTGTCCGAAGCAAAACACTATGAAGAAGCCATTAAGGTCCTCAGTTTCCCGCGCCGCGCGGAGAAGTACCGCGCCGAAGTCATCGAACTTTGGACCACATGCATGAAGAAAGTCATCGAAAAAAGCCTCGCGGAAGAGAGGTATTTGCAGGCGGAGGACCAGTGCAAGCATCTGCTGATTTTCGCCCCGGATGATGACTTTGCCAAAGAAAGTCTGGAAAAAGTCCGGCAGGCCATGCTTCCCAAAAAGCAGGAAGACAACAAGTAATCCTGCAGATTATTCGCATCGGCGGCTGCATGTACGTCGCCTGGGACATCCCCACTGGAAAGATCTTCCGTCACGGCTCGGGCAGCCGCTCTGAAGATCTTTCCGCATAACCGTGTCTTCCTTCTGCGAGAGTCCATCCGTCATTGGACGGCTTGGGTCCCCGTCAGCATTCTGCGCTCCCCCCATATTCGGACACAGAAGCCCGCCATGATGCGCTCCAGGAGGCTTTTCCGATGCTATATGAGACTCTGATGCTTTCATCCGGCTTGCCGACGGAACCGTTTTCCATGACTTGAACGCATAAAAAACCGGGGTCCCTTTTGAGGGGGATCCCGGTAGAGAATACCGTAAACGGTACCGGTAAACTGCGGATTAGACAGTCTTGCCGGAGATGACGCCGTGGCCGTGGAAGGTACGGGTCGGGGCGAATTCGCCGAAACGGTGTCCGACCATGTTCTCCGTGACGAACACGGGAACGAAGATCTTGCC
>Ga0310786_10001424_pt1 | contig 38526 bp, 74 predicted proteins | sample AusTroGonzalo_MG_FD_203881 | JGI IMG/M metagenome (GOLD analysis project Ga0310786, IMG submission 203881) | Bovine rumen microbial communities from tropical cattle in Woodstock, Queensland, Australia - Gonzalo_03 (v2) (version 2) | ecosystem: Host-associated > Mammals > Digestive system >... | reverse complement strand
TTAAGTGTTGTGCTTTTGATGGACTTGGATCCTTATTCGTTAAGGGGCAAGGAAATTTCATTTGATTGCGGTGTAAAAATCGGGAATGATTATGAATGGATTCCAAAAGGAAAATTCATAATTGATGATGCGACAAAGACTGCAAGCGGAATATCTATTAAGGCATACGATAATATGTCAAAAACAGATATTGAATTTACTGAACAAATACAGGGAACAGCTTTTGAAATTGCTCAATTTGCATGTCAAAAATGCGGATTAGTTCTTGCAAACGATAACTTTGATGAATTTACAAGCATCGGAAGTGAAGTTCTTATTTTGTATCCTGACAATGATATCGAAACTATCCGAGATTTGTTGTATTGGCTTGCACAGGCCATGGTTGCATTTGTAACGGCAAATTATGACGGAGAAATTGAATTTAAACCATACACCATGAATGTAGTGGATACTATTGATGCTTCACACAGATTCCAGGGTGTTCAATTTGCCGATTATGTTACATATTATTCAAGCGTCACATTGGAAAATGCTGAAGATGGAACAGGAGTATATGCAGAAATAAGTCCGCTGGGTGGATTGCATTATGATTTAGGTGCAAATCCACTATTACAATATACCGATTTGGAAGAAACTGCATTTTCCATTTGCTTAAAATTGTCCGAATTTCAGTATGTTCCGTTTTCTATTTCAGTTGTTGCAGATCCTTCTTATGAATTGGGTGATGTTTTATCAATGCCCGGAGGATTAGGAGATGCAAACAAAAAATTCTGTATTACACAATTCACATGGAAATATAATTGTGAAATGTCTATATCCGGAGCAGGAAAAAATCCGAAAGTCAAAGATGTAAAATCAAAGACTGATAAAGAGCTTGCACGAATTTCCCGGACAAAATCAGAAAAAGATATTATACAGTATTATTCATTTACAAATACAAGCGATATAACAATACTTGATACCGAAATAAAAACAATAGTTGATATTCGCTATACAGCCCTTAAAAAGACAATGGCGATATTTCTTGCAGAAGTGTTGGCAGAAATAGAAACAAAGGTTGACGGTATTACATATTATGATGCTGAGGCAGAATTTTTATACTATGTTGATGGAGTATTGCTTGACAGAATACCAAAAGAAACATGGCGAGATGGCGATCATATAAAGCACCTTGAATATTATATATCGACTCAAGCTGGAACATTGCATCATTTAGAAATAAAATGCAGAATGACAGGAGGTTCGGCATTTATTAAAATGGGTGCAATAAAAGCATGTTTATATGGACAAAATCTTGTTGCAAGTGATGATTTCACAGGATTTATTAAGATTAGTCAGAGGCCGACACTTATTGCACTTGAAGAGATTGATATTCATGCCGTTAATGATTCCCAGACTCTCACAACTCATGTTCCACATACCGAATCGTTATCCGAAACGATATCTGCATTCAGTTTAGTTGAAATGAGTGTCCTTGGTGCAATAGATACAGTTACAACCACTCTCGATCACTCAAGTAAGGCAATAATTACCGAAACAGGCGATAAATTACTTACGGAAACAGGAGATGTTATTTACACAGAAGGAGATTAATTATGGCGGATATTAAAATCACGCAATTAGGAACATTGCCACAAGTCGAACAGACCGATTTATTGGCAGTTGCAAAAGCTGACGGAAGTGCAACATATAAAATGACGATTAGTCAATTAGCACAGGCACTTTTGGATTCAATGCAATATGCCGATTTATCAACAACAGACAAGACGATAATCGGTGCTATTAATGAAGTTAGGGGGAATTAAGAATGATTCACGGAAATACAAGAATTACATTAAGAAATCCTATTAGTGGAAATATCATCAAGGATATTGAAAGTGAAAACACATTCCAGAGTACAGTTATCGCAAAAGCCTTTAGGGGACTTGGTTCTGCGACTTCAAATCCTTTAAGCAATAGCGAAACAAGGAATAAGGCACTTTGGAAAAATATGGTAGGTGGAATATTCCTGTTTGATAAGTCTATCCCTTCAAATTCACAGTATATGCCTAAAGGAACAAAAATGACCGCTAATGGTTCGTACAATGTGACGAATGGTGGAGTTCCGACAGAATTGGGTTCGTGGAATGAATCAGAGAGTGGAGCAAGTTCTTCCGCTATAACAATGGTTTACGATTGGAATACATCACAAGGCAACGGCAAAATAGCAAGTGTATGTTTGACAAGCCGTGTTGGTGGATATATCGGATATGGAAATCCGAGTGGTGGAAGAATGACCCGTAACGGACTTAAAACATTCTTTGAAGATAAGACATTAAATGCGGTCAATACTCTTAACAATATTGAATATGCTCCGAGATGTATTGTCGGTAATACTCATTTTCAGTTCAGTTTATCACAAGAAAATGTTTTGACAGTAAAACAGGCACACGTTCCCTTGAGTGAAGCAAGTGTGTTTGATTGGCTTGAGGATTCTTCAACGATAGATTGTTCTTCTCTTCATTATTCACAATTTAGAGCATACGGATTCTTTGCGTGTACAGATAATGGAAACATTTATCTTTGCCCTTCATTACACGGAGCAATTAACCAAAATGCGAAGATTTATGTTTGGGAGATTAACCCTTCAACTTTGGCAATAACCGAAATTGAAATAACAAACAATTCGGGTTCGGATATAAGTATGTATGGTTCTTCCGTATCACAGGGAAAGTTATTTGTACAAGATAGAACAACATCAAATTCCTTTGTATTTAACTTGTCAAACAATAACTATCTTGGACAGATTCCTTTAGGCTCAATTTGGGCAACAGGATTCACAGCCGGAAACGTACACGGCGGATTTACAGCACTTTGTTGCGGTTTAGATGGTTCAGAGTCGGGAATGGTTTTCTATGATGATGTGAACAACACAGGATATCCGACAAACGGCATAGATAATTCAACAGAGTCCTTTGTTTACGATTCAACAACAGATTCACTTTATTTGAATGGCAGATATTATCTTTTAGCCTTTAACAGCCCTTTATACCTTGCCACAATAAACAACATTACAGAAGTCATAAAAGATGCAACTTTGTCTATGAAGGTTAGATATACGTTATCGGAGAGTTAATATGGCAAATTTAATTGAATATCCCGGTCGGGATAAAGTAATAAAACGAATATGCGAATTACTCAACACATTAACAGGCATACATTTTGAAGTAGTCGCAGAATTACCGCTTGTCGGACAATCGAACATCATTTATCTTGTGCCGAAAACGATTCCAAACGTGGACAATATCTATGACGAATATGTATGGATAAACAATGCCTATGAACTGATAGGCGATACCGAAATCGACTTGTCGAATTACTACACCAAGAGCGAAACGAATACTTTACTATCGGGCAAACAAAACAAATTGCCCTTTGACATTGTAGAAAATCAAAATGGCGGATATGACGTTATATATCCGAGTTAGGAGAGAATATGGCAGACGATAGATTACCTTGCAGAGATAATTATACAGATTTAGAAACACAATTACAGGCTTTAACCGCACAAATAACGGCAATATATCAATTACTTGCAGATTTAGGACTTGTTTCATTAGCACCTATTTCTCAAGATGATTATGATTCATTAACACCTTCCGAACAGTTAGCAGGGTGCTTTGATATTTATGACGGGGCAGAACCACAGATAGACGGACATCAAGTGTCTTATGATAGTAATACGGATATTATACAGAAAGTTGATTCTATGATAACTGTACGTGAAGCGACGGCAACAACAGGAAGTTCTTTAGGCGAACACGGAAGAACGGCAGTCAATTCGGGAATAACGGCAAATGCACACGATATATGCTTTTGCACGATAGACAATGTTGCTTATGTTATCCTTGCCCCATATAAAAACAATTCAAATGTATGGTGTTGTGGTATTGAAAATACAACTACCACAGTAATTGCTTCGGGAACTAACGTGAAATTTACAGTTATTTCATTCACATAAGAAGGGAGAAAAACAAATGGCACATATACTAATGTTACACGGACACGCAGTCGGATATTTACCACCGACTTATGCGAGTGAGATTTTGTACGATGAAAATACTACGGAAAAACAGAAGATTGATGCGAAAGTTGACAAAGCGTGGCAATCAATAGCGTCAAATAAAACCATTGCAGAACTTCCAATTAACATAAGCAATACAGATTATGACGAGTATATTGTATTAGTAGTTTCAAGGCATACAACACCCTATACACTCTATGAATTTCATTTTTATAAGAACTTGAGTTTATTCTCAAGCACAACGAGATACGTACAAGGCGGAATCAATGATAATTGCGAAATGGTTGCAAGTTTATCAGAAATTGTTAGTTGTGCGGTTACAAATGGTTCAAATGTTAGAATTTACGTATCGGGAAGATAAGGAGCGATAACAATCTTATGAAACTACTTATCTCAATACTATTAAGCATATTACTTGCTATCTTAACAATGTGGACTATGAAAGGGGAAAACGAATGACGAAGCAACAACTTGAAGAATATCAAAAAATACAAGAAATAATAAGAAAAATCAAAAAGACAAAAATAGAAACCAACATATATATTCCTGTACTCGAAAAAGCGAAAGGGGAAAACGAATGAGTGAATCCCAAAAGCAACACGAAGCAGAATTGCAAAACAAACTTAACGAATTAGGCTTATATAAATCCGCAAAGGAAATTCTCGATAACATTGTTGAAGAAAATCGGGGACTTTCGTATGTGCATTTTAGCCTTATGTGTGAATGGTGTTGCGATATATTAAAATTAATTGAGTTAAGCGAAAGGGGACATAAATGAGCGGATGGTGGGAAACAACAGTTTCAGTTTGTTTAGGTGCTACGGCGGTAATTAGTCTTATATCGTTAATTACCGGTATTATTAAGGACACTAAAAAACCGACAAATGATTTGGAAAAGCGTGTGGAATTATTGGAGAAACAAGTCGAATATGAAATTAAAACCCGGTTTGCCGATTTTGATGCAAAATTTGGGCGTGATAAGGCAAGGCTTGATTCTATTGAAGAAGGCAACAAAGTTATCCTGCAGTCATTATTAGCAATCATGAAGCATGACATTGATGGAAATAATATTGATGATCTGAAAAAAGCAAGCAAAGACTTGCAGGATTATATGGTAAATAAATAATGGGCAGCTGCATCGTTTTATGTTGTATTGTTCTGATACTAATTATATTAATAATTAATGATATGAAAGGAGATTAAGTTATGGATTGGGAGATTATAGTTTTAGGAATTGCTATTGTTTCCGGTTTTACAGGACTTATTGTGCAGGGAATTAAGAAGATCCTTAAAGACCTGGGAAAGGCATTTCCTAAAAATATTCTTGTGAGTATTGTGGCGGTTGTCTTTACAATTCTTTTGAGTGTTGGATATGCCATTGTTTTTAACATTTCTTTTTCATCATCTTATATTGTATGGACAGTTGTTGTTATGATATTCGGTTGGTTAGGAAGTATGTTTGGCTTTGATAAGATAAAACAGACTTGGGAACAAATCAAGGGAGGAAAATAATATGGGCATTGCTAAAAATCCAAAAGTTATTATGACAGATAAACAGTTTATAGAGAGACTAAAAGCCCTTGCTAACAGGAAAACATTTTACAAGAATAAATGGCCTTATAATCTTTGCTACATCAACAAGGACGGAAGAACATCTGCGGATTGCGTTAATCTTGTAAAGGCTATTTTGAATGGATATAATATCTATAACAACACTATTGGATATTATCAGGAAGATTTATCCAACACAGGAGATTGTACAGAAGAAGGATTGCTCTGCCAATGCTCCGACGTATCGGAAGATTTTTCTATTCTTGATAACAGAGTAAGAATCCTATATATGTATTCTCCGAACAGGCATATCGGAGTTTATTTAGGACAGGAAGTTAATATCGGTGGAAAACTTTACAACGTAATTGAATGTTGCAAGAGTTGGAACGGGATTGTATATTCGTGGATAGACAAAGACGGTACGAGAAGAAGATACAAGGGAAGCACTAAAAATTGTAAATGGTTAAAACATGGACTTCCTACAAAGTGGGTATCATTTAGCACAACAGAAGCCCCTGTATCGCCCGAAAAGAAAAAAGACTATGAAGTTATTGCCAAAGAGATTATTAACGGGAAATGGGGGAATGGTGATGATAGAAAAGCACGTTTAAGGAAAGCAGGATATACTGACGAGGAAATAAAGAAAATTCAATCCATTGTCAATGAAATGTGCAAGCAGCCTTCAAAAGAGGTTTGGTATACCGTTAAGCCCGGTGATATATTAGGAGAGATATGCAAGAAATACAATGTATCACAAAAATCTGTTTTGGCATTAAATCCGAGCATAAAAAATCCGAATATAATAAGAGTAGGACAAAAAATAAGGATTAAATAGGAGGCTTTATGGAAGAAAGAAACTTTTTGGCTTGGCATGAAGGTGACATGTCCAGAATGGAGAGGGCAAACAAGCGATTATGGGTAGTAATCATTATTTTGATTGTTGCCTTAATCGGATCTAATGCAGCATGGATTTATTATGAAAGCCAATTTGAGGAAATTTCAACACAAATTGAAGCCGAACAAGAAACAGATGATGGTGGAGATAATTATGTAGTTGGAGGAGATTTCTATGAGCCGTCAGAAAGTGAAGGTAACAATTAAAAAGAGAGTTCGTAAGACCGGTGGCAAGTCTGGTTATAAGAAATGCCCAAGGTGCGGCGGTGATGGCAGGGTAAAAGCATGAGGGAATATACAAATTCGGAAGTTACTAATGCTATTGATGAATTGATTCATTCTGAACGTGACCGGTCGATTTTAAAACGCAGACTGATTGATGGTCTTACCTATGAGAAATTAGCAGAGGAATTTGATTTGTCTGTGGCGCAAATAAAAAGAATTGTGTATACTAATGAAAACAAAATATTCTAAGGAGGTATTATTATGACAATTCAGGGAAACTAAAATGATACAAAATTGAAACAAAAAGGCACTCGTGATTCGGGTGTCTTTTTTATATGCTTATTTTAATTGGAGGGCTTAATTATGGATACCGATAAATTGTCTGAATTAATCGTTAATCGTGAAGAATTAAAGGATATTCCTGCAACAGTAATTCTACGTGTTGCCGTTTCCCTTATTGAAATAATAAATAGCGGAGAATGTATGAAGGAGCTGGATTCATGTATGTAATGTATAACCCAAACCCGACAGGAAGATTTGTTGAGGATTGTGCAATAAGAGCGATTGCCAAGGCATTAAATATTGATTGGGAGACAGCCTATGCAAAATTGTCTATGAATGGCTATGCAATGGGAGATTTACCCAACGCAAATAGCGTTTGGGGTGCGCTTTTAAGACAGAACGGTTTTTATCGTGAGGCAATTCCGAATACATGCCCGGATTGTTATACGGCGGAACAATTTGCTAAAGATCATCCCAAAGGCACCTATGTTTTATCTTTTGGTAAGCATGTTGCGACTATTGTTGACGGAAATCTTTTTGATTCTTGGGACAGTTCAAGAGAAGTTCCGCAATATTATTGGTATAAGAAGGAGGATTAAAAATGCCGTTTCCTAATTATTTTTACAATACCCCTAATTTGAATTATGGGCAGCAGTCTCAGGGACAGAATATGCAGCAGATCCAACCACAGATTCAAAATGGCGGATTTGTCATTGTTCGCAATGAAATGGAAGCAAGGAATTATCCGGTGGGATTTGGAACATCCGTTATGTTTAAGGATGAAACATCCCCTTACATTTATTCCAAAACAATGGGATTTTCACAGTTAGACAGACCTATTTTTGAAAAGTATAAGCTCGTAAAAGAAGAGCCTAACTATGAAGAGGTTGAAACAAATTCCATGGATTCTATTCGCAATGAAATGAATAAATTATGGGAAGAAGTTAATTTGCTGAAGGAGGAAAGAAATGAACAATCCGTTAAACGCAATGCAGTTGCTAAAACAGCTAAAAGCAAATCCGATGAAGATATTATCGATGCGGTTTAATCTTCCACAGAATATGAATGATCCTAATGAGATTTTGCAATATTTATTAAACAGCGGACAGGTTTCACAGGCGCAGGTTAACCAGGCTATGCAAATGAGAAATAATCCGCAGATTCAATCTATCTTTAATAATAACAGGTAGCGTACGGACCTTTTATTATAAACGGACCATCCGTTTCGAGGATGGTTCCTAACCATTAAAAATTATATGGAGGAAAAAATTATGATTTCAGAAAATGGACTCGATTTATCAATGCCTGTTGCGCCTGCTTATGGTAACAATGGCGGCTTTGGTGGATTTGGCGGAGATTGGGGCTGGATCGTTTTATTGCTTTTGCTTGCCGGCGGTGGCTGGGGCAATGGCTTTGGCGGTGGCTTTGGCAATGCACAGATGGGTTATGATTTTCCTTGGCTTTTAAACGGTCAGCAGGGAATCAATAACAACACCAATGCAGGATTCAGAGATGCAATGCTCCAGGATGGACTTACATCCGTAAGAGACGGTATTGCTGCTTTAAGTACACAGCTTTGTGGATGTTGTTCAGATATGCAGATGGCACTTGCCAATGGCTTTGCCGGTGTAGAACAGGGTGCTAACGCTCGTCAGATGGCTAATATGCAGGCTGATTTTGCAATGCAGAACGCAATGAATCAGGGATTTAACGGTTTACAGGCACAGTTGGCGCAGTGCTGCTGCGATAACAGAATCGCTACGAATGATGTGAAGTACACAATTGCTACAGAGGCTTGCTCTACAAGAGCTGCTAATAGCCAGAATACTCAGCTTATTCTCGACAAATTATGTCAGTTAGAGTTAGACGGTTACAAGAGAGAGAACGATCAGTTAAGAAGTCAGTTACAGTTTGCAAATATGCAGGCATCACAGGTTGCACAGACTGCTGAACTTAAGACTGCCGGTGCAACAACTGCAAATCAGCTTGTAGCTGAATTAAGAAGTTGTCCTATTCCTTCACAGCCTGTTTATGGCAATACTCCTATTTTCTCATGCAACAATGGATGTGGTTGCGGATGCAATAATATTTAGGAGGTGTAATTATGGCAGAGTTTACGAAGAAAGGAGGATCGCTTTTTTAGGTTTACTTTTCGCCTAAAATATGGCAGAATATATAAAAATATATTCAAACTGTACGGAGGCGAAAATGAGTAAATTTATTGATATTACCGGCAAAAGATTTAATGACCTTGTTGTAATCGAAAGAGCAGAAAATGCGAATGGCGGAATTGCCAGGTGGAAGTGCTTATGCGATTGCGGAAATATAACAATTGTTAGAGGTTCCAATCTTAAAAATGGCAGTGTGAAAAGTTGTGGATGCCGAATTTATAAATCTCATAATACAACACATAATATGTCCAAAACACGCATTTATAGGGAATGGGCGTCAATAAAAAACAGATGCTGTAACAAAAATAATAAATCTTTTAAGGATTATGGCGGAAGAGGAATTAAAGTATGCAATGAGTGGCTAAATTCTTTTGAAACCTTCAAAGAATGGGCATATTCAAATGGATATGAAGATAATCTGACCATAGAGAGAAAAGATGTTGATGGCGATTATTGTCCATCTAATTGCACATGGATTTCATTTAATGAGCAACAGAGAAATAGAAAAATATGTTATTCGTTTGAGTATAATGGAAGAAAACAAGATTTATCGTCTTGGTGCAAAGAATTAAATTTGCCCTATAAAAACATTCATAATCGAATTTACAAATTAGGTTGGTCTTTTGAGAGAGCGATTTCAGAGCCGGTACATATCGAAAAGCGAAACAACAAAAATGGCTGAATATGTTAAGAATGAAGTACAAACCGTATTACCCAATCAGGTAGTTACCCTGAACACAAGTATCGGTTGTAATAAAGGCTATGTATATCACAGAAATGGTAGTGGTATTGTAACTCTCCGAGGCATTACAAATAACTGTTTTGCAAGATATCAGGTTACATTTAATGGAAATATTGCGGTACCGAGCGATGGAACCGCAGGGCCTATAGCGGTTGCACTTGCGTTAGATGGCGAACCTTTGCTTACAAGCAGAGCGATTGTTACACCTGCAGATGTAGCAACTGAACCGCCTACAACAGAGAATTTCTTTAATGTGACAAGCACAGCGATTATTTCTGTACCTAAAGGGTGTTGCTTTAATGTGAGTGTAGAGAACGTATCAGAAAGTACGGATCCTGCTACAATACCTGCTCCGCCTATTTTGGTGCAGAATGCAAATCTTACAGTATCAAGAATCGCATAGGAGGGTAAAACAATGCACGAATTGTACGAATTAAAAGAAACCCTTTGCAAGAATCTTGAGGAATATGGCAGAAAAAAAGAGTTAAAAGCCGGTGATCTGGATGTTGTTGATAAATTAGCACATACAATCAAGAATCTCAATAAAGTCATTGAAAATTATGAAGAAGAGGATTATTCCGGTGCCAGAGGCAGAGGAAGTAATGCCAAAAGAGATTCAAGAGGCAGATACTCAAGCGCAATGGGTATGATGGATAGAGATGGCTATTCTATGCGTGATAATATGATGCGTGATGGCTATTCAAATATGAGAGATGAATATTCTAACGGTAGAGATGGAAACTCTATGAGAGGCGAATATTCAAATCGTGGCGGTTATTCCAGGAATAGTAATATGATTATGGAACTCCGTGAACTTATGGAAGATGCTCCCGATGAAAGAACCCGAATGGAATTTGATAAATTTATCAAAAAGATGGAATCTATGTAATGATTACAGAGAATGATCTTAAGGAAGCAATTGCCGAATGTGAAGGGATCAGAAATCCTACAAGCTCAACATGCGTTAAATTGGCGGCATATTATTCGCTTCTGGATAGACAAAAACCAAAAATGGAACCAATTGACAAAGGATATTCGGGCGCAATGCAACAAGAGTATATTCCTTATAGTAATTCTTATTTTTCACAAATTGTTGAAAAAAGAGGAATTGCAAATGTTTTCCCGGTTATAGATGAATTAATGGAAACATTATATGTAATCAATAGACCGTTATATGAAAACGTAATATCTAAAATTGAATAATCTAAAAGGGCGGCAGAAATGTCGCTCTTTTTTAATACAAACTGTTGCATAATGTTTCATTGTGTGTTAATATTATCAACAAGAAGGCAAATTTTATAAGAAAGGAGGTAATCAAATGAAAGATGAAGTATTAGAATACAGGAAGAAACATTCTTTGTCTCAGAGAGCATTTGCCAAGCTTTGCGGTGTATCACCTACTACGATTTTAAGATTGGAATCGGGAAAAGAACCGATGCTATTAACAAAAGGAAAAATTGAAAAAATAATTAAGGAGAACAAATAATGGTAGACTTAGAGAAGGCATCTAAACAAGAATTAATCGATATTCTTATAATTGAAGCATCTTTAATAGAAGATATGATTAAATTAAGAAAAGAAGCGAGATACGGAACAGAAAATTTAAACTTTTCGCTTTTTGTCGATAATCCTTACAGGCGTATATTTGTGGATACGGTGTTTTTTAAAGCATTAGTTGAAAAGATCAGACCTGAAATTACAACTATTCCCAAAGAAATACAGGATCCCGAAGATAAGAAATATAACAAAAGATTTTTCATTTTAAATTTATGTGATAATGATTATGAGATATTCGATTTATTCACAGATAAGGAGGCTTAAACATGAACATTTATGAAACAATTGCTGCCGTTATGGGTGAGATCGGTGCTGTCGGTAAGACAAGCAAAAACGCTCAACAGGGATTTATGTTTAGAGGAATTGATGCGGTTATGAATGCCATCAATCCTGCGTTGATAAAATTCAAGCTTTTCATTGTGCCGGAGATATTGGATCAGACGAGAGAAGAACGTACCACATCAAAGGGCGGTGTGCTGATATACTCTATTTGCAAGATAAAGTTCACATTTTATGCCGAGGATGGAAGCAACATTTCGGCGGTGGTTATCGGTGAGGGTATGGACTCTGGCGATAAGGCAACAAATAAGGCAATGAGTATTGCGTTTAAATATGCTTGTTTCCAAGTATTTTGTATTCCCACAGAAGAAATGGTGGATCCTGACTCCGAATGCCATGAGGTTTCAAATAAAGAACCTGCTGTCAAGGAACCCAAAGAAGAAAAGAAATCTGAATTAATGGCAACTCCAAAGCAGATTGAATTATTGCATAAGTTAGTTGCGGAACCGGATTGGAAGAAAATGCTTGATTGGGTTGGAGTTGAAAAAGTAGAAGATATGACAGCGCAGAAGGCAAGTGAAATTATTACAGCGAAAACAAAGAAGGAGGCTTAAATATGGATGAATTAATTTTGGTAAACGGATCATTGTCCGCAGAGATCTCACAGGAAATCGTACATAATGAGTTGCTTATTAAGCAGCTTACCGACAGGCAGAAGGAAATCAAGGAAGGATTGCTTGCGGCTATGCGTAAAGCAAATATCGTTAAGATTGATAACGATAATATCAAAGTAACGTATATTGCTCCGACAACGCAGGAAAGACTTGATAGCAAGGAATTAAAAAAGGATCTCCCGGATATTTATAACACCTATTGTAAAATAACCGATAAATCTGATTATATCAAGATAGAGGTGAAATAATGGAGAGTTGGGAAATTAATGGCAGATGGTTGGAATATGATGATGAAACACATACATATATTGTGGACGGAATCATTGTTCCATCCGTCACGCAAATTCTTAAAAGGAAATTTGGACACAAATATGATGATGTTTCAGCCGAAACATTAAACAAAGCAGCCGAAAGAGGAACAGCGATTCATAAAGCTATTGAAGATTTTTGCAAAGAAGGCAAGCAATCGGACATGATGGAAGTGTCGGATTTTGAGTTCTTAATGAAGCATTATCATTTCCAGGTGATAGAAAACGAATTGCCGATAATATTGGAGTTTGATGGTGAATTGTTTGCCGGTCGATTGGATTTAATCTTGAAAAAAGGTGATGAATTAGGCAAGGCTGTTGCAGATATTAAGACCACATCAACATTGGACAAGGAATATTTGGGGCATCAGCTTAATTTATACCGCCTTGGTGTTGAGCAATCGTATGGATTTAATATCACATCATTGTATGGAATTCATTTAAAGGATGGAAAGCGAAAAGTTGTCAATATTCCGATTAAGGAGGAACAATGGTTGGTAGAATCGTTGAATATTCACGGAGTATAGAAGGAAATCCGAGAATAACATTTGAGGTTGATTCATTTGATGAAATACAGGGTATGGATGGCGAACTGCGAATTGATGTTAAAAAAAACAAAGGGCATCGGTCTTTAACCGCAAATTCTTATTTTCATAAACTTGTAGGATTAATTGCTGATGCCATGAAACCGCCGATAAGTAAAGCAAGATGCAAAAATATTATGATGGCAAGATATGGGCAAAGGGAAATGCTGGATGAACAAATGGTAACTTTTTCAACAGAGGTTGATCCTGATATCATATTGGAATTGGAATATATACATTTGTCACTTATTGGAACAGGACATGCGAATAATAAGCTATTTTATCATTATGCCGTGTTAAAACATACTCATGAATTTGATACGAAAGAAATGTCTATACTGATTGATGGAACTGTTCAAGAAGCAAAGCAATTGGGCATTCGAACTGAAACCCCGGATGAAATTGAGAGGCTGAAATCATTATGGAAAAATCAATAATTACTGATGATTTTGAGCATTGTTATTTTTGCGGAAGAATGAAACAACACACGCATCATGTAATGAATGCAGCTAATAAGAAAAAATCCGAAAAATATGGTTTGATGATTCCTGTTTGCTTTTTATGCCATGACAAAATACATAATAATTCTACCAATAAAGAATTAAATATGCTGGTTGTAAGAAGAATAGGCCAGAAGAAATTTGAAGAACTTTATTCCAGGGAACTTTGGATGAAGGAATTTAAAAAAAATTATTTATAGGAAGGAGAAAAACAAAAATGAATAAAGTAATTTTAATGGGCAGGTTGACAAAAGATCCTGATCTTAGAGGTGAGGGGAATAACCTGATTGCAAGGTATTCTCTTGCTGTTGACCGCAGATTTAAGGATAATGATGGGAATTATCCAACTGATTTTATTAATATCGTAGTATTTGGCAAAGGAGCCGAGTTCGCTGAGAAATATCTCAAAAAAGGCATGAAAATTGTAATTACCGGGCGCATTCAGACAGGTTCCTATACAAATAAGGACGGTCAGAAAGTCTATACAACAGATGTTATTGCTGAAGATCAGGAATTTGCTGAAAGCAAATCAAATTCTAATAATGATGCTCCTGTAACTAAGGATGGTGATTTTATGGATATTCCGAAAGAAGTTTCGGACGACATGCCGTTTTAAGGAGGTTTTATATGGATAGAGAGAAGGAATTATTAAACACAACGGATTTGGTTAAAAAGATTTTACTTGATGATCCTAAAGCCAGAGATTCTGACAATCATTTATATTGTGCTGTTGTTATTTCTGTTAACCCGGATGCTTTAACAAAACCATTTTGGGAAGTGTTGGAACATATGAATGATTTTGGCTTGCCTTGTTTTGAAACAGTACGCAGGGCAAGACAGAAAATACAAGCCGAGTATCCTGATTTGAAAGCTTCTGATGTAGTTGAAAGTTTAAGATCTATTAATGAAGAGATATACAAAGAATATGCCCGGAATTGACTTTACATTATATTTAATGTAAAATAAAAGTGTTTAAAGCCTTCTTTAAGCATACATGCCCTTGCCGATACTCGCACTACCGGTAAGGTGAACAGAATATTGACAAGGGCAAATAGCCGTTTTGGAATGGTTGTGCGAGGACCATATCCAAGACGGTTTTTATTTTGCAAAGGATTCAAATAACATGGACAATGAAGGATATATCAAAATTTACAGGAAATTAAAAGATTGGGAATGGTTTACTGATTCTGTTACATTGATGGTTTTTATATATTGCTTAACAAGTGCAAATTGGAAAGATGGAAAATTCAAAGGAATTGATGTTCCGAGGGGAAGTTTTATAACCGGAAGGAAAAAAATGGCTGAAAGGCTTAATATTTCAGAACAATCTTTAAGAACTGCGATTAATCACCTAAAATCAACCAACGAAATAACCATCAAATCAACCAACAAATTTTCACTTGTAACCATTGTAAATTGGGAAAAATATCAAGATTTTGAAGAAGAACTAACCAACAAAACAACCAACAAAATGTCGAACGAACAACCAACAACTAACCAACAACTAACCACAATAGAAGAAAGAAATAATATAAAAAGAAATAATAATATATTTATTAAGCCAACTCTTGAAGAAGTCCGGGCTTATTGTGAAGAAAGAAATAATAATGTGGATCCTGAAACCTTTATAAATTTTTATGAAAGCAAAGGATGGTTGATTGGAAAAAATAAAATGAAAGATTGGAAGGCAGCAGTAAGGACCTGGGAAAAGAACAGAAAAGAAAAGCAGGCAATAAATCAGACGGATCTTTATAGAAAATGTAAATCAGGTAATTATGATTTTAAACAGCTGGAGGAAGAAATAAAAAATGGGAGAAGTAATTAATCACTTTTTTGAGAGTCAGCAAATGTGGGTTTATGACAATGGAGTATTTTGGTTTTCCGGAAGAGATGTTCTCTGTTTTATAAACGGATTCATATTTGCATGGTGCTTATGTTATATTGCAGCTTATCTTGATGGAAGGAGGAAATAATGAATTTAAACACAGGCGATAAAATACGAATATTTGATAACACTAATGTCAGAGATCTTGTCAAATTTATAAAAGAGCATGAAGGCTATAATGTTAAAATCGAAAAAAATTACATTGTTGTGGGCAAGCCGTTAAGGCATAAAGCAAATGCAACCGCAACGGAATGCGGTAAGCAGATACGCAAGGCAAGGCATGATAAAGGCATGACAAGGGAAGAATTGGCAAAGGCATGCGGTGTATGTGTTAAATCTGTTTATGAGTGGGAAATAGGCAGAAAATACCCTAAAAACATAAACAAAGTAAAGCAATTATTAGGATTTTGATATTGCACCCGGTTAATGTTGATCGTTAGACAAAGGTGAAATGAAAGGATAACTGCTATGGATAATTTATTGGAACTCATGGACAATTACATTAAGAAGGAAAAGATTGATTTACTCGAAAAGGTAAAGGAAGAACTTATCTATGCTACAGATGTAGATTATGACGAAAAGACAATGAGGTTCTTTATCGGAGCAGAGGACATTGACAGGATATTTGGGAAGTATATTGATGAACTGAAAGGAGATAAGGAATGAGCAAAGAATATAATTGCGTTTTGGTTAAAGTTAAAGACCATAAAGGACAAGAATTTATGGCTTTATACGATAAATCGAGAGAATTGCTTTTCACAACAGCCATTGATATAGAATTTGCAAGAGCGACAGGGTGGGTTATATCCGAACTAAAAGGAGAAACAAATGACCGATAAAAAATCAAAGAAAAAATATAAATGGATAAGTGAATGTGAAGCAATCTGTCAATTTAGAAGTTTATGTATTGGTAAGGACAAATGCAAACCAAATATGAGATATGAAAGAGTTGAAGTTAAAGAGTCCGAACTGAAAGGAGATTAGCGATATGGAAAATAACAAAGCAGGTTGGAATGAATACAAGGATATTAAAGAAACATTAGAAACATTACTTAATAAAGGTTATACCAAAGAAATGATACAGACAGTATTGGAGCAGACAGATATTAAGGAGAATGAAGAATGACAGATAAAGAAAAACCTTTACTTGAAGATGTAATTGATTGGGGACAAGGTTATGATGATACAATAATGAAACTGTTAGAGAGTTTTCAAAAATTTCGTGACGGATATTATGGACTTGTCAATTACGGAGACGATTGGTGGAAAAATTTTAATCAAGGTAGAGATTTTGACGAGATTATGAAAGAACAATGGGAAGAATTTGAAACGGTTGATTTTATGAATCTTGTTGAAAAAATGGCGGTTGCTATTGCAGGAACTTATGTAAGATTTGATGATTTTGCAGAAGGAGTAAAGAAGTGTTATGAACAAGGTAAAGGGTTAAGGCACAAGGAAAAGGAGAATAAACAATGAGACTTATAGACGCAGATAAATATAAAGGCAAAGTTATAGCAAGTCATTGTTATAGTGGAGTAAACAAGTTAATCAGTATTGATGATGTACCGACAGTTGATGTGAATAATTTGATTATTGATGAACTCGAAAAGATAAAGTTAGAAATAACTGAATGCAGAAGAGAACATAATTGCGGTGTTATGGAATGTTTGGACATCATAGACAAAGAAATCAAAGCTGCAAGGCGAAACAGATGGAGAAAAGGAGAATAAAGAATGAGAAAACCGAGAAAAAGACAGATTAAAAGAGCATTTCATAAATGGAAACTCAAATGGTTGAGCCGACAGAGAGAAGTTGATATAGCCAAACTGAAAGGAGAAACCAATGCCGAATAGTTTAAAAAGTAAATTAAAGAAACTTGTATATCAAGGACATTTAACAGAAAAGGACTTGTCAAGGCTCTATACGGATAATGATGTTGTTGCAGAACTTGAAAAGATAAAGGCAGAATTAGAAAAACTTTCTGATGATGAATGGAATCAAAGTGTCGGAGCAAGTAAAGGTTTGGATTGTGCAATAGACATTATTGATGATTATATATCCGAACTGAAAGGAGAACAGGAATGTTAAGAATCGGAAAAGATATGATAAACAATAAACACTCGCTTGATATTTTAGTTGACGGTGAGTATGTAATGTTAGGCAATTTTGCAACAATACTAAAAGCAAAAGAGACATTCAAAGATGATAAGAAAATAATTGCTTTTTTCTATTTGCCGTTTATTGAAGCAGACACACTATTTGTTGCAGATAAAGATACTTATATAAAGTATTGGAGAAACGGAGAACTGAAAGGAGAGAACAAATGACAGTAAATATCTGCGGTGTACCGCATAAAGTGGTTGAATGTGAAGATAAATTTGATTTAGATATTCATTTTGGGTTAATAGATCATAAAATTTGTGAGATTCGTATAAATAAAGATTTATCAGAAGAAGGCAAAAAAGAAACACTTTGCCATGAAATGGTACATGGAATGTTAGTGCATTTAGGCTATACTGAGCAATCCCAGGATGAACAATTTGTGCAGGCATTAGGAAATGCTATTTATCAAGGATTTGAAATTAAGAAAATAAATGGAGAACAGGAATGAAAATAAATCTCAATTCAAAAGAGAATAAAGTCGAAAGTATAACTCTAAATTTATCGGGAATAGAATTTATGATATTTCACGAAGCAATAAACAAGTATGCAAAAGAACGAGATAACAAATTGGATAGAGAAGTTGCTAATAAAATGCTTAAAACTATTGATAAGTTGAAAGGAGAGAACAAATGATTATTACAGATTTATTTGAATATGTGGGCAAGAATGTCCGTATTTATTTTGAAGATGGAGACATTCAAGAAGGCAAATTGGAATATGTTCCTACGTTTAGTGAGATTTATGGATTCAGGAGACCGAAACACTTTTATCTTCCGAATCCTCATGAAGATATTTGTTTTAGAGCATACCATGTGAAAAAGATAGAAGTAATATGAAATTCAGAATAGAACGAAGAGATAATTTTTGGAAAAACCGTAAATATAAAGTGGTGCAGTTTGGCAAGGGATGGAAAATACAAAGACAAATTGACGATCCTGAGCCAACGAAAGCGCCGGATCTGGAAAAACTATTGAATCAATATTTTAGAAAAAGGAAAAAGTGGGAATGAATAAAAATAATATTGATGTTTATATTGGAACCGACAAACAAGGCCGATATTTTTATACTGAATTTAATGGGCATAAATATAAAAAAAGAATAATGGAGAATGGTTGCCCGGTAAAAAAACAATGTGATAAATTTGTCATGGAAATTTTAGAAGCTGAAAAAATTAAAAAGTCTGAAAACATAATTACTGAAAATTTTACAGATTATATGTTTGATAAAATGACAAGGAGGACAAAATAAATGCGGTGGTATGGACCGAATAAATATAAAAATACGAAAGTGGTTGTGGATGGGATCACATTCGATTCCAAGAAAGAAGCTGCAAGATATAAAGAATTGAAATTGCTGGAGGCAGCAGGAGAGATTTCCAATTTGGAAAGACAAGTTAAATTCGTGTTGATTCCGACTCAAAGGGAACCGGACTTTGTAGGTGTGAGAGGTGGAATTAAAAAAGGCAAGGTAATTGAGAAGGAATGCTCTTATCTTGCCGATTTTGTTTATATCCGGGATGAACATGTTATTGTTGAAGATACAAAGGGGATAAAGACCAAGGATTATATTATTAAGCGCAAACTGATGCTTTATTTATTGGGAATTAGAATACAGGAAATTTAAAAAATCTTTTTAAATTTAAACCAAACTGTTGCAAAGTGTTGCAAAATGGTGTAGAATAAAGAAAAAAAGCCCAAAAGCAAAGGAGCAACAGTATGAAAGCTACAAGAGAAAAAGCATTTAATAAAATGTGCAAGATAGCAGGAGAATTAAAGACTGAATGGACAAAAGATAAAGAGCAAATAATTTGGAATATGGCAGATAAACATGATATCTTTGTTGGCGAATTAGATGAAGGAATACAAATTGAAGATGATGTATTTTATTTTGAAAGACGTTAGGGGAGATTTATTATGAAGGCTAAATATATTACGAAATATTACGGCAGAGGATACGAAAAGGATTATGTATTTCTTGAATATGAATACAGAGGTCATGTTTACACGGTATATGAAAATAGAGCCAGAGGCAATGAACCTTTAAGTTGGCAGCATAAAAACGAACAGGCAAGAATAGATAAACTTATTGAAATTCAGAATATGCCAAAGGATCCGAACGCTGAACCTGCACAGGTGGGATTGGATATGTTTTTTGATTACGTAAATCAGGAATAGGAGGTGATTAAATGAGATTATGGCATAAGGATCTTATCCCGGTATTGCCAAGGCAGCAGCTTATAGGCCAATGGAGAGAATGTTGCCTGATAGCAAAACAGATTTCCGAAAAAGGCACACCTAATCATATCTTGGTTAATAAGATTATGGATTATCCTATTGTTCATTTCTATAAATATGGACGGAGAATTCATAGAGAATTATGTAATCGAGGATATAAAGCGGATTGGTTTAAATTTGCAAAATATTCATGTTTTGATGGTATGAGTGCAGAATATGAATATGACGAGCCTTTTGATACTTGGCATAATGATCGTTATTTAAGACAATGCTATTTTAATCTGCAGGAGAAGTTCGATTGTGACGGAATCGGACTTATTGAATGGGAAAAGATAGCAGATTTTATAGAAAAATACGAATGGAGGTGATTTAATGATAGTTCTTTTGAAGATGGCATGGTTTTTGTGGATTGCATTGTTTCCATGTTGGGTTGGAATTATTTGTGGAATTTATATGATGATTAAGGAAAGGATAAAAAAATGAAAGAAGGCAAAAGAACAGGCTTAAAAGCCAATAGCAAGGAAACAGAGATTATTTTGGATTATCTGGAAGAAAACGCAAGTGATGTTCTTGCACAAAAAATTCATGATGGTAAGAAAACAATGGACGATTGTTGGAAATTTATCTATGAATGTGCGAAAAAAGCTGCGGCAGGAAAAAACAGCTACGGATGTGAAGGCCAGGAAGTATTTGGATGGGCGATTCATTTTTTTGAAGAAGATTCTATTAAGGCAAATGATATTGTTAAAAATAAGCCTGTTAAGACTGAAAAGCCAAAAGAAGTAAAAAAGGCAACAGAGCTGAAAAAGCAACCTGAAGAAAAGAAAGAAGATCTCCCGGGACAAATGACGATTTTCGATTTTGGATTTGGAGGCTGATATGACAGATAATGAATTAAGATGCGATGCCAATTTCATATATGTTCCTGCGCAGATAATGCAGACTATCAATCAATATGATTGCACGAGTTCATCTTATGTTGGATGGTTACAGAGAATTGATGATGATGTAATACTAAGGATCTGGGCATACAGAAGAACTAAGAAATATGGCCTTGAATATAGAGAAGTAATCAGAGCTACACCACGCAATGAAGGACTTATATGCAGAGATATGTACTTAACTTATGCAAGTGGTTACAGGGTAGTATATAAGCCAGGCAGAGCGAAATCAAACAGCTGGTATGGATATAATTATTATGATTATGATGAATCCGATTTTGGCAAATGGAATTGGATGCCCAAAATAGGTATTCGTTACAGTATTCTTAATTTGGATGTTCTTAAGGATACTCAATATAAGTATTGCGGATATTCTGGTGTTGGGGAATTTCTTGAATATATAAGATTATGGATTAAGTATCCCGAAACGGAGTATCTTGGCAAGATGGGTATAAGACCGAGTGTAAAATTACTTCAAAAGGCTAAAAAAGATAAAGGATTTGCCAAGTATTTAAAGAAAGTATCGGAAACGGATGATAAATGGTACGGAGTTAATACGATGATATTTGCCTATGATAATGGAGTTTCATTAGAAAATGCTGATAAATTCTGTTATGAAATGGCAAGTGCAAGAAGGAAAATACGAGGAATGATAAGCATCCAACAAGCTGAATTGGATTACAAAAAGGTATTGGAGTATTGCGATAAACAGGAATGCACATTGTATGCTTATGATGATTATATTAGAGCTTGCATTGGAATAGGGTTAGATCTGAATGATACTAAGAACTCGTTTCCGAAGGAATTTAGAAGGATGCATGATTTAAGATCTAATCAATGGAGTTCTAAACAGACAAAAGGAAAAAGCAAAGAATTTAAAAAGGCGGCTAAATTGTATAAAAAGTTCGAGATATCGAATAAAAAATACACTATTTTAATCCCGGATGGAATTAGAGATTTGCAGAAGGAAGGAAAAGAATTAAATCATTGTGTTGGCAAGATGGGATATGACAAGAAGATGATTAAAGGCATTTCTTTTATAGCTTTTGTCCGTAAATCTAAAAAACCGGATGTACCGTTTGTAACCGTTGAGTATGGGATTAAAGATAAAAAAGTATTGCAATGTTATGGATATCACGATTCTAAACCACAGCAGGAAGTAATTGATTTTGTAAATGAATGGGGAATGAATGTAAAAAAGGAGTTGATGGCACAATGAAAGATCCTTATAAACTTAGAGGTGAAGAGTTGTTGTGTGCACTTGCAGCAAGAGATAAAAATAAGACTTGCCGAACATGCAAACATGATGATGATTCTGATGATATTTCTGATATATGTATGAGCTGTGGTTGGACGTTTAGAACAAAATGGGAAGAAAAAGAACCTAAGCAATTAACCTTTTTTTAAAAATGACATTAAACTGATACAAAACTGATACGAAAGGGCACTCGTTATGCGAGGGCTCTTTTTTTATGCTTTTCTTGGGAGGTGAATTGTATGGAATATAAATCATTTTTCAAGGAAGTAAAAGGAAACGAAGGAAGCAAGTGCCATTACAATACCAGGCTTGATACTTATGGATGCGGATGTGAACATGATTGTAAATATTGCTATTCCAAAAGTCTGTTGAGTTTCCGTAATTTATGGGATCCTAAAAATCCGAGCATTGCTGATATTGATAAAATCAGAAAGAAAATTGCCAAGCTGCCGAAAGATAAGATTGTGCGGATCGGCGGAATGACCGATTGCTTTGCTCCGATAGAACTTAAGCACAGGGTAACTTATGAAACAATTAAGGCTTTAAATGCTTATAGGATTCCTTATTTGATTGTTACGAAGTCCGATAATATAGCAAGACCTGAATATTTAAAGATTATGGATAAGGATTTGGCACACATTCAAGTTACAATCACCTGTTTTAGCGATTCTTTATACAAGAAGTTAAATTATGAAAAGGCACCTGTTCCGAGCAAAAGAATAAATGCTGTTGAGAAGCTGCAGAAAGAAGGATTTGATGTGGCTATAAGATTAAGTCCATTTATTCCAGAATTTGTTGATTTTAAGATATTAAACAATATTAAGTGCGATAAAATCATTGTTGAGTTCTTAAGGGCTAATTCCTGGATAGAGAAATGGTTTGATATCGATTATAGCAATTATACGATTAAAGAAAGCGGATATAAGCATCTGCCGTTAGAAAAGAAAAAGGAACTGCTTAAAAATATACAGGGCAAGGAGATTAGTGTTTGCGAGGATGAAACTGATGCTTATGAGTATTGGAAAAATCATTTTAATCCCAATAAAGAGGATTGTTGCAATTTAAGGAATAATAAGATATAATTTTTGTGGTACGAATTTTAATTTTTCAGTTGAGACATTATGCAACTCCTTTGCACACCAAATTGACTGCCTATATTGGCAGTCTTTTTGTTTATGTGCTATAATGATACAAAGGAGTGCAAACATGGATAATAGAGAAATAAGCGAAGAATATGCCTTAATAGGTCAGGAAGTAATTGAAAATGAGCCGAGTTTAGTTGATATTCGCAACAGCCATGCGACAATCATATATTTGACAAGCGAAAATAAGAAAATGTCAAAGGGTAAAAAGGTTTGCGCAGAATGTGAAAAGGTACCCGATAAATATAAATGGAGCATACCGGCGGATTTTACAATTACTGTTTTTTTGCCTAATGTCGAAGGATTTAGTGAAGATCAGAAGAGAATATTGATGTTCCATGAACTCAAACATGTCGGTATTATATTTAACGCAGATGGCTCTGAAACTTATTCTGTGGTTCCACACGATTATGAGGATTTTAAGGAGATTATTGACCGATACGGTACAGATTGGAGCAAGTCGGATGCAGATTGAAGATTTAGCAATTAAAGATTTAAAGCCTTATGAAAAAAATGCAAAGAAACATGATGAAACGCAGATTAAAAATGTCATGGAATCCATTAAGCAGTTTGGATTTGCACAGCCGTTGGTGGTAGATAATGATAATGTTGTTATCATTGGACATTGTCGGCTTATTGCTGCCAAAAGGCTAAAATTGGAAACGGTGCCGGTGCTGCGGATGGAAGATTTGACGGATGAGCAGGTGCAAAAGCTGCGGTTATTGGATAACAAATTAAATGAATCCGAGTGGGACATGGATTTGCTTTCCGAGGATATTCCATTACTTGATTTTTCTGATTTTGATATAGATTGGGAATTGCCTGTATTAGAAGATGAAGTCGAAATTGTTGAAGATGAAGCTCCGGAGTTGCCAGAAGAGCCAAAAAGTAAATTAGGCGAAATATATCAATTAGGAAATCACAGACTTATATGCGGAGATTCTACGGATATTGCGGTTATTGATAGGCTTATGGATGGGGTAAAGGCTGATTGTGTATTATCAGACCCACCTTATGGCATGAATCTTGATACTGATTTTAGCACCATAAAAGGCTCTATGAATTCGATAGGTAGAAAAAATCATACTGAAGGGAACAAGTATGAAAGAGTGATAGGAGATAACGACGACTTCACTCCAGACTTGATAAATACATTTTTTGCTAATTTTGATTATGTAAAAGAAATGTTCTTATTCGGGGCAGATTATTTCGCTGAATTATTGCCAGATAAAAACAAAGGCTCTTGGCTTGTTTGGGATAAGAGAAAAGAAAGCCAAGCAGATGCGATAGGCTCAGAGTTTGAGTTGATATGGAGCAGAAGCAAACATAAACGCAGAATGCTTCGACACGATTGGTTTGGGTTTTTATCAAGTGAGAACGGAGCGGATGCAAGAAATAGGGTACATCCGACACAAAAGCCAATAACATTACTTGTTGACATACTTAGTCAATGGGGCAAGGATGCAAATATAGTTGTTGATTTGTATGGCGGTAGTGGTAGCACACTAATAGCCTGTGAACAGTTAAACAGAAAATGCTATATGTGTGAATTAGATCCGAGATATGTGGATGTGATTATTGAGCGTTGGGAGAAATTTACCGGAGAAAAGGCGGTGCTTGTATGAGGAAAACAATGTGTTTAGAGCTATATTTTTCGGGGGGGGTACGTTAAAAAAGGAATTATCTTATGAAGGCGATTCCCTTGAAGAAATAGCAAAACTGATTCAGACAGATGAAAATAATTTGCTTGAATATATGCGCACACATGATTTCAAAGGAGAGAAATCATTTTGTTTTGCCGGATTTATATTTCAGAAGGGAAGTATTGTAGCAGCGCAATTAACAGAACCTGAAATATAATGGAAAAATGATAAAAAACAATGATTTTTAACTAAAAATTATAAAAAAAGGCGCATATTTGTTTAAAAAGTAAGCATAAATGAAAAAATAAAGGAGCTATGTTATGGCTGGCAGACCGGTTAAAGAATTCGACAAGAAGGAATTTGTCAATTTGGTTGGAATGGGCTGTACGCAAGAAGAAATTTGCTGGTGGTTTCGTGACGATACAGGTAAAAAAGCCAATATTGACACCTTATCAAGATGGTGTAAAAGAACTTTTGGATTGAATTTTCAAGAGTATTATAAAAAGAATGGCGGTATGGCAATGAAAATATCGCTGAGGAAGAATCAATTGAAATTGTCCGAGAAGAGTGCTGCTATGGCAATTTTCTTGGGTAAGAACTATTTAGGACAAACAGACAAGTATGAACAGGGTGTTGAGTTCATTGAAGATTTGACACCATTGGCGGAGTTGTTAAATGAGCCAGACGAGGACGATTAATTGGAAACCGTTTTCCAAGAAGCACAAAAAATATATCAAAAATGCACTCAAGAATAAAATGAGTGTCGCTGAAGGTGCGATTAGATCAGGAAAGACAATCGACCATTGTATTATTGCGGCTATGTACTTGGAAACATGTCCTGATAAGTATCATTTAGCATCCGGAGCAACAATTGGTAATGCAAAACTGAATATCGGTGTATGCAATGGATATGGATTAGAGTTTCTTTTCCGGGGTAGGTGTCATTGGGGCAAGTATCGTGGGAATGAGGCTCTTTTTATTTATACGCAGACAGGAGATAAGGTTGTTATATTTGTCGGAGGTGCTAAGGCAGACAGCTATAAGAAGATTCTTGGTAACTCTTATGGATTATGGATAGCGACAGAAATTAATGAGCATTACGATTCAGAGGATTCCCGGACAAGTTTCATAAAGGTTGCTTTTGGTAGACAGGTTGCTGCAATTAAGCCAATGGTTCTTTGGGATTTAAACCCTTCCAATCCGAGAGATCCTATATATACAGATTATATTGATGCTTATATGGAAAAGTATGTAGGCGGTTATCAGTATCAACATTTTACAATTGATGATAATTTGTCTATTACTCCCGAAAGAAGAAAAGAGATTGAAAGCACTTATATTCCTGGAACAATTTGGTACCGAAGGGATATTAAAGGCGAGAGGTGCGTTGCGGATGGCTTGATATATCCTAAATATGAGGATGCCATTATTGATGAATTACCGGATGGAGTTATTACCGATTATTGTATTTCAATGGACTATGGTACCCAAAATGCCTTTGCAGCGTATTTGATTGCGAAAATAGGTAATGTATGGTACGCTTGTCGTGAATACTACTATTCTGGACGAGAAACAAAGGCACAAAAGACAGATAATGATTATCTTGATGATTTGGTAAATTGGAGTGCTGATTTGCCGAGTGAGAGAAGAATTCAAACTATCGTGGATCCATCTGCTGCCAGTTTCATTACATTATTGAAAAGGCATGAGCATAGATTTAAAGTATTACCGGCTGATAATAGCGTTGCGGATGGCTTAAGAGAAACTGCTACGGCTATGGGATGCGGATATATTAAGATTTGTAAATGTTGCAAGGAACTGATTGGAGAATTGGGCGGATATATTTGGGATGATAAATCTGATGAAGAGCGCCCGGTTAAAATAGACGATCATGGTTGCGATGCTTTAAGATACTTTGTTAAAACAAAACATGTTGTTCGTGAGGCTATTAAAAGGAGGTTGCCAGGATGATAACATATCAGGATATGAATCAAAAATTGACAAGCGGAATGACACTTGTGGATTTTGTCAAAGAGGTAATTGAGGATCATAAGAACAAGCCCGATTACCGATTGGCAAAGGTTGCAAAGGAATACAATGAACACAGAAACGTAACTATTTCACAATATCAGAAATTGCTTTATACGGTTTCTGGACAGGCCATGCCCGATCCTTATGCAGCTAATTACAAATTAAAGACTAATCAGTTTAACAGATTGGTTACGCAGTTAAATCAATATTTGCTTGGAAATGGTGTTAAGTGGGAAAATGATAAGACCACAGATGCGCTTGGAGACGATTTTGATGTGAAATTACAGGATGCAGGTGAAATAGCCTTGGTGCAGAAGGCCGCTTATTGTTTTTGGAATAAGGACCACATGGATGTATTTTCATATCTTGAATTTGCAGAAATCCCGGATGAAGAGGACGGCAGTATTAAAGCAGGTGTAAGATTTTGGCAGTTAGAAAACAACAAGCCTTTAAGAGCCACATTGTATGAAATGGATGGCTATACCGAATTTATGTGGAAAAACGGTCTTGGCGAGATCATACAGGAAAAAAGACCGTATATTTTGAAAGTCAGAGGAACAGATGCTGACGGAATGGAAATATACGGCGGAGAGAATTATCCCGGATTCCCGATTGTTCCGCTTTGGGGCAACAAATATAAGCAAAGCGAATTTATCGGCATGAGAGAAAATATCGATGCCTATGATCTGATAAAAAGTAATTATGCCGATACGGTAAATGATTGTTCGGAAATCTTCTGGCTGATATCAAATGCCGGCGGTATGGATGATGTGGACATTCAGGAATTTATGCAGAAGTTGAAAACAACACATGTTGCCAATGTGGATGATGGACAGTCTGTACAGGCGCAGACAGTAAGTGTTCCTGTTGAAGCAAGGGAGACATTACTTGATAGATTAAGATCGGATATCTATGAAGATTTCATGGGGCTTGATACGAAGAGTGTTGCAGATGGCGCAGTTACGGCAACGCAGATTAAGTTCAGCTATGAGCCAATGAACGCAAAGGCAGATAAATATGAGTATTGCATAATTGATTTCCTTAAAAGATTTTTAGCAATTGCAGGAATAGAGGACAATGCGACATTTACCCGGTCAACGATTGTAAATACAACCGAAGAAATACAGACGGTATTATCAGCGGCACAATATCTTAGCCAGGATTATGTAACAGAGAAGATATTAACCTTGTTGGGTGATGGCGATAAGGCCGAAGCTGTATTGAAGGCTATGGATGAAGAAAATATAAACAGATTCGGAGGCGCAAATGAGTGATAAAGGCCACACTCAAACCGAAAAAGATTTAATGCGTATTGAGAATTTAATCTCAAAGGAATACACTCAGGCATCTAAAGAATTGGAAGAAAAGATGAAGAAGCATTATGCGGATTTTGACCGAAAAGATGCCAAAATGAAAGAGAAACTGCAATCCGGCGAGATTACTCAAACGCAGTATAACAATTGGAGATATGGACAAATCGCAACAGGAGAGAGATGGAAATCATTGTTGGATTCCATGGTTAATACCCTTGTGAATACGGATAAAGCAGCAAATACGATTGTTCAGGGAAATTGCATTAAAGCCTATGGTGATAATATGAATTATGGTACTTATGAAATTGAGCATGGTTCTAAAATCAACACAGGCTTTACTTTGTATGATGAAAATACAATAAAGAATCTGTTAAAAGAGAATCCCGGTATTATTCCTATGCCGAGAGATCCTAACATACCCAAGGATGAATTGTGGAATCGCCAAAAACTAATATCTGCTGTAACGCAAGGCATATTACAGGGAGAGAGTATTCCCAAAATAGCCGACAGATTACAGCAGGTTGCCAATATGGACAGGAATGCAGCTCTAAGAAATGCGAGAACTTATACAACTGCTGCCGAAAACAAAGGCAGAGTAGATTCCTATGAGAGAGCAGAAAAATTAGGTATAAAGACAAATAAAATGTGGCTTGCTACATTGGATGAAAGAACACGTATGGAACACAGGCATCTTGATAAAATGAGTGTTCCTTATAATGAAGATTTTGAGATTGATGGATATACAATCTCTTTTCCTGGGGATCCGAACGCAGAGCCTGAAATGTTTTATAACTGCAGATGTACTCTTGTGGCTGATATTGTGGGATATCCTTATAATGACGAGCGCAAGGATGATAAACTTGGCGATATGACCTATGAAGAGTGGAAACATGCCAAGGATAAAGAATCGAAAGAAGATATTAAAGAAGAACCTAAAGAATTGAAATTGGATAAACTTGAAGAAGTTATGAAGGAGAAAGATTATCATGAATTTTATGAATTAGTTGATAATGCTGAAAATCGTAAATTATATGAAATGTATGGCGAAATAGGAACTTATTCATATAAATCTGGTGGTGGAAAATATTTTCATGGTTCTGATTCAATTGAGTTTTCGTATGAAAAGTCACGAGAAGGAATAGATAAATATTCGACATTAGCACATGAATTTAATCATAAAGCTGATGCACATATTGGAAGAAATAATAATTTGCATTATTCGGAAATTGATCTAATTAATGACAGAACAAGAGGACCTTATAAAATTGATACTATAAAGCCTTATGCATCAACTTCTGATGAATTTTTAACTGCATTAAGAACCGATATGGAAGATTTAAAAGTTTTATACAAGAGCAAACCTGATGAACAGCATGAATATGAAAGAGGAAAGATGTATACATATTATGCCGGAAGAACTAAACTTGGAGAGGTATTGTTTACAAGTGAAAACGCTTATAATGCAACTTCCGGTATTCAGGATGCAATTGATGGATTTTTTGGAGGCCAGGGAACTAACTTTGGCTGGGGCCACGGCGATAGATATTATGATCGTGTTTACAATGGAAGTATAAAAGGGTTAAATAAAGAAAAGGACTTAAAATCAGCATTAAATGAATTAGGTTTTGATGCAAGCAATCAGGCTAAAGTAAAAAGAATAACAAGGCAATATGAAGCAGCAAGTGAAGCATGGGCCAATGTTGGAAGTGCGGTAACAACTCAAAGTGAAGAATTGGAAATGTGGGAAAAATATATGCCCAATACTGTAAGAGCATATAAATCTATTGTGGAGGTATTATAATGCCAGAAAAATTAAATGAGTATAATGAAAGATTCGGAGAAGGATTTCCTATGATTCCTTTAGGATGGGGAAGGACTGATGAACAAATCATAGCTATAATCGATGAATGTTTAGAAAAGGGCAAAGATGTTTATGAATTAGGATATGTCACAGATGATGAAGAGGTGATTTATTAATGAGCATAAAAGTAACAAGCCACAGAGTAGAAGTGATCGAAGCGAAAAATGAAGCAGTAACTAAGGCATTGGAAATGATTGGTCTTGTTGCTGAACGTTATGCAAAAGAACTTTGCCCGGTTGATACAGGCAATTTGCGTAATTCCATTTCACATGAAACGGATGATGATACCGTTTATGTCGGAACTAATGTGGAATATGCTCCGTATATAGAATTTGGAACAGGCAAATTTGCTGAAGGTGGCGGCAGACCTACTCCTTGGCGGTACCAGGATGATAAAGGCAATTGGCATACAACAAACGGCATGAAGCCACAGCCATTTTTAAGACCGGCAATAGATAATCACTTGGATGAATATCAAAATATTGTAAACAATGAATTAAAAGGTTAAATTAAATTTAGATTTAATAATAAATCTAAACTTAATATAAAATCTTGATTTAACAAATGAAATGTGCTATTTTGTACTTAATAAAACTTTTTTGAACACAAAAGAATGTGTGGCGAAGTACAGTAAGAAAAGGAGATTAATATGGCACTCACACGTAAGTTCCTTACAGCCCTTGGCATTGAGGCTGAAAAAGTTGATGAAATTATCAATGCTCATGCAGAAACTGTAGATGCTCTCAAAGGAGAAAGAGACAACTATAAGGAAAAAGCCGAAAATTATGATTCAGAACATGACAAGGTGGCTAAGTTGGAAAAGCAGGTTAAGGATCTGGAAGATTCCAACAAGGATAGTTACAAAGTCAAGTATGAGGCAATAAAGGAAGAATTTGCCGATTACAAAAAAGGCATTGAATCTGAAAAGACCAAGGCTGAAAAAACGAATGCATTTAAGGCATTGTTAAAGGAAATCGGCATTTCTGAGAAGAGAATTGATTCCGTAACCAAGATTTCCGACATTGACAGCATTAAGCTGGACAAAGATGGAAAGATTGAAGGTGTCGATGAACTTAAAAAAAGTCTTTCGGAAGAATGGGCAGATTTCATCGTAAAAGAAGGAAGCAAAGGCGCTGATGTTGCCAAACCGCCCGTTGGAAATGGCGGAACAAAGACAATGACAAGAGAACAGATTGATGCAATTAAGGATACAGCCGAAAGACAGAGGCTGATGCTTGAAAACAAAGATCTGTACTTGCAGCCGAATGAATAGGAGGAAAAAATATTATGCCTTTGGATAATTTAACTAAAGCTGCGGATATGAAGAAGATCCGTGAAATTGATTTTGTGAATCGTTTTACTCACTCCAGCCTTGCAAAGCTGATTGAAGTGCTTGGTGTTACTCGTAAAATTCCTATGATGGAAGGAACCACAATGTATGTGTACACCATGAGTGGAGAGCTTGCAAATGATGGTACTGTTGGTGAGGGTGAAGTCATTCCTTTAACAAAGATTGAGCAGACAAAGACACCTGTTGGAGAGATTACTCTTAAAAAGTGGAGAAAAGGTGTATCAGCTGAAGCAATTAAGAAATCAGGATATCAGACTGCAGTCGTTGAGACAGACGAAAAGTTACTTTCACTTGTACAGAACGGTGTAAGAACTGACCTTTTTGGTTTCCTTAATGGTACTATTACAGGTTCAACCACAGTTGTTGGCGCAGGCTTACAGAAAGCACTTGCTGCAGCATGGGGACAGTTGCAAGTATTATTCGAAGATGATACTGCAGAGGCTGTTTACTTTGTAAACCCTCTTGATGTTGCTGATTATCTTGGTTCAGCAAATATTACAGTACAGACAGTATTCGGAATGAATTATATTGAGGACTTCCTTGGCCTTGGTACTGTTATCATGTCAAGCAGAATTACAGAAGGTACTTTCGTTGCAACAGCAAAAGAAAACTTTATCATGTATTATCTTACAATGAATGGTGATATCGCTAATGCTTTTGGTTTGCAGGCTGATGAACTTGGATATATCGGAATTAAGTCCGGTTATACAAACGAGGAAAGAGCGCAGATCGAATCACTTGTAATGGATGGTATTCAGTTCCTTGTAGAATATGCAGGTGGTGTTGTTAAAGGCACTATCGACGATTCTTTTCTGACTGATCTTACTGTAGCGGCTGACGCAGCAGATAAAACTTATCCTTGGACGGATAAAACACCCGGAGATTTTCAGGAAGATGTTGCTGTAGTTGGTGGTAAGATCACAGGTACGCTTAAATTTATGGAAGGTGGACTTTCACCGAGTGGTCCGCTTGCAGGTGATGGTTATTTCCTTGCACTTAAATTTGATAACTTTGCACAGGGCCTTACCTATGCAAATGTTAAGGTTGGTTTAGTACCGAGTGCGAGTGGAATGGACCTTGTTACTCTTGATTCCGATAAAGATGGCGTATTCAAGATTACCGATAAGAACAATCAGGTATTAAAGGTTGTACAGAGTGATTCCGCAGGACACAAGAACGTACAGATCTTTAACCTGAAGGGCTTAACTTTGGAAGAAGTAGGAGTTTAAAGCATGTATAAAGCAATCTCATATTTCAAAGATATGAAAGACAATATGCATCCGTACAATCCCGGGGATATTTTTCCCCGGGATGGTCTGAAAGTGGATGCTAAAAGACTTGAGGAACTTTCAACAGATAAGAACCGCAGAGGCAAACCGGTTATCGAACTCGTAAACGAGGAAGAACCCGAAGAAAAGCCTGAGGTTGAAGAAGAACCGATTGAAGAGCCGATAGTCGAAGAAGCGAAACCCAAAAAGAGAGGTAAAAAGAAAAATGCTGACTGAAATCTGTGCTTATCTTCATAACTATTTTGATTATGAACGCCACAGCGGAGAAATCTCCATTGTGAGTGGTGAAATTTTCTGTAATGGTGAAAAGATAACTTTAGAAGAAGGTCAGTATTTTGCTTTATTCAGGAGCCGTATTCCTTTGGGTGTGTTTAATGTGGTACCGGCAGATAAAAACTTTGTTGGATCTGTTTGGCTTATGGATGTACCGAAGGCGATTCTTGATGCTGACACATGGGCAAAAGAATGGATGGTGAAAAATGGTGGTGCAACATCAGAAGCCAATTCTGTATTTCAGAGTGAAAGTTTCGGCGGTTATTCATATAACAAAGGCACTAATACAAGTGGAAAGGGCGGAATGAGTGTATTTGACAACGCACAGTTTGCTCGTATGCTTAATCCGTATAGGAAATTACCATGAGTTTATTAGATGAAAGTATGGAAAAATGTTATATGATGGATAAAACCACTATTCCCGATGGATATGGTGGATATACTACCGAATGGAAAGAAGGTGCGCCGATTCAAGCTGCAATAGTTTATGATACATCTATGCAAGCGAGAATAGCAGATGCACAGGGAGTGACTTCTTTATATACCATAACAACTCGGAAGAACATCAATTTGCAATATCATGATGTTATAAAGAGAGACAAAGATGGTAAATATTTTAGAATTACATCTGATGGTGATGATAATCACACTCCTACATCCGCATCTTTAAATATGCGCCAGGTAACAGCCGAAGAACTTGATGCATTGCCGAGGTAATGAAATGGACAAATCACAAGCAATCAACCAATTCTGGAATAGCTTTGGAATACCGGCATGGGATGAAAATACAGTCCCGGATGATCCTGTTATACGTGGTGATAAATATATCGCATATAGCGTATCGACAGGAAGTCTTGATGATACAATCAATTTAACGGCTAAAATCTGGGATACAAATGCAACCACATGGAAATTTGTTGAAGATAAAGCGAAAGAAATTGCTTTTGAAATAACAACTATGGTGCCGCCAACAATCCCGATTGATAACGGCAGGTTATATATAACCAAAGGCAAACCTTTTTCACAAAGATTATCTAATCCCAATGAATTGGTTAGAGGAATTTATATTAATATTCAGGCTGAATTTTTAACAGCTTATTAAGGAGGAAAAAATGGGCAGATTTACTGTAATTCCGCAGGACACATTCAATGCATTGCAGATGGATGCCGGTGTTCTTTTAAAGAACTTTGATCCTGCAAATCCTGCAGCACCTGCAGACGAAGATATTATTTGCGCAACAACCGGTGGAATTAAACCGAGTTGTGTACCTACATATTCAGATCTTGGAAGTGATGTTGATAATGTACCCAACAACATGAAGGAATTAAAGCACCTTGATGGATGGGATTGTGGTCTTTCAACAACATCACTCGGAACAAGTCTGGAACTTATCAAGATGGCACTTGGTTGCGCAGACATTGATACAACTCATAAGGCAGTTATTCCGAGAGCCAATCTTTTGCAGACAGATTTCTCGGATATTTGGTGGGTTGGCGACAGAGCTGATGGCGGCCTTGTAGCAGTTCAGTTAAAGAATGCATTGTCAACAGGCGGTTTCTCATTGCAGACAACCAAAAATGGCAAAGGTACGATTGCGATTACAATCACAGGACACGTTTCGATTAACAATCAGAGCGAAGTTCCTATGAAGTTCTATTCAATGGATCCTGAAGATGTAACCGCATGGAATGTTCATCAGATTCTTACGCATGTTACATCATCATTCACAGGTACAGTAATTGCAAATCAGGGTGAGTTCGAAGCAGATCTTACAGCTGAAGAAGATTACACAATCGCAAATGTTGTAGTCCTTATGGGAGACAATGATATTACTTCAACAGCTTATGATAGCTCGGACGATTCGATTTCAATTGCATCTGTAACAGGAAACTTACAGATTATAGCTACAGCGGTAGCAGGAAATTAATCATATAAAGGAGCTTATGATTTATGAAAAATTTAGCAAATTGCAAGCCGAGTGAATTTTTGGCGCAGACATTTAGAATTAAGAAATCTTTACAGGATTGGCTTGATGTTACCCAGTTAATGAAAATTCGTAAAGCAAAGCCTGAAAAGTTAATCAAATTGGAAGGTTTAGACGAAGAAGAAAGAAAAAAGGCGATTGAGGTTAATAAAAAGCTGACGAGAGAACAGATGAATAAGAATCTTAATGAGATTCTTAATAAGATGTTAAATGAAAACGCAGAAAAAACACTTGAGATTATGGCTTTATGTTGTTTCATAGAACCGGAAGATGTTGACAATTATCCAATGAGTGATTACTTAGAAGCCTTGGGCGAGTTAATGTCAGACAAAGGAGTTTTAAGTTTTTTTTCATCATTGATACAATTGGGGCAGACGGATATCGGGATTGTATCGAAACAATAAGATTAGATTTGCTTGAAGTATTAGGAAGAGGATATGTGATTGAACATTGCATATCCTCTTTTGAGAATAAAATTAAAACACAAGCATATCGGAATTATGTGACCGATATCGGATATACATTAACGAATTTAGTTGCGGTCAATATTTGTGGTGGAACAGAAAATGCTGTTAAAAAGAGATTTTGTGAAATCATAGAGCCTTCAAAAGAGGAAAAAGTGACCGAAACTAAAGAAGAAGTTATTGCAAGGATAAAAAAGAAATTAAAGGGCTAAAAATATGGATGTTTTTGATCTTGTCGCTTCATTAACTTTAGATTCAAGCGAATATGATGATGCATTAGGGGAATCGGAAAAAAAGGCAACGAGTTTCGGAGATGCGTTTGGAAAAGTCGGAAAAGGTGTTGCCATTGCCGGTGGAGTAGCTGGAACTGCGATTGCGGCTGTAGGAGCTGCAACAGTAGGTCTTGGAAAAGCCATGTGGGATGGTGCTTCTGATCTTGCTGAATATGGCGATAACATTGACAAAATGTCTCAAAAAATGGGAATGTCTATTGAGGCATATCAGGAATGGGATGCCGTGATGCAGCATAACGGTTCTTCTGTTGAAAGTCTTAAAACAGGATTTAGGACATTAAATAAGCAGATAATTGACGCAACCGAAGTTATTAGCGGAATATCCGATGCAGAAATGGAACTTGAGGCGCAATTAGAATCAGGTGAAATTTCTCTGGATGAATATAACGAAAAATATGACGAATTGTATGCCAAAGGCTATGAGAATATAGATGCGTTTACAAAACTTGGCTTTTCCATGCAGGAAGTTTCCGATATGGCAAAAAGCCCGGAAGATGCATTTTCTCAAATCATAAGTAAATTACAGGAAATGCCCGAAGGCGCAGAGAGAACGGCAATTGCAACAGAATTGCTCGGAAGAAGTGCAATGGAATTGGGACCTTTGCTTAATACATCAGCAGAGGAAACTCAGGCCATGAAAGACAGAGTGCATGAATTAGGCGGAGTAATGTCTGATGAAGCCGTAAAAGCTGCTGCCACATTCCAGGATAATTTACAGGATCTTCAAACCGCAATGAGTGGTGTTAAGCGTAACATCATGGAAGAAGTATTGCCCGGATTAAATACATTGATGGATGGATTTACCAGGCTAATTAGCGGTGAAAATAATGCGGATGAAATAATTGATAATGGAATAGGGCAGTTAGTTGACGGTATAGAAAATGTTGCTGAAAAGGCTATTACTATTGCAACAGATATATTTCCGAATCTTGTTACAACGATTGCAGAAAAATTCCCGGATTTAGTTGAAGGAATTTTAGGTTTGTTGGAAACAATAGGACCTGTTATATTAACAGCCTTAATTGATAATGTAATTCCTACAATTCTGGAATCCTTGCCAATGATAGCGGAAACGGCATTACAATTAATCATTGGTCTTGCGGAAGGATTAAGTTCTGCAATACCTGTATTAATTCCCACTATTATTCAAGTATTATTGGCAATTGTGGATGTAATTCTCAATAATTTGCCATTGTTGTTACAGGCAGCAGTTGCGATAATTACGGCATTGGCAGATGGAATTTTGGGAAATGTTGACATGATTATGTTGGCATGGGAAAAGATTAATATGCAGATCATTGCAACTATTATTTCATTAATTCCGCAATTGATTGTTGCTGCAGCTGAAATTGCTTTTGCATTAATAAGTTCATTGGCAGAAGGCATATTAAAGATGCTCACATCGGATTGGTATATGGACATGCTTGATGCTATGATTGGTTCATTTACCGATATTGATTGGCTTGAAATTGGTAAAAACTGTATTGAAGGTATTGCCAATGGATTCCTTAATGGAATAACTAAAATTAAGGATGCGGCTAAGAATGTTGTTGACAGCATTAAGAAAGTATTTACAACTGATCTTGAAATTCACAGTCCGTCTAAATTATTTGAATATTACGGTCAAATGGTGGATGAAGGATTTGCCGAAGGTTTATCAGATGGTGAGAGTATGGGAATTGTAAAAGGAATGACAGAAACCATTAAGGGTTCTTTCGATAACACATACATCGGAGATAAATACAAAGCACAATCCAATTCCAATGAAGAAAAGGTAATAAATCTTTATTTTGGAAATGAATTATTCAGATCTGTTGTACTTGATGCAATTAATACTGAAATATATATTAGCGGAGGCAGATAATGGCAGATATTCCAATCTTAAAAAATTTTCCTATAAAAATAAATAATACAGCAATACCTTTTAGTGGTTCAATGAACGAAAAATATGATACAATAGAATCGGTGAATACAAGTGAAGCAGGAACTGATATATGCCAGGTTTCAAGAGTGGATAAATTAACTCTTAGTATAGTATATACAATTATGAGTAGTTTTATTCCGACATTGGAGGCATGGAAAAACGATCCTGGCACGAAGCAAGTACAAATATACGATTTTACAACAGGTGCATATAAGACAAGAACCATGAGAATGCGGAATTATAAAAAAGGTCTTAAAGAGCATTCCGAAGATTTAACTGTAACAACCGGTATTTGGCAAGTATCCTTTGATTTGATTGAAATGTGAGGACAAAATGTACCAAACATCAAATGAATATAAAGTCGCAATTAAAAGATCTGTAATTCAATATAATATTCGTGGAACCGTTAATGATATTCCTATCACCAAAGATGATATTTTAAAGAACTCATTGTATATTAACAATAAATGTTCAAGTAAGAACCGAGTGGAGATTGGTTCTGTATATGTGGGTGAATTAAATGTTGTGCTTTTGATGGACTTGGATCCTTATTCGTTAAGGGGCAAGGAAATTTCATTTGATTGCGGTGTAAAAATCGGGAATGATTATGAATGGATTCCAAAAGGAAAATTCATAATTGATGATGC
>Ga0310786_10001423_pt1 | contig 38527 bp, 43 predicted proteins | sample AusTroGonzalo_MG_FD_203881 | JGI IMG/M metagenome (GOLD analysis project Ga0310786, IMG submission 203881) | Bovine rumen microbial communities from tropical cattle in Woodstock, Queensland, Australia - Gonzalo_03 (v2) (version 2) | ecosystem: Host-associated > Mammals > Digestive system >... | reverse complement strand
TATCGCGATTGGACGATATTGCTGGATAAACACTCATGATTACACAGGTATATCAATTTGCTGATTCGTGGAATCATATACTGGGATATACAACCCCAGCGCATCATAAAAATATGCTGCAATTTTTATATGATGTTTGGCAATCCCCAGAACACAGGGGATTATTGATGGCATTTCGACATTCTGGGAAATCAACCATTGTTGGAATTTTTGCTGCATTTGTCCTGTACACGAATCCAGAAACACGCATTTTGGTTTTATCTGCGCATACTACATTGGCGGCGCGTATGGTTTCGCATATAAAAAACATATTGGAAAACCACCCATGGTGTTCGGATTTAATTCCAAAATCTAAAAAAGAGTGGGCATCGGACAGGTTGACCATTAATCGCCGAATTGGTATTCGTGAACCATCTGTGATTTGCCAAGGTATTCATGGAAATATTACAGGCATGCGCGCCGATTTAATTATATGCGATGACATAGAGGTTCCAAATACTGCAAACACGCAACAAAAACGCGAAAACCTGCGCGAAAGATTGCGAGAGTTGGATTTTATTCTGTCGCCAAATGGCACGATGATTTATATCGGAACGCCACATACAATGGATACAATTTACAGAACAGATAAAAACGACGATGATTAACCCTTGTCAGATTCAGGGCGTTTAGAATCGGTCATGAAAGCACGCAAACGCGCCAATAATTGCTGACCTGGTTCTGCAAACATTGGTAAAAATGTTTCGTATTCTGGCATATCGGCCTGAATTTGTGCACGAACGCGTTCTGTCAAAGGTTGATTAACAATTTGTGTTGCCATATCCCATAAATGATATGCGCGCGCGGTCTGTGTTACCAACTTCCATTTTTCTAGCATTTCAGGATGTTCAGACAAAATGTTTTTAATGCCAACCACCCATTCGTCACCAAATTTTTTTACAACCGCTAGATTTTGTAAATCAACAAGTCCTTGTTGCGTTGGTGTGAACCGGTCCAGGCCATATTTTAATTCGCCCCACTCGGCATCCGATAATGGCGTTGTAATTACAGATTCAGACATCAATCCGCCATACGGCAAAAGATTTCTGTCGATTGTGTTCATCGGGGTTTTGCCACTGCGTAAATTCTTGATATGTTGAACAAGCAGTTTACCAGTTGGCAAATCCGCCATTTCGTTTAATACATCATCGGTGGCTTCTTGGATAAAGATTGGATTCAAAACAGCCCAACCGCCCACAATTACATGTTCTTGACGATATAAATTTACTAATTTTTGTGCGGTCAAATTTGCTTTTGGTTTCATTTTCTCTCTCCATTAAATGATTTATTCTGTCAAAATTAAGACAACCCTGTGCATTGTTTTTGCATAAATCTTTTCCTGGGGGTCAACCACAGTGCCGTACAATTTACCCTTGGCATCAGCATGCACAGGTGCAACATTTACATTAACGACTTCTTCGGAATCTAACTTTGCAAAATCGGCATCCATGCACAATGCCAAATCCCCAGCCTTGGCCGGCTGTGCAGCATCGACAAACACATACGATTTTTCAGGAATAAATCCGCCACTGCGCTTTGAATTTGGAATAACCGCGTAAATTGATTTGCGACCCTCTAATGACGCAGGCGCAACAATCATAACCTTGTCATTTTTCTTGAACGAAATTGTACGACCCGCCGGTGTTCCGAATACAGGAACCAATTTTCTGCGTGCGCTGTCATACAATTTTGCACCATATAAACCGTCATGCATATCAATCCCAGACACAGGATTATCAGGAACCAAAACAGATTTAACGCGTTCTTTGACCTTGTTAATTTGCTTTGTCAATTCGCCAGATTTATACAGGTTTGCGATTTCATCAAACATACCCTCGGCAGACATGGCAAAAGATTTCGCCAATGGTTCAACCTCGTTCTTATAAATTTCGCGCTGACCGATTTCAATCTTGTGATATACGGATAATGTCATACCCGCATCCTTTGCGGCCTGGGCAATTGTTTTTCCCTGTAATTGGCGGATTTTACGCAATCCAGAACCAAAAACCTTTAACCCGCCGTGTTCGTTATCTTTCAGGCGGCGTTTGATTTCTGTTTGCCATTTATCAGCCACAGCATCAGATTCTTTGATGAAAATGTCGGACAATTTGCAACCCAAAATATTGCAGATATTCAGCAATTGTTTCTGGTTCAAACGGCGAACACCCTTTTCAATTTTGGAAACCGCAGACAAACTTAAACCCGTTTTACGAGCAAGTTCAGTCATCTTCATACCATTGCTTAAACGAATGGTTCTGATGTTATTTGGAAAAATGATTTCTTCTTGTGCCATATCCAGGACTCCTTAAATACTTGACAAAAGTTTAGTCAATTTTTTGACAATTGGCAAGTAAAATTTGCACTAAAAAATTATAACGGCATATCATCAGGAATTGCAGACACATCAATTCCCATATCATCAGGGGCCGGCATATTTGGTATTTGTTCGCCACCGGTGGATGCGCCATCATTAAAATCACCCGGCAAAGGTGCCGCACCACGCGCCGCCATTTCGTCCAAATTATCGAACAAGCAATAATCGCCCAAGAACGCCAAATGCACGGTTTCTGGACGGCCGTGACGGTTTTTACCAATGATAACATCCGCCTTGCCACGTGCGCGTTCAAGACGCTTTTGCCATGTTTCAACACTGTTTTGCGATGCGTTAACAGAAATGCGTTGTGATGGATCACGATTATCCAAATAATATTCTTCACGGTATGTGAACATAACAATATCGGCATCCTGTTCAATAGACCCCGATTCACGCAAATCCGCCAATTGTGGACGTTTATCATCACGCATTTCGACACTGCGCGATAATTGTGACAATGCAATCACAGGAACATCCAATTCTTTGGCCAACATTTTTAATCCACGGGTGATTTCAGATAATTCTTGGACACGATTTTCGTTGCGTTTGCCACCGGGTGACATCATCAACTGTAAATAATCAATAACAATTAACGCAATACCGCCATATTTACGCGCCAAACGCCGTGCACGCGTGCGAATCATAGGCACAGACATACCCGCCGTATCATCGATTATCAGTGGTGTTTGGGAAATGGCCTTGGAATATTGGGTCATTTTCAAAAATTCTTCATCGGTCAGTGAACCCTCACGCATTGATGTTGCAGGGATTTTCGTCTGGGAAGACAAAATACGCGTTGCCAATTGCGACATAGACATTTCAAGCGAGAAAAATGCAACCACACCCTTGTACTGTTTATTCGCGCGTCCAGTTAAAATCGCATTTGCCGCATTAAACGCAACATTTAATGCCAGTGTTGTTTTACCCATCGCAGGACGCCCAGCGATAATGATTAAGTCAGAATGATGTAATCCACTGATTGATTTGTCTAATTCGGTAAGTCCAGTTGTCAAGCCAGATAATTTACCATCGGCCTTGTACGCGATTTGCGCCTCTTCCAGTGCGGATTTTAATGCAACGCCGATAGTTGCCGGTTCGTGTTCAGCAACGCCCGTAGATGCCATTTCAAATAATTTTTGCTCTGCAATTTCCAGTTGGCGCGATACAGGTTTATCTAAATCTTCGATATAGGCATCATCCACAATTGATTGCCCCAACGTGATTAATTCACGACGCATAGCGTTTTCATAAACAATACGACCATATTGTTCCACATTAACGACCGTCGCACCCGCAGATGACAATTCTGTCAAATAATCGACGCCACCCACAGATTCCAGTGTTCCCTGTTGTTGCAAATAATCCTTGGCCGTAATGATGTCAAATGGCACCCCAGATGCAAAACGATGTAATGCCAACTTATAAATTTCTTGGTGTGCAGGGTGCGAAAAATGTTCCGGACGCAAAAAGTCAGAAATCCGTTCCAATGCACGATTATTCATCAACACAGCCGCCAATACCGCTTGTTCGGCCTCTAAATTCGTAGGTAAAGTTTTGGGAGTAAAGTCCATGTCAATTATAGTAAATAAAAAATTTCATTTTTCAACGCCTTTTTTACTTGGATATAAAAAATTTTTATTACCAATAATAAAACCAGATGGAACATCTGCTTGGCCTGAAATGTTCCCAATGGATAAAATTCAAGAAATACGCAAAAATGTCGGCGAACATCATTTTATGGCACAAATGATGCTGCATTTTACGCCATTTGAAAAAGTGCGTTTAGACCCCGGAAAAATCCAAATATATGACTCAGAATTTAATCCACATACTGCAAAAATTGGTGATTTTATCGTTACTGGGGCGGCTATTTATTGGGACCCGGCGCTGGGGCATAAAAATACAGATTCCAGTGTATGCGCACTTGTTTTCCGTGATGACCATGCACACAATATATTTTTACACGATATTATGTATATGGTTGTGCCGAACGAGCATCCGCAACCACTGACATACCAATGCGATTTAGTCTTGGATTTTTTGAATAAATATAAATTCCGCAGGATATCTGTTGAAACAAATGGATTGGGCAACGCGTTGCCAGAAATATTGTCTGATAAAATATCTAAACGCGGTGGCGGAATTGTTATTCAAAAAATTTCCAACCATACAAAAAAAGAATCTAGAATTTTAGACACTTTTGAACCTTTATTGGGCGCAGGACGCTTGTTTGCACACGCGCGTATTCAACAAACACCGTTTATGTCAGAAATGCTTGGATGGTCACCAATTGGTGGCATTGGGCACGACGACGGATTGGATGCTGTGGCTGGCGCAATAAATGTTATGCCTGTGCCAATCAGACCCATTGGCAGTGTGGTTCGTAACTATACTGCAAATACAAATTTCAAAATATAAACAAAGGAGACATTATGAACATACAAAATTTACAAAAAATGTATAACAAAGCGTTAAATTTACGCGAACCATGGTTACAACGTTGGGACGAAGCGCGTCGCTATACTGTTCCGACAACGAATACAGAAACCGCTACATTGTTTGACAGCACGGCATCTGATGCGGTTGATAACTTAGCGGCGTCTATTTATACATTATTGACACCACCTGAATCATTGTGGATTAACCTGGTTCGCGAAAGCGATGATTCACCAAATCCAGAAATTGCGACACGCGCATTGCGTGCAAATTTGAACGATTCTAATTTTTATACAACTGTGCATCAATGTTATATAGATTTATGTATTTATGGAACGGCATGTTTATTTATGGCAGAAAATCCAATTGGATGTGCGTCTGCGTTTTCTTTTACAGCAATACCAGTATCCGATATCGCGATATTGCCAAATGCGGTTTTTCATATCACATCTATGACCGCATCCGAAGTGATGCAAAGATATCCAACATGGGTTCCAACAACCGAAATTCGCAAAAAAATGGAATCAGATCCAGATATTCCATTGCGTTTAATCCAGGCCTTGATTGGATTGGATTTTGTCGCATGGTTGGATGTTGGTGGTGATATAGAAAATAATATCGTTGCCACAGGAACATTTGATACAAATCCTTATTTGATTTTCCGTTGGAATTTATGCAGTGGTGAATTATACGGTCGCAGCCCTATTCTGCGCGCTTTGCCAGATATAAAAACAGCAAACAAAGTCGTAGAATTGGTTTTGAAAAATGCAACCATCGCGGTCAGTGGAATTTGGCAGGCCGACGACGATGGTGTTATAAACCTGCAAAATATAAATTTAACCCCGGGTGCCATTATTCCAAAGGCCGTGGGCAGTTCTGGATTAACACCACTTTCCAGTGGTGCGAATTTTGATGTATCGCAATTGATACTTTCTGACCTGCGCGACAGAATTCGTCATACATTGTTGGCGGACAGACTGGGGTTATTATCTGACCGTGAAATGACCGCAACCGAAGTATTGGCGCGCAACGCTGATATGATGCGTGTTTTGGGTGCAACATACGGCCGGCTATTACATGAATTCATACGACCATTATGTGAACGCGGATTACAGATTTTATCGCGTCGCGGAACAATCGAACCAATATCTTTGCACAGTGATGCAGAATTAAAATACTTGGCACCGATTGCGATTGCCACATCTGAAACCGTGTTATAAAGGTGGGAAAAATGCAAGAAATCGAAAAACAATATGCCCGGGCCTTTCAAACACCATCTGGCAAAGCCGTTTTACAACACATGCGCAAAATCACAATCGAACGAACATTGGGTCCAAATGCCACAGACGCGGAACTTCGTTGGGCCGAGGCCAATCGTGCATTTGTTCATCAAATTGAAATGATGATTGCGCGCGCAACAAATGGATGACCCACATGCCACAAAAACAAAATTTTTCAAACATACTAGAGTTATTGCGAAACAGTTGGTTTCTATTGGCTTTCGCGTTCGGTGTCGTATATTGGGTTGCACGTCAAGATTCATCGCTTGCCGAACTGGAACGCGCAGACACGCGGATAACAGCACTGGAAAATCGCACAACAATTCTTGAATCCGGGATTGGTCAATTACAATTAAAAATTGATGGAATCAAAGAAGATGTAACACTGATTAAATCAGCAGTTATCAAGTAAAAAAAGACCGCCCATTGGGCGGTCTTTCCATAATATAAAAATTATTTTGATTTAATGTCTTTGACGGTTACTTTGAACACAACCGGATGACCCGCTAATTGTGTTGCATGGTAATTTTCTGGGAATGTCACATTTACATCACGTTTTTCGCCAACCTTGGCACCAATCAATTGATCTTCGAATCCTGGAATAAATTGGCCACTGCCCAAAACCAATGGGACATTTACGGCTGTGCCACCATCAAATTGAATACCGTTATCAAATCCGGCAAAATCAATTATCACCATGTCACCGTTTTTTGCACCCGCATTAGAATCACATGCAGTTAACATAAAAGCGCTGCAAACACCCAAAATTGACACCAATTTTTTCATTTTTCTCCCTTTTTGTTATATCAAGATTATTATTTTTTCGTTTTGCTGTACACACAACGAAAGCCGTATTCACGCATTGTGGGGCCTTCGGCCTCGACCCGATAATCAAAGAACGGGGTCGGACGCATAACCTCGAAAGATGGTTCGTCATATACAACGACGATATTTTCGACATTACGTCCACAAACACGTTTCATTTCATAATCGGCAACATGCGCCAACACAGTGCGCGCATCGCCATCAATATCCATACCGTCCGCACTTTGCATCATGCGCAGACGCATTTTACGCAATTCTGTATTTCCCAATAATATTTGAATACGAACCATGGCACCGCGGTATTCCTGCCACCGGGTTTCCATACGCGAAGAATTCCATTGTTTATACGAATCGTCTTTTTCGATATCTGTTTTTGGACGAACCGAATCGATTTCGGCATATTCGTTGTCCGCATCCATAAATTCAGATGTCCGTCCGTTGTAATATGGTGCATTTGTTCCACCATAGGCATAATCGTCAGAATGATATGGTCTATCACCACCACAACCGGCCAAAACCGGAGCCAATAACAATGTTAATAACAATGATTTTTTCATTTCTCTTTCTCTTGGTCTTTTTTTTATTTTAACAAATAAACTGTTTTGATTCAAGAGCCGATTTATGATAAAATTAAAATACGATGTCAAATGTAGTTCTGGATTCTTTATTAAAACCATTGGCGGAATTTTATACACCGTCTTTTGTAGAAGAAATCGCTATAAACCATGCGGGTCAGGTATGGATGCGCCTGCACGGGGCACGCGTGCCATGGGTTGCGTATTCTGCGCCCCAATTGACCAAGCAATATTTGGTGGATTTAATTCATACGGTGGCAAATATTTATGAACAACCATTTGATCCATACCATGGTGTTCCGGTTGTTTATGCAACACTGCCCGGCAACCACAGGTTTTCTGCAATTGCGGGTCCAAATGTTCAATATGACGATAATGATTTGACCGGTGGTGTTGCAATGACGATTCGTGGTGGTGGCGCCACAGATGTCAGTTTCAAAAACTATCATTTGGAACATGGAAAACAATTATTGAAAGTAAAACCACGCGAAAAAGTCCGCCCAGACGACCCATACGATCGATTGATGACCGCCATAAATGATGCGAGTCCTATTTTGATAAGTGGTGCAACTGCGACTGGTAAGACTACATTTTTGAATCACATGTTAACATTGATTGATAAAAATGCGCGTATAATTACCGTCGAAGATGCTCGTGAAATTCATGTTGCTCAGGAAAATCGTGTGCACTTTATATTATCGCGAACCGAACAAAATAATGATTTTAACTATGCACGATTGTTGGATTTGGTTGTGCGTATGACCCCAGATGTTATTATCGGTGGTGAAATTTCAACCAGTAACGCATCCGTGCTGTGGGAAATGTTGGGCACGGGTCACGACCATTTCTATACCACAATTCACGCAGAATCGGCTGAGGCTGCATACGCCGCGTTTGCAGACAGAATTTTACATACACAACCCGCGTATAATCGTGCGGATTTGATTGCAGAAATGAAGAAAAAAATCCGCGTTGTGCAATTATCACGCGATGGTGGTCTGCGCGCCGTGACCGAGGTTGTGTAAAGTTATAAAAAATTAAAAGGAGCAAAAAATGACAAAAAAAATCAAATATGATGGTTCTGAACAGGAAATGCTTGAATTGGGGCTGATTACAGAAGACGGTCAAACCGTAACAGCACTCAGAAACGAGTTCAACCTGTATATGAAGGAATGCGACAGACGAAGAAAATATCGCAACGATAAAGAATTAATTGAACTTGGCATCGTTGATAAAGATGGTGCAGTCTTGGACGAAGCCAGATTACATGAAATAGAATCTGCAAGATTGGAACAAGAATATAATCCAGCGCAACGCCGCGAAGAAGAAAGATTAAACGCAGAACGCAAACCAGGTATCTTGAAGAAAGCCATGTCAAAAGTGTTTGCTAAATTAGTGCCACATCGCGGAACAGATTTGAACAGATAAAAAACCGCCCAAATGGGCGGCTTTTTTAATGGATATATTGTTTTGCAACATATTGGTCGCGCATATTTTTGATATCCCTGAATGTGGCGACCAAATCTTTGTAATTACGGATATCATTTCCGCATTGTTCTTCTGTATAATTTTTCGTATCTGGGTTATATGTAATTTTCTTAACAAATCCCCATGGTTTCGCATATTGTATGATAACCATATAGTATGATGACGGTCCAACCTTGAACATGATTTGGCTGTCGAATTCTTTTCTTATTATAGGATTTGGATAAAAGAACCGATTGGCGGTATGACTGCTTAGGGTATCAAAGTTCATTTGCTGTATCAATTTGAACGCAATACGGTCGCCCGGATTTTCAATTCTGGTGTCGCCATCCGTAATATCACGTGGTCGGCATGTTAAACGCCCACGATGTCCACAATATATTCTTTTTGGAACCAGTCCTGTAAAACCGAATAAAGGATTAAAAAACAATGGTTTTGAAACCCGCAGTGGTTTATCCATATGTGCATAATCGATTTGTTCAGGAACCTCTGGCTTGTCCCAAAATGTTATAGCGTTTGTGCCGATTTCTGGGTTCTTTTTGGATATAATAAAGAAATCATCGATAGGCAGACAATAATCCGCATCTTTGGCTGCATCAAAATTAACAAATGGCCCAGAACAAAAATCCGAAAACGCACGGCCTGTCCCAGGAACAATCTTATATGCCTCGACCACATCATACACAGGCAAATTATAGAAAGAATATGGTTGATTATCTTTATCAAAACTCATAAATGGTGGAATAAAATTATCACCTTTGGCTTTATAATATTCATACTGTTGCATGTCCTATCCTTGATACTTTGTATCCTACATTTTCCTGCATATTAGGCAAAAAATGCGGTTTTTGCAACCTTTATTTATAAAAATATAAAATATTGACTATTTCGAAATTTTCGGTATTTTTATAAGGACATAAAGGATTTATCATGGCGAAAAATAAAAAAATTGAAATAACTGATAAACAATCATCTATTAGAAACTATATGCAAAACATTTTGTGGTTGAAAAATATCATTGATGCACACGGCAACATATTGAATCTGGACCGTTTTCATGCCGAGGTTGATACGGCAATCAGTAATTGCAAGCTCCGGATGTCGCGGTATGTATCTATTGACGGCGTTGTCCAAGACCGCGAGATGTATTCTATATCTTTGGGTGAATTGGAATATTTGCAGGGTTTGGCAACACATACAAAAAATTTTGATTCATTGAAAGAACAAAACATTATTTCACACGAAGATTTACCAAAATCAAATAAACCTGGATTTGCGACAAAGGTTAAAAATGCACGGCTTGCGATACAAAACAAAATTGCAAATTGGTTAATCAAATAAAAAAACGCCCCGAATTATCGGGGTATTTTTATTTTTTTATATAAATTCTTGACAATTTAGAATTCTGTGCTATGTTTGTATTATAAATCCAATAAAGGTGAAGCAAAATGTATTTAATTCATAACGAACAAAGTAACATTAACCAACAAACACCTATTGATATCAAAGAGTATATCAGACAGATGTTGATGGAACAAAATATTATCGATATCAGGGGTAATATATTAAATGTTCTGCAATATTGTCGCACAATCGAATCTGAAAAGAACAAAAGATTAAAATCTTTGAAACAGATTCCATTATTAAATACCAGAATTATCGACAGTTCAGACGCGTCTGTATTATTCAGCGAAATAGAATTTTTGAATAATATCGAAGCACACAAGAAAAACTTTTATGATTCACTGGAATATCCACGTGCATGCATTCCACCAAAACAGATTGATAGAACTGTGTGGGAAAAAGTTGATAGAATGCGTCGCAAAATGTTGGTTACATACAGAAGACGTTTCAGATAATAAAAAATCCCGAATTTTCGGGATTTTTATTTACATAAAATTCTGGGGATTTACATCTATTTTTATTTTTATATTTGCAGGCACACGAACCGATGACAGCCAGCGCAAAACAACCGGTTGTAAATTTGCATTTATGTCCCCCGCTATTAAAAAACGCATGCGATACCAATTTCTGATTTGATAAATTTGTGCCGCAATTGGTCCCATAATTTTTCCGCCATGCAGTATTGGTGCATGCGCCGCCAATGTTTCACAAAAAGATTTTAATGTTTGTTCTTTTTCACCTTCGATAATCAGCGCGATTAACTGACCAAACGGTGGCATTTTAGCAACACGACGCGCATCCATATCATTTTGCATAAATGCGTCACGATCATAATTACATATAGCCGTCAATACCGGATTATCGGGTTGATATGTCTGTAACAATACAGAGCCCGGAAATTCGCCACGACCGGCACGACCGGCAACCTGGAACAATTGTTGAAAGGTATGTTCACCAGCACGAAAATCGGTGCCATACAATCCCATATCACTGTCCACAACGCCAACCAAGGTCAGGTTTGGAAAATGATGTCCCTTTGCCAAAATCTGGGTTCCGATGACAATATCAATTTCGCCGTTTTCCATTTTAGACACCAACCTTTCCAATGTTTGACGCGTCATGATTGTATCACTGGACACCAATGCAGTGCGTGCATTTGGAAAACGCGCGTGAACTTCTTGGTCTATGCGTTCCAGACCCGCGCCGAACATCGTGATTTCATTAGAACATTCAGGACATTTTTGCGGCATCGCCATTGTTCGGCCACACATGTGACACAATAATTTTCCCAATCTTTTATGATATGTCATACCCACAGAACAATCAGGACATGTTGCCACCCAGCCACATTTTCTGCACTGTGTAATAGGTGCGAATCCACGGCGATTTATAAACAACATAACCTGTTGTCCTGCATTTAATGTTTCGGTTATCGCATCACATAATGCGGGCGATAAATTTCCATGTTGGGGCGTGTCATCACCCGGCAACATATAATCAATTGGGCGATTTTCACGCAAATCTATGGTTGATATTTTAGGCAAAGTTGCACCACCAAAACGCGATTTTAATTTCAATATTTTGTATTTACCTAAATTCACATTATTTAATGTTTCCATTGATGGTGTCGCAGATGCCAATACCACAGGAAACCCAGCAATTTTTGCACGCAACACCGCCATATCACGCGCATGATAATTTCCCATATCTTCCTGTTTGTATGAAGTATCATGTTCTTCATCAACGACAATCAAACCTAAATCTTGCCATGGTAAAAACAGCGCACTGCGCGTGCCAACAACAATTCTAATTTTTTTATTCAGCACGCCACGCCAAATCTCACGCCGACGCGCTGCGGTTAAATTACTGTGCCACACCACAGGTTGTGCACCAAAGCGATGATGGAACCGCGTCATAAACTGTGCGGTTAATGCAATTTCAGGCATCATCAATAATACTGACTTTCCGGCATTATACGCGCGCAGCACAGAATCAAAATACACCTGGGTTTTACCACTGCCCGTTATGCCATCCAATAAATGCACAGAAAAGCCGCCCCTTTCGATAGCATTACCAATTTCGTTTGCCGCCGCCGCCTGCTCTTCATTTAATACAACATTACCCATATCACGATATGTATAATTAAAATCGTTTGGTTCTATATTTCGTGTATCGCATAATGTCAGCAACCCGCGTTTTATCATTGTGTTTATCACAGACGAATTTACATGCGAAATATTTCGTAAATCATTTATCGTCATTGGCGTATTATCATTTGCAGCATACGCATCCATTACCATTTGACGATTTTCTGTCATTTTACCGTCGGCTTCAAAATTAAAATTGTATAAAGGTTCTTTTTTTGGTGGTAAAAAAGCATCAGGTACATTAACGATTAACCGCAATACTGCGCCGGGTGTCATCAATGTCCAATTTGACATCTTTTGAATCCAAGATAAATCATTTGCTGATAATTTTTGTGGATATATTTCAGAAATATTTTTTATTTTTTCTGATGGCAAACCACTGTCGCCAAAGCCGTACACAACGCCAATATATGGGCGATTCATTACCGACACACGCACAAATTGACCAATATCCGCAGGTGCGGTCAATCGATAGTCATAACCAGTATTGACTACATTTGGAATTAAAACTTTTACAATTGTGCCTGCATTAAACATACCAATAAAATACTTGTTTTTTTTCTAAAATTCAATACCATTTATGATAAATATAATCCAAGGGTTATTTATGTGGAAATTATTTTTTGATATTGCATACGCGTTCAGTTTCTTGATTATTTCACCATCTGCGCGGTTCAGGTTTCGGGATTGGACATTGTTTGGATATCGTGAAAAATTGGATGATTTGCTGAATACGCGTCCCGAACTGCGTAATAAAAAATTGCGCGTGACCAAGGGCGGCGGATCATTGGCGTTTATATTTGATGAATGCGATGTGTATCGCGTCCGCAAACGCCGGTATGAGGCAACAACCGTATTTCCACGACTGGCGCGCGAACAACGCATTACAAACGCGCTGCGCAGATATTGCACTGTGCAAATCCCAGACATCGAAATTATTCACGGCAAAAAATTTATTTTTTATAAAACCAGTTTTATTCCGGGCGTTATATTGGCAAACCTGTCACGCAAAACATTAAACGCACACAGTGACGAAATCGCCGCACAATTGGCAACTTTCTTGAAAAAATTACATTCTGCAAAACCAAAATCTATTGCTGATTTGACAGACGGTGATAAAAACAAACATTGGTGTCATACTGATTTGTGCAGCAATATTTTGATAGACCCAAAAACATTTGTAATCACCGGTGTTATTGATTGGGAATGGGCAACTTGGGCAAACATTGATATAGATTTTACCAGTTTATATAATCGTCGTCGTAAAATGCGTCGCACAGAAATTCCAACAAAAACAATCAATAAATATTATGAATAATCATGTCCACATCTGAATCACCGGGGACATGGTCGATTTCTATATCTGGATTGAATTGTGAACGAAACCATGTACGCTGCCGCTTTGCATATTGATTTGTTTTTGTAATCCAGTTTTCAATAGCATTTTCACGACTGATTTTACCCTGTAAAAAGTCAACCAGTTGCACCGCGCCAATTGCACGCGATGGATTCCAATTATTTTCTATAATCGCGCGCGCTTCGTCCATTGCGCCACCCGACAGCATTTCTGGGATACGCGCCGCGATGCGTTCGCGCAAAATATTTGCGTCTGGATTGATTAAAATTTTGATAGTGTTGGTGGGCAAAACCGCGCCAGTGCGTTCGCCCTGTTGATATTCAGTGATATGATGACCCGTTTCAAAAAATACCTCTAGTGCGCGCGCCACGCGTTGCGGATCGGTCGCGGTAAATTCAGCCGGCAACATTTTACGCGCAGACACAATATCACGCGCCACCAATTCACGCGCGCGTTTGCGCGATTCATCACCAACATTTGGTATTTGTGAAATTCCATTTAATAACGCATTTGCATAATACCCTGTGCCACCAACAAAAATCGCTGGCAAACCTTTTGCCTTGGCATCCGCATACGCCGCTCGCGCCAATTCCAAATAATCACTGACACTTTGTTGGACGGATAAATCCAGCACAGAAAATAATTTATACGGCACGCCATCTAAACTTTCGGATGCAATTTGGTCTGTTTTTTCCGCAAAAGGACTTGCCGATATATTTTCAATACCGCGATAGATTTGCACACTGTCGCAATTTATAATTACACCACCAATTTTGCGCGCCAGTGAGTCGGCAAACCCAGATTTGCCCGATGCGGTTGGTCCAACTATAATTATATCACGCGTTTCCATATCGCGCCTATTATAGCCGTCAAATATTGCAAATTCAAGTAACGCGGGCAAAAAATCTGATTGTCGCGAAACGCCAAAAGTGGTATTATTATAGGGATATAAACGAAAGGATGAATTATGAAAAAAGTCAGAGTTGCAATTAACGGTTTTGGTCGTATTGGTCGTTTGGTTTTGCGCGCCGCATTGGAATCTGGGCGCAATGATTTAGAATTTGTTGCGATAAATGATTTGGCGCCGGCGGAACAGAACGCATATTTATTACAGTATGATTCTGTGCACGGCAAATTACCGGTGGATGTGAAATTGGACGGCGATTACATCATCGCAGGCAAACAAAAAATTAAATGTATTTCTGAACGCGATCCGGAAAAATTGCCATGGAAAAAAATGCGCATAGATATTGTTATGGAATGCACCGGGCTTTTTACATCTGCGGACAAGGCGCGCGTTCATTTAACCGCGGGCGCAAAGCGCGTTTTGGTTTCTGCACCATCAGCCGGGGCGGACAAAACAATTGTATTTGGTGTAAATGAAAAAACTTTAACGAAAAAAGATTTAATTGTATCCAACGCATCATGCACAACAAACTGTTTGGCGCCGGTGGCAAAGGTTTTAAGCGAAAAATTCGGTATAAAAAGCGGATGGATGACGACGGTTCATGCATACACTGGCGACCAACAATTATTGGATAAAACGCATAAAGATTTGCGTCGTGCACGCGCGGCTGGATTATCTATGATTCCAACAACAACGGGCGCGGCACGCGCAATTGGACTGGTTTTACCAAAATTAGCCGGCAAATTAGATGGAATTGCAATTCGTGTTCCGACCCCTGATGTATCGGTCGTGGAATTGGTTGTGAATACCGCACGCGCAACAACCGCTGAAAAAGTTAATGCCGCTATGAAAAAGGCAGAAAGCCCGATATTCGGCTATTGCGACAAACCTTTGGTTTCCGTGGATTTTACGCATGACGCGCACAGTTCGGTTCTGGACGCGACCCAAACGCATGTAATTGATGGGAATCTGGTTCATGTGACGGCGTGGTATGACAACGAGTGGGGATTTTCAAACCGTATGTGCGATACAGCCGCCGCGATGGGCAAATTATTATAACATAAAATTTTTTGAAAAAAACACTTGCAAAGTGATTATGAACAGTATAATATACATGGCACATGCGGGGTGTTAGCTCAGCTGGTTTAGAGCGTCTGCCTGTCACGCAGAAGGTCGAGGGTTCGAGCCCCTTACATCCCGCCAGGAATTCAACCGCCAGATTTGGCGGTTTTTTGTTTTATTGACAATGTGTGGCAATACGGTATAATAAGTGGCATGAAAAAAGTTATATTTGCATTTTTATTATTGGGCGTTGTATTGGCCGGATGCGGCGTAAAGTCGGGACTGCAACACCCGGGCGATAATTATCCGCGTAATTATCCGGTGTATTAAAGTTATCATATGGGGGTATGGCGAAACTGGTAGACGCGCTGGATTTAGGTTCCAGTGGGGCAACCCATAAGAGTTCGAGTCTCTTTACCCCCACCACCAATTTTCGTTATTGCGCGCAAAGCGCACAATTAAGAAAATTGAGTGCCTCGGCGTAGCAAATGCGTTCAGCGAAAAGTATTATGTAAAAAAACAAAGTTCGTTCTTTGCAATTAAGCACTGGCGCAGACGGGCTAGTGCCTCGGCGTAATTCCGCCCCCGTGGGGGGGTGCTGTAAAAAACACTTGATTTGTGTAAAAAAAAAGATAAAATACGATACGCAATAAAAAAAAGGTTATTAAAATGGCATCTAAAAAAGGCGCAAAAGAAGTTATAAAGTTGGAAAATAAAGAAACTGGTTTCTTTTATACAACAACTAAAAACACTAAATCTGAAAATACCAAGGGCAAATTGAAATTCCGTAAATACGATCCAAAGGTTCGCAAACATGTCGTGTTTACCGAGGGTAAAATGCCACACTAATATAAAAACAGTTTTAATCCGCCGTAACGGCGGATTTTTATTTTGATGGTATAATCTATCGTCCGAACATCAAAACACGCACCACAGGGCGGTTTTAGAGTTCAAAGTCCATCCGTCTGCGCACAGCGCAGCCGCGATTACAGAGTTCAAAGTTCAAATGATGCAACAAAAGCCAGGGGCTTTTGTTGAAAATATGACTGGATTGCCACACTCGCTATCGCTCGCTCGCAATGACCCGTCCCCGCATAGCGGGGCCGCGGTCCCCCGCCCCCATGGGGCGGAATAAAAAAAAGCCCAGATTCGGGCGATAATGGGATTGGTATTCTTTATTCTATCCACACCGATGCGCGGGATGACGATGTTTCGGCGCCCACAGGCAATGTTATTTCAGATCTGACAAACGCAACCGAACCATTGCTTGCCGACACGCCAGATATAAATCCATTGCTGGAACCGCCAGTTGAAACATTGGAATTTGATAATTTATCTTGCTTTGCCGTGTTCAGTTCGTCATACGCGCCCTGGACAAAGGATGTTGATGCAACATCTGCAACCGGTGTCGCAGCATTTGCTGATAAAGATATCAAAAAAATCGGTAAAGATAAAATTAAAACTTTTTTCATATCTTTCACTGGTAAATATATTTTGTTATTTTTGTTTTTGCCTTTGTGTTCCGATTGTTTCAGGTAACTATATTCCAAAATTCCCCATACGAATATAATTACCTGAAACCCTAAATTTCAATAATATTTATATCCAACCGTATTAACTATGGATTACTTGGTGTATTTGGACTTAAAGTAACGGTTGGGAACAAACGAATATTATCTGTGGCTTCGTCACTGCCCCATGTTCCGAATACCGCCAATGTTTGTGCTTCGACAACATCCAAACGTTCATCCAAAGCCGCCTCGGCTGCCTCGGCACGTTCACGTTCGTTGGAATCTGCATTATTCAAATTATCTTGAACTTTATTGATAGCCTGAACCAAGTTGCTGTTGTTTTTATCTTCAAGACCGATATCGTCAGACAAATCTTCAAGATCACCCTCAACAGTTCTCGCACGAGTTTTTTCAGCATTAACATCACCTTTCAACTCACCACCAACAGCATTCAAATGATACATTGCCTCGTTATATGCGCCCTTGACATACGATGTTGTCGCAACATTTGTATTTGCCGCAACCGCCCCCGGTGCACCTGAAGCAGTTGGTCGAACACCACCAGTATAACCCACCGGCAATACGGAAGTGGCTGCATCGGCGATCAATGGCGTGGCGAAAAGCATTGCGACCAAAGATATTTTAATTAGTTTTTTCATTTCCTTAATCCCTCTCTTTCACGAACTTTTACACACTATTCCGTTTTTGGCATTATGACGGGTTTTGTATCACATCCGCCAACGCAGTTGCATTACTGCCCCATGTTGTCCGGACTTTTACAACCCTGGCATCCAATTCATTGATAGCAGCTTTCAATGTTTGCGCATTTGTGCCTAATGTCCCGCTGCCAATTGTCGTTTCGGCTGTATCAAGACGTGTATCCAAATTTCCGATAGCACCGCTGATTGTAGTAATATTAGCCATACTGCTATTTGTATAATCAGCGTCTTTGGCCTGGGTTTTGATAGAATTTTTTACAGAGCCAGCTACAGTATTATCAGAATTATTCAACAAAGCGATTGCCGTTTCATTTGTATATCCACGGGTATCCAATGCCTCTAAGTTTTGTGCAACCGTGTTAGTCTTTCTAATGTAGTGACCATCAGCCGTTAACGCGCCATCGTTGTTTTGAATTTCAGCGACCGCATTGTCCAACGCCACCAAGTTGCTGTTAACCTGGTTATTGGCCGAAATCGCAACATAGTTGCCTGTGCTCTTGGCCGCGACCGTTGTTCTGGCCTCTAATCCGTCGACACGACCTTCGACTTCGTCAATTGCGCCTTTGATTGTGCCCGCAGACAATCCAGAAGTCGTATTCGTATAAACCGCATTTTCTGCCTGGTGCTTTATTCTGTAATCCACAGATTGGGCTGTCAAACTATCCGCTTCCAATGTATCCAAACGGGCATCCAGTCCAGCCTCGGCCGCCAACGCACGTTTGTTTTCTTGGTTGATGATATGAACCGCCTCGTTATAAGCACCCTGGACGTATGAAGTAGATGCAATATCCGCCGTTGGCGCCACAGGATCTGTGGTTGGCACAGGGACATTAATCTCTTCATAATCTGCGGAATATCTGGTCGCCGTGGTCGGATCAGCAGCGTACGCCATTAATGGACTTGCCATTAACATCGCAACCAAAGAGACTTTCAATATTCGTTTCATTTAATTCCTCCTAGGGGAACTTACTGGGTTTATTTCAATGCCTTTTTTAGTTATTTGCTGTCAAGATGCTTGCATCCCATGCGTCTTCAACTGGCATTTCTGACAATCCGCCGTTTTTGAACACGTACATTTTGCCTTCGGCAGCTGAACTTGCACCTTTCACATTAACTAACTTTACACCGTTTTGACCATTAGTGATTTCAACACCAGCACCCGCACTGTATTCATGTGTCGAGTTTTCAAGTTGCTGAACACGATATGTCAAACCAGAACTGCTATCACCAACAGCTGTTTCCAAATCGCCAACACGTTTTACCAAACCGCCCTGTGAATTACCAACGGTTGAACTCAAAGTGCTGTAGTTTCCATCCAAGGTGCTAACGCTTGAAGTCAAATCAGCAACATCTTTTACCAAACCATTTTCTGAATCACCAACGGTTGATTGCAATGCGGTAACGTCTGTTCCTAAATCAGCAACATCTTTTACCAAACCGCTTGTTGAATCACCAACGGTTGTACTCAAAGCGCTATAATTTGTATTCAAATCAGCAACGCCTTTCACTAAACCGGTTGTTGAATCACCAACGGTTGATTGCAATGCAGTAACGTCTGTTCCTAAATCAGCAACATCTTTTACCAAACCACTTTCTGAATCACCAACGGTTGATTGCAATGCGGTAACGTCTTTTACCAAACCACCTTCTGAATCACCAACGGTTGTTGTCAAACTAGAAACACTGTCTTTCAAACTTGTGAACTCAGCACCATTGTTACCTAATAGTGTATTAAGAGCGGTTACTTGAGTTAAAGCATCAGATGCGTTCGTTGAAGCCGTATTCGCTGTGTTTTGTGCTGCAGTAGCTGCGGTTTGTGCTGCAGTAGCAGCTTCCGCCGCACTATCAGCCGCGGCCTTTGCCCCGGTAGCAGTAGCGTAAACAGCACGCAAACCGCTATCCACATAGTTTTTGGTCGTCAATGACGTTTCACCCGCAGCAAGTGCCGCCGATGATGCCATCATTATCGAGGCCATAAAACCGGAAAATACAATTTTTTTCATTTTTTTTCCTTTTGTTTTGTTTTGTTTGTTTTGTTAAATACCCTCATCCTGTTGTCCTGACGCAGGCGCCGCCTGAGTCAAAACGTTGTCATTAAAATCGTCTATAACATGTACCAGCATGCGTTGTCCCGTCGCAGCGTTGTATATGGTTTGTGTCTGTTGTTGCAATTCATTAATACTGTTTGCATTAGTATTGACCTTGCTAACCAAATCAGACAATCCCTCGTTAGATAATGTCGCATTAATTTCTTGCAAATTACTTGTGATTGTATTTATACGACGATTAATGTCAGAAACTTTATCATCAACCTGGGCCGTGGTATAAAACGCGTCACCAATTTCATCAATTTCTGTTTTCGTATAATAATCAGACAAAGCACTGGCATCTAATTTAGAATCCAGACGATTTTCAAATGTATCAAAACGACCAATTAATTGATTTATTGTTGTGTCATCTATTGATGGGATATTAATAGGTGTACCTGTACCACCAGTATTAATTGCCTGGGACCCATTGGTTGTTGGACCCTTGACCGGAACCAATTTAGCAGGTGATATAGATATACGATTCGAACCAGATGTATTTGTGTTTGTTGTCGCCGCAGTTGTCGCAGGTATAGTCCGTGTCCGTAATGGTGCGGTTGATTTGCGTGTTAACGCAGCACCCGTTGCATTACGAACCGGTGCCGCCACAGTATTGCCCATTTCACCCGTTGTGCCGTTCAAGCCCAACATACGAACAGACGATGCCGCGTCTGCGCCACCTGTTGCAAACATTGCCAAAAACAGTAAAGAAAAGCCTGTTGTTTTGTGCATTCTACATCTCTATCACCTGATATTATATCACAAAATCAACCCCAAAACAACGAAGGCAAAATTATTTTTTTTATTTTTTTCCTAATTTTTTTATTGACTTTTATCTTTTTTTTACGGAAGCCGCGAAAATCCAAGCCCCAGCGACAATCATCAATGCCGATAAAAGTTGTCCCATCGTCAATTTCCACGATGTTAAAAAGCCAATTTGGGCATCCGGCGCACGAAAAAATTCGCAAATTATTCTGATTATGCCATACAATATACCAAACATGCCGGAAAGCGCGCCAGTCCTGCGTTTCAGGTCTGTTTTGGTATATAATAATATCATTATCGTGAACAGGACGATACCTTCACCAAATGCCTCGTATAATGGGCTGGGGTGGCGGGGAATTTCGGTTAATCCATTAAAGGTTACCGCCCACGGAACATCGGAAATCCGGCCCATAACCTCTATATTTATAAAATTCGCAATGCGCCCAAAAAACAGTCCAATCGGTGCAACAACCGCCGCCAAATCCAGGATTTTCATACCGCTGAGGTGCGCGCGATGTGCAAATAAAAATATCGCCGCAATTGCCCCCAGCATGCCACCATGAAAGCTCATCCCGCCATGCCATACAGCCAGGATTTCAAGCGGATTTTCTATAAAAAATGGCAGGTTATAAAACAGCACATATCCTAATCGACCACCAATGATTATACATAATATCGCCCAGGTCATTAAATCATCAAATTGCGGCTTGGTTAATTTAATTTCTGCGTCCCCGCGCCGCGAAAGTATCGCCATCAGGCCGAAACATAATATAAACCCAATAATATATGCCAGCGCATACCAACGAATATCAAACCCGAATATTGATATTGCGACCGGTGATATAGGCGTTATTGATATTGCCATCTGTTACCCCTTTTATGCCAAGTGTAGAATAAAATAGCGCGGTAATACAATAAAAAATTAAACTGCCCCGTCCCGCTTTCGCTTCGCTACAGCGAGGCCACCCCTTCTTTTTGCGCAAAGCGCAGAAAAGACGGGGAATATACAAAGTGGTAGAATAAAAAAAGCACCGATTAACGGTGCCTTGTCAAATCAAGAAAGTTTTTAATCCCCGTATTGGCGAGAAAAATTAACGCCACATAAGTCAGATTGCCAATTTTCGCGTTCTTGCAAATGCTTAATCCATATTTGTTCGCGTGCGATAGATTCTTGTCTGTCTTTGATAATATCGTAGCAACGCGCAATCAATTTATCATCACGGGAACGGGCCGGTTTTGCCTCTTCCTGTCTAATGCGTGCACGCATTTGAGCAATTACTTTCTTTTCGTTTTCAACAAATTCTTTTTTCGCAGCGATATCTTGGGCCGCAGTAACAAATTTTTTACGAACATCAATTCCGTGTCTTTTCATCTTTTTTCCTTTTGGTTGTGTTGTGTTTTTTGTTTTCACACTGGTATTATAGGGTATTTTTTGCGTTTGTCAATACAAAAATGACAAAAAAATATTTTTGTGCAAATTTGTATGCGGCGGCTGTATATTTTTTTGCGTTTTTATTCTTGAATTTTTCGGCACTTTGTATTATATAAAATCCAGATAAAATTTATGGAGGAAAAAATGAATTTGGCAAATAAAGTGAACGGTATTGATAATTACCTGAAACGGATTTTCGCATTAATGTTCGGCGCGGTTGGTGTAACGGCGGTCGCCACCTATGCGATGCTGGTTGGAAACTGGGCACATGTGTTAATCAATCCAACAGGAACCGGTTTTTCGTTGTTTTATTATGTATTGCTGTTTGGTGGGTTGGCATTTTCAATCTGGGCCCAGGTGCGCGCGTTTTCTATGAAACCAACGACGGCGGCGATTATGCTGATGCTGTATGCGGCAATTATGGGTATTGTTATAACGCCATTGGTCGCGGTCAGTTTGGCGGTTAATCCGATATCTATACTGTATGCGTTCGTATTGGCGGCGGCAATGTTCGCATGTATGGCTTTATTTGGGTATAAAACAGTCAAAGATTTGTCTTTCTTGGGCATTTTCTTGTTTATGGGTATGATTGGTTTGATTTTGGTCGGTATCGCTTCGATGATTTGGCCGCTGGGGTCAATGTTTTCTACAATCGTTAGTTTTATCGGCGTTTTGGTTTTCGCACTGTTCACGGCGTATGATATGCAGAATTTGAAAAATGCGTATAATACACTGGGCGGTGATGAAAATACTGGAAACCAATTAGCGGTTTTGGGCGCGCTGCATTTGTATATTTCATTTATCGCGATGTTCCAATACCTGCTTAGTTTATTTAACCGTAATTAAAGAAAGGAAGTAAAAATGGCTTATAAAATTGATTCATCTAAATGCATTGGCTGTCATACATGTATGGGTATGTGCCCAGCAATGGCGATTTCAACTGGCGCAGACGGCAAATGCATGATTGATACAACAAAATGTATGTCTTGTGGGACATGTGCGGCGGTTTGCCCAATGGGTGCAATCGTTCCAGAAAATAAATAAAAAATCTGTGGGGTGATAAAAATGTCAGACGTAACCATTAACGATATTGTTGCATTATGTAAAAGACGCGGGTTTATTTTTACCGGTTCTGAAATTTATGGTGGATTGGGTGGCGCGTACGATTACGGTCCATACGGTGTGGAATTGATGCGCAATATTCGTAACGCGTGGTGGAATACTATGATTTATTCACGCGACGATATCGAAGGTTTGGATGCCGCCGTTATCACAAATCGTCTGATGTGGAAATATTCTGGGCACGAGGCGAACTTTTCAGATCCATTGGTCGAATGCAAAAAGTGCAAAACTCGCATGCGCCAGGATAAAATGCGCGACCCAACAAAGTGCGACAACTGTGGCTCGACCGATTTAACCGAACCACGCGCGTACCAGTTAATGATGGGATTGTCGATTGGTGCAACGGCGGATGGCGCGGTTAACGCTTATCTGCGTCCTGAAACGGCAACCACAACATATATCAATTTCAAAAATGTTTTGGATGCAAAGCCACATAAATTGCCATTTGGAATTGCCCAGATTGGTAAGGCTTTCCGTAACGAAATTTCACCACGCGGTTTCGTTTTCCGTATGCGTGAATTTGAACAGGCTGAAATGCAATATTTTGTTAATCCTGCGGACGATGCGAAATACTTTGAAATGTGGAAGTCTGAAAGACTCGCTTGGTGGGTAAATGTTTTGGGGATTCCGGCCGAAAAATTGCGCTTTACACCACATGAAAAGTTGGCGCATTATGCCAAGGCCGCGGTTGATATCGAATACGAATTCCCAGATGGTTTTGACGAGGTCGAAGGTATCCACAATCGCCAAGACTTTGATTTGGGTTCACATACTAAATCACAAAACGAATTTGAATTGCACGCTAATGTTTTAGAAAACAAAGACAGCGTTATCAAATTGGCTTACAGCGACCCCCAGGCCGGCACAAGTTTCATCCCGTATGTGATTGAAACCGCCATGGGTGTTAATCGTGCGATGTTTGCGGTGATGCTGAACGCATATACTGTCGAAGATTTAGGTGATGGCAAAACACGCGTTGTATTAAAGTTAAAGCCATGGTTATCCCCGGTCAAGGCTGCGGTTATTCCTTTGGCGCGTAATGTTCCAGAATTGCAAGATATCGCGGGCAATATTGAAAATTCTTTGCGTAAATTGGCGATTGGACGGATAGAGATGGAAAATTCTGGAAACATTGGTAAAAGTTATCGTCGTCATGACGAAATTGGAACACCAGTTTGCATTACTGTTGACCACCAATCAATGGAAGACGGCACGGTAACATTGCGTTATCGCGATACAATGGACCAGGAACGCGTTAAAATCGATGAAGTCCCAGAACGGGTCAGAAAGATTGTAATGGGTTAAAAAACGCCCAATTGGGCGTTTTTCTTTATTCTGAAACTTTCATAGCCGGCAATATAACTATATCATTATATGGTGCCAAATATTTGTTGCCGGTTGAACAGGACACATTTTTCAAAGAATCTTTATATTCCTGGACCGCCGTCACCCAACGTTGTTGAATTTCTGTATCGGCACCCGCGGCACCCGACAAAGCACCCAACCCAGCACCAGCACCGGCGCCAATCAATGTTGATTTTGTGCGTGCTTTATTATTAAAATCTATGGTATCACTGTCGTCCACAGATTGCATCGCAGGATGGAATTTATCTACATTTGCACCGATTATTTCTTTGCCCTGGTAATCGTAAAGTTTTTCTTTATTTTTGAACACACCATCTTTATCCAATTTGCCAGCCATCCAATCGGCGTATGTATATCCGAACATTTTTTTCATGGCGGCATCCGTAACCTCTATCTTGGCCGATACACGATTACCCGCCGCAGACGCGGTCTTAATTTTTATAAATGTTCCAGTATTATTATTCTTTTCTAAAATTTTGTTTTCTTCTTTGTCGTCTTTTGCTCTTTCTTGATAAGCGTAACGCGAAGTATTATGCAGTTCTCGCAATTTATTTTTACAATCTTGTGAAAAACCAGTAACAGAATCATATGTAGTTTTTGTATCTTTATCCAGAAAACCCTGACAATCTGATGCCGTCATATCCTCAAATACTATCTTGGTTAATTCTGTCCGCCAGCAATTTTTGAATTTATCACTATCGTCGGTACTACTGCAAAAATATGTTACGCCACTTTTTATATCGTAAAACATATTTTGTTGTATTGTATCTTTGTCGTTTTCGCCTGGCGTATCAAAACTATATTTTTGACCGTTTTCTGCATCCTTGTCCAACGCACCGTATAAACAATATTTCGATACTTTTACATCCTTTCCTTTTTCATCTTGACCTGTGACTAAATCGCATTTATCTATTTTCAACACATCGTCACCGGTTGCCAATAAATTTCCCGCCACAGCTCCTGCCGCCGCATTTACACCGGTTGATAAAATAACACTGCCAGCTTTATAGTCATTGACCTGGGTACTGGCTGTCATTAACGCCGCGCCACCCACCGCACCAATCGCCGTAGTTTTTAATTTTTCGCTGTTTGTGCCGAACATAGAATCACTGCCGGCATCACCCTTGCCGACCAGGTTTCCACCAATACCACCGACCAATGCCGCGCCCAATATTTTCCACCCAGCACCAGATTTGTTTTCCTGGACCATGGCTTTTTCGACATCTTCGATTGTTGGGGGATTATCCGCAGGATATTCGTATCCCTTGCCAAAAGGAGTCACTTCGGCAAAATCGTCAATATTACATTTCATACTGTCGCCGGCCGCCAAATATGTAGTGGCCAAAACATTGTATTCGGTACTGACAGAATTTTTATAATTGCGCAATTCAACCAATGCCACGCATGTCGCGTTGCCACCGCGTTTTATCCCGGATGTTGGTTTTGCCCAATCAAACACGCCGCCCGGATAAACCTTGCTACACGCATCCATGGTTTCATCAGATATCGTAACTGTTTCGCCATCATCATTTGTAACCACACGCGCAGGTTGTGGCGCCATAGCCTGGGCCGCACTGGCACGCGCCGACGCGTTCATTGCCGCCTGGGATTTTATCATAGAATCATTGCTGATACGCAAACCGGCATTTGCCACAGAATACGGAAATAATACAGCCACCGCAGGCAACGATAAAATTAAAAAACTTAAACTTGATTTTTTCATTTTTTCCTTTGCCGTTCTGGTTTTAGAATTGCAAACGCAAACGGGCACCAATGTCCACTGTGCTTAAATTCGCACTTTCTGTCCAGTCTGTATAGTGTGCAACAGTTTGATAACTTTCTTCGCCACCCAAACCATCCGCAATCCATTCGTCTTGGGTCAAAACGACACTGCCCGAAGATTGAACCTTGCCCATGCGCATATAGCGAACAAATAAATCTAATTTCATACCGTTACCCAATTCGGTACTGACACCGCCTTCGATAGCCAATGCCAATTGTTCCTTGGTTCCGCCATTGTGATATGCGTTGATATTCGAAACACCGGTTGGATCGCCCTGGTTCGCGTATGCTGGGTCAGCCTCGGAATAGAAAGTGCTGTCCAACACATTGTAATCTGCGATAGTGTTTAATGCGACACCGATACCACCACCGATATATGGACGCAACGAACCGCCCGCCAAATATCCAGTGTATGAATCAATGTTGTAATACATATTGAACATCGCGACATTCGCCGTAACCGCACCGCCCGTCGCAGTTGCCGTTACATAACCACCCGCACCATCAGATGTTTGAACACTTTGTGGGTATGACAAATTGCTGTAACGCGAATAAGAAAAATCTATACGCAAATCGCTGTTAATCGCGGCACCCAGCGATAATTGCAATGGCATAATTGTATCTTTTTTGAATCCAGCCTCGGCAAAAGCACCTGGGACCATATAGGCATTGGCCTCGCCCGCGTAATCAGCGGTAAATTTGCCCATTAACGACGCGGTATATGCCGCAGACAAACCGATATACAGACCACTGTCCGCCAAACGGTCAAAATCTTCGGATTGATAGTAACGACGGCCGGCATTAACCGCGGATGAACCAACGCGTGGCAACGCACCCGTTACGCGCGTCGGACGCGCCGCCGCCACAGAATTTGTTGCAATAACATTTCCAGATGTCGTCGGCAAATAAACCGTCCGGTTATTTACCCCCGAATTATATCCAGAATAAACAGGATATGCGGCACCCGCCGTCATCGGCAGACCAACAAAAATCGCGGCAAAAAGCCCAAAAACCTTGGATTTTTTCATTCTCTTTCCGTATTTCTTTTATACCATTATATCATAAAATCGACCTATAAAAAAGCATTTATTGCAAATAAAAAAAATCCCCATGAATATTCATGGGGAAATGTCCAATATAAAGTTTATTTTTTATTTTAGAAACGTGCGTTCATACGAACACCCAATTCAGCCTTGGCATCTGTTCCATTTTGTGATTGAGAATGAGAATCATCAAACACATATTCAGCATATACTGACAATTGAACGGTATCTGTGACCTGGTTCGCCAAAACCAAGGTTAAATAGTATTCGTCCCAACCGTCTTTCATGTTGTGGGTTTTATCCAACAAATTTTGAACGACAGCCTGTTTGACAGGTTCCAACGCAGGGTTAGCAGGTGCATTCAATTTTGTATGAATATCCTTTACACCATTGTCTGTGTGTTCAATAAATTTGAATCCACCACCCAATGACCATTTATCATTGAATTGATACAAACCACTGACACCGGCCAATATTTCCTTGGTTGATTTCAAATCAACAGAAATTTCATCTGGGAATCCAATCATACCCATTGTAATTCCAGATGCAACCTCTTGTGCAGTATTCAAACCAATTTTATTGTTGTGGTTTCCAAATATTTGCAGATATTCAGCATACACTGCGGCGGTAAATTTATCCCAAGTTTTACCAAATTTGGTTCCCAAAACGGCACCCCAACGACCACTTGAAAAGTTGTCGTATTTGAAACCTTTGCCCAAATCATATGCGCCGGTCATTTTGGATAAACCACCCATATATGCTTCGCCATAAACATCCCAAACAAAATCTTGTTCATTTTCAAAAATACGATAATTCAAACCCAAACGGGCACGATGTGCACCATAGCGGTCGATATCGTCATTTTGTGTCCAACCCAACGACAAATATGTGCTTAATCTGTCATTGATACCATAACCAAAATCCTGAGAAAAACGCCATACAGGGAATTCAACCGCCCCGTCATGATCTTTCGCCTTTAACGCCAATGTATGATCGGCCTTTTTATACATCATTCCAAACGAAGTTTTGGAATAAAATTGACCCTCGGTCGGTATAAAAAGAGGATTTTCCATGTTTGTTGTGGCAGCCATCGCACCAGTTGTAATCATTGACGCAGTGGCAATTGCCAAAGTATTCAAAGTTTTTTTCATCTATTACTCCTTAATTTGTTGATGAAATTCCTGACCCCCATTATTGGCAAGACCAGGGTTATTGCCCGCACCACCCATTATTGGCAATAGCGCGCTTTGTGGCATAACGGCGATATTATGATACATATCGGATATAAAGTCAAAACAATCTTTTACTTGACAAAGCACTTGAAATATAGCACGCGCGTCCTATATATATATTGTGGTTGGATGGTCCGCCACCAAAAACAAAGGAGGTTGCCATGCAAGATATGAAATTACAACTGCACAATATGTATGTCGGATTGGTATGCACATATTGGGCACAGCAAGATACCAAGATGGGAACCGCAAAACAAAAAGCATTACAACAAATGCAAAGTTTTTCGAAAACCATCGATGAAAAAAATCCTATGGCACAAGAAATTACGAATCGTGTTGCCAAAATGTCGCAATCTGTATCAAAACAAATTATGACAGATAAATCGTCAGAAATGGTTTTGGATGAAAAATTAGCGAAAAAATATAAATCTTTTGGTGAACGCCAGGTTGAACAGAGTAAAGAGCGTTTGAACAATATGATTCAACGCGCTAAAAAATCTGCACATCTGGATATGACACCTGAACAGATTAAGGCGAAAGAGGCCGCAACCAAAGAGCAAGATATGCACGCAAAACGAAATGCGGATCCATATCGCGCACTGCAAACAAATGCGCCAAAGAATGCACCAAGACCTGTGGCACCACAAAAGTTGACCCAGGAAATGATGATTCAACTGTTTATGCAACAACGTTTGCGTGGTGCGGCATAAAGGTAAAAGGATAAAGTAAAATGACAGACGAACGGTTAAATGTTGATGCTGCGTTGGCGATGGTCGCTGGCCAGGATATGAATAAATTCTATAATGCCCAGGTCAGCGAAGACGACAAACAAATGCTGCGTTATGCATTGGAAAATATTTTTCAAGGTTCGTCTGTTGCTTTATGGATTGCTGGCGGAACATTAGGCAACGCGTGGAACAAGGCACTGGATAATATGCGTGATGAATTTTTCACAACATCGCGTCGTGATATTGTGACTGTGTTTTTACAGCACGCTGTATTTGAACATCGCAGTAAATGGACAGATAAAATTCGCACAAATGATAATCGCGCCCAGACCTTTAATATGATGGGTTTGAACAAATTCGATACAGAAAGGATGCTGCGCCAGGCCGAAACGCAAAAACAGAACGGCTATGATATTATAAAACAAGTTTTCCTGAAATATGATGGTGGTTTCAGGCCGGCACCAAAATCACCCCAAACAAACGAACAGATTATAACACGCGAACGCGTTAATACCCGTGACGAGCGTGTCCGCGAAAGAACAAAATAAAACAACCGTATTCATGTACGGTTTTATTTTTTTACTTAAAATACTTGACATTTTATATTTTTGTCCTATATTATACTTGAAACAAACCAAGGGAGATTAAATATGACAGAAAAATCTTGTACACAACGTTATGCTGAAACAGATGCGAATTGCAACAAACAAATTGCAATTATCGAACCTTTCTTGAAAAGATTCAGCCAAGAACACGATTGCGGAACATGCTTTTACACAGATATAACCGCTTTATCTGGCACCAGCGCCAGTGGTTATAAATATTTCAAAGAAAAACATCCAGATTTATTCAATCGTTGGCAAAAAGGCGAAGTATCTGTATATAACATCAAATGGGCCGGCGCCACATTTGTGACAGATTACAAACAAACAAAGTTTTATAATGGTCAATTGTTCATTAATCCAATCAAGATTCCAATTCACTCATTCATGATACACGAAAATAAAGAGTACCCTGTATCAACATACCTTGCAGAGGCTGTTAAAGAATTGCATGCCGCCCAAGAATATCGCGGTGCAATTTATGGCGCACACAGGGCAGAAATAGAATCTTATCTGAATCAAAAAAATATGGCTCGCTAAGATTTACGATTTAAAAAAAACGCCGCCAAAATTGGCGGTGTTTTTATTTATGCTTGTACGCCAATATGTATTGCTGCATTTGTGGCAAATATTGCGCCGGGATTATGTCGCGCGGTATCAATAATGCGTTACCCTGACCCGCAGACATTTTTGGCAAAACATCGCCATTTTTAGCGTTTATAATTTTATCTAACTTAATCGTGAATTTATCGTGTGGCAGCAAAAATGTAATTTCGTCCCCCGCCCTAATTTCATTACGCAATTCTAATGTGATACCCCCGCCATCCGTCACCGCAAGCGGTGCCGCGGTTCCCCTCCCCACAGGGGCGGAATTCACCGCAGTTATTACACCGGCGGCATGATATACGGAATCAGATTTTGTTGTTTGATAATTGTGCGCGGTATCTGGCAAAGGCCCATCAAAGAACGCCGTTGTATATCCACGCGATTCCAACACAGATAAATCCGCCATAAATTCGTCAGGGTTAAAATGTTCTGGGTCACGTGCCCAGCTATCTATTGCATTACGATATGCGCGGGTTACAGACCCCACATAGTATTCACTGCGGTTGCGACCCTCAATCTTTAATGAATCTGGATTTGATTCTAAAACCTCAGCCAATCGGGGCATTAAACATAAATCTTTACTGTTCATTATATACGCGCCGTGTTCGTCTTCGTCGATTGGCATTTCGACCCCGGATTCAACCTCACGCAGTATCACATCATATTTCCAGCGGCACAGTTGTGCGCATGCACCGCGATTTGACGGACGACCTGTGATATAATTCGACAATAAACAGCGTCCAGAATACGCCATACACATTGCGCCATGAACAAATATTTCCAACTTTACATCCGGGCATTGTTCACGGATAGAACAAAATTCACGATGCGAAACCTCACGCGCAAGAACACACAGTGACGCGCCGGCATTCTGCCAGAACTTTACAGATGCCGCCGAACAAATATTTGCCTGGGTCGATACATGCAAAGGCATATCTGGGAAATGTTCACGAACCCACATCATAACGCCTGCATCCGCAACAATTAACGCATCGGGGTGCAAATATTTAATAATTTCTGCGACGCGTGGCATATTTGCAAAATCAGTATCATGCGCAAATAAATTAAAAGCCAAATACACCTTTTTTCCGTGTGCATGCGCAAATTCGATACCTTGCTTTACACCATCAACATCGATTTTTGCACGCGCACGCATAGAAAACCCGGGCAATCCCGCATAAATCGCATCGGCACCATATAAAACCGCCGTTTTGAAAGCATCCAAAGTGCCCGCCGGCGCCAAAAGTTCAGGTATTTTTTTCATGAACACAATTGTATCAGTGTTTTTTACGATTTCAATATTAAAAAACGGGCATAACGCCCGTTCGATTAACATTTATAAATCGCGTAAGCATTTTAACGCAGCCGCTGCCTCGGCTTGTTCCTGCCGGACATCCTCAGGCGTTTTTTTGTTAGCCACTTTATCTTGCGCTTGTCTAAGTTTCTGTTGTTTTTTTGTGTCTATCATTTTCCTATACAAATCAATCATTACATGGTATACTCGTCGTCCCATATTGAATCTAATTTCCTGCAATTTAGACTCTATTTCTGATTCATTGTTTTTTATCTTGTCGGCTCTGCAATCTCTGGTAACAAGTTTGTTTCCTAATTTATCTATGACTGTAATATCTACAACCTCTGTAATATTTGTGACCTTGGTAATATCATCAATATTATAACGATTGAAAGTATTCATGATGCCGTTATTTTGAATATCTTGAGTATACAAAGACACCCGAACATCCAATTTATCAAATTTAAATATTATACGCTTTTGGTATTTTGTCCCAGGCGCACGAGTCACCCTGAGTAGTTTAGAATGTTGTATTTTATCAATGAGCGTAGAAAATAACTCTTCTTCGGTTTGTACTGCTGTTTGCAAAGCCATATTTTTCTCCTTTTGTATGCCGTAATTATACCATAAACACACCTAAAACACAAATTTTGAAAAATATACTTGATTTTATAAAATAAAACATATAAGATAGTTTCACATTGCCAGTTTAGCTCAGCTGGTAGAGCATCTGATTTGTAATCAGAGGGTCGTTGGTTCAAGTCCGACAACTGGCACCACGAATTTTCGTTAACAAAAAGCCACCGAATGGTGGTTTTTTATTTAAGAAAATTCAGTGTCTCGGCGTAGCCATTACGTTCAACGGATAATATTAAAATTTCTCGATATTTTATCTTCGAAATTAAGCACCTGCGAAGACGGACAAAATCTTTTCGTTAACAAAAAGCCACCGAATGGTGGTTTTTTATTTAAGAAAATTCAGTGCCGCGCCGTAGCCATTACGTTCAACGGATAATATTAAAATTTCTCGATATTTTATCTTCGAAATTAAGCACCTGCGAAGACGGACAAAATCTTTTCGTTAATAAAAAATCCGCCATTTGGCGGATTTCTTATTTTCTGGGTTTGCGTTTTTTGGATTTTTGTTTTTTTGGCTTTTCTTCGCCCATATCCCATTCGGTACTTTCTGGAACAATTTGATGTAAAACCTCACGGAACTTTGGATTTTTCGACATATAGTAACGAATGCCATATAAAGACGCGACTGTGATATAACGTTCGATATCTTCGCGTGATGTTTTTTCAGCCAATCTGTCGCGCAAACCGTCCAACACATTTATCAACGCGCCACGCGCACGACGAAAGAATCTGTTTCTGTACGCATGAATAATTGTTTCAATCCACATCCATATCAAAGACACTAATCCAGGAATAATTATACATGCCGCAAAATAACGAAACCAATCTTGACATGCGGCAACACCAATCATTTCTGAACACATATATTGACAATGCAGTAACATTACCGCAAAGATTTCATAGATAAATAATACGGTGATATAAATTTTTGGTTTCAATAACATTTGTATTCTCCCTTTGTATCACCCATATTGTGACACAATGAGAACACCGATTCATCAAGAACCAAAACCTAAAATAAAATCCCCGATTTCGGGGATTTCAAAATTCTATTTATCCTCAGATTCTTTATCCGCACGCGCCGATGTTTCAATTTGTAACAACTGGTTTTCCAGTGCGGTGCGTTCCGAAGATTTATATCCGGTATCTGTATCCGCCCGGACCGTCGCGTCCTTTTTATCCCCAGATTCAGATTTCGATTTATCATCTGACTTGGTACGTGGTTCACCGTTTTTAATATCATTTGCAGTTGCCACCGCAGGATTTATCAGGTTTTTATAAATTTCGTCCGCCTGTTTTGTTCCCGCAACATCACGCGCCAGTAATTTATTTTCGGCACCTGGGACAAACCAATCGTCCAATGTGACCGCCGTTAACTGCATCACTGGACGGGTGCGCGCATTTTCAATCCATGACGGCATGTGTGGAATATCAGAATAATACCACAATGCAATCCAATACACGATTCCCATAACCACAACACCGCGAATTATACCGAATATAACGCCCAATGTGTGATCGGTGACATTCATCATAGATTCTTGAATCCTGTCGCGTAATTTTTGATTTACAAAACCAACCAATAACAATATTACAAAGAACACCAAGAAATACGATGCAACCAATGTCACAACCGTAGAATCAGGTAATTTGAACCAAGTCTGGAATACACCATCCAACCAAGGCGATGCAAAACGCGCAGCAATTGCCGCCGCCACCCATGATAATGTTGCGATGGTTTCATATACACCACCGCGTATTGTCGCCCACACAGTGGACGCCAATAACACGATAATATATACATAATCCAAACTTGTTAAATCAAACATAATTAAACCCTGAACAATTTAATTATTTTTTAGATTTTTTGCGTGCCATAGCCAAACTGAAACCGACGACGACCAACGCCAAAATTCCCAATGCCCATGACGCTATTTTGTTGTCACTTGCGTTAATTTTTTTTTCCGCTGTTTCGTCAGCAGTTGCCGCAGGTGTCGCATAATATTCAGTCACATTTGCCACAGGTGTTGGATGTTCATCACGATATTTATCACCGTTGTCTGCAATTGCTTTTTTAACATCAGCCGCAGATTTTTTCGCAGCGTCATCCAGGTCAACCTCTATCGCAGTGCGCAATTCATCAGCCATACTTTCGGCAAAACCTTGGAAACATTTTTCACCAATTTTAATAACAGGAACGCCACCAGATGAAAAATCACAAACCTTTAACACATCAATAAACATTGCACGGTTATCAGGATTTGTTACATCAACCGTCGTTACATTGATTGTTGGATATTCATAGATAAAATTATTGTTTGTAAAATCTTTGGCATGATGACAATGTGGGCATGTTGGTGAATAATAAATTGTAATGTCCGCAGCATTTGCCGCACCGATAAAACCAAGAGCCGCCAAAGCGGATAACATTGTTGTTTTCATATTTTCTCCTTTATTGATTATGTTTGATTTGATTATAGAAAATACAATACAAATTGTGCAAGATATTTTTATGAAAAAATGTATTTATTTTTTAACGCGCATTCATCAGGCGCACATCATCAAATTCTGGATGCCCCAGAAAAATATCTATTGCGGTTGGACAGATGCTTAAAATTTTTCTGTGTTGCGTGCGCGCCAATTCAACAACCCGCGTAACCAGATTAAATTCTATTTGTGTTCGTGGGTAATGTTCATCGATAAAAGTATGATCTATCATCAATTTATCAATACCGATTTTAACAAAAGTTATTTCACCAATGTTTTCACCATTGCTCTTTGCACAAAAACCACATCCGTTTGGTAAAATTTCGTATTCAATTTTGTTCATAGCAATTCCCCACTCTGTGGATTCACTATAAACACAAAGTTATGCACAATAAATACGATTAAAATCCATTACAGGTTATTATAATTTTTGCGAATTGTTCGATAACTGATACGCAAAGCACTGGATTCAGCCGGCGACAGGCGCGGCGTTAATACTTTTATAACACCGTCGGCGCCCACAATTGTCGGTAGTGACATAGACAGGTTTGTTTTCGGATTACATGTACTGACCGTCAAAATGCGCTTTTCATCATTGATTATACAGCGCAATAAATCAGTCACCGCCGCCGCAATTCCATCCCATGTTGCACCACGGCCCTGAATAATTTCGTATGCTGCATTACGGACACGATGTTCGATTGTTTTGCGTGTTGTTTGTGGCAAAGATAACTTTGTTGTCCGACAAAAATCATTTAACGGAATTGCACCAATGGTCGCAGACTCCCAATTCACAACCGATGAATCACCATGTTCACCCAAAACATACGCATTTATCGACATTGGCGACACATCCAATTGACGCGCCAGAATAGTCCGCAAACGCGCAGAATCCAACATAGTTCCCGTTCCAATCACGCGTGACGCCGGCAACCCAGACAATTCGCGCGCCAGCATAACCATTACATCCAATGGATTTGTGACAACGATAATTTTAACTTTTTTCGGGTCAACATTTGCCATAACGCGTGGGATAACATCCGCAATAACTTCGGCATTTGCATTTAACAAATCCGTGCGTGTTTGACCAGGCTTTTGATTTGCGCCCGCCGCAATTACAACAATTTCGGAACCTTTGATTTCGCGATAGTTACTTGCCGCCGTTATTTTCACATCAAACGAAAAAGCCGCTGCATGCCCCAAATCCGCCGCAGCCGCACGTGCACGCACGCCATCACGGTCAAACAAAACCATTTCATGAACCAGGCCTGTATTTTTAATAGCGGTTGCAACCGCAGCCCCCACAGTTCCAATACCAATAATTGCGACTTTCATAAATCCCCCCTACTTTATTTTTTATTATTATATCATATTTGGTGGGATTTGTTTTAATAAAAAAACATAGATTTTAATCCCTGTGGCATTTATAATGCATTTGTAATGTATCAAAGGTGTGAATTATGAGCATTTTACTGGGTGGTGGTGGCAGTGCGGAAAAAACTGTTATTTCCAATAAATTATTTGAAAGTTTAATTGATTCAACAAAGCCTATTTTATATATTCCTTTGGCATGGAATCATATAGATCCAGGTTATGAAAGTTGCAAAAAATTTTTAATCGGCGAATTCAGCAATATTAAACATGGTGAAATACAAGTTATACAAACAGCCGATGAAATCGTGGATAAAAATTTATCAAATTATTCTGCTATTTTCATAGGTGGCGGAAATACATACAAATTATTAAAACTACTGAAAGACAGCGGTGCATTTGAACGCATAAAACAATTCACTGAGAATGGTGGATTGGTTTACGGTGGCAGTGCTGGATCCATCATATTTGGAAAAGATATTGATGTTTGTTTTTATATGGATACTAATGATGTTGAATTAAAAGATACAACCGGTTTCAACTCGTTGTTTGGTTTTTCTTTTACCGCACATTATACAAGCCATGGCGAAGAAAGAACCGTAAAAGAAACCGAATATTTAACAAAATATTCTATGCGTGAACCTGTTATTGCGTTGCCCGAGGAAGATGGCCTGTATACTAACGGCAAAATTGTAAAAATTGTTGGTACAAAACCGTGGTATATTTTTAACAAAGGTGTTCATAAATCACTTGCCCCGGGTATTGAATTTACAAAAAATGATTTTATAAATATTGTAAATCAAGGTATCCAAACACCTGTTAACAAAAGTATAGAAAGATAAAAAACCGCCGAAATGGCGGTTTTGTTTTTAATGTTTTTTTAATTCAGTTATTAAATCACAAATTGGATTCAAATAATCATCAACATCCAGCGCAGTTGGCAATTTTGATGTATCGTAATTATTCACACGATATTTGATTTCCAATTTATTTTGTTCCAAATTCTTTTGTGACACAATAACACGAATTGGTGCAGCAACCAAATCTGCATCTGCAAATTTTTCACCAGCACGATTATCGCGATTATCCAATAAAACCTCAACACCGGCCGCTTTCAAATCGTTATAGATTTTTTCAGCCAATGGCAAAGTTTTGTTTTCTTTATCGACCAAACCGATTACTTCGACAGCAAACGGTGCCGTTTCCATATTCCAAATTGGACCGTTATCATCTGCACTTTCTTCGATAATTGCCGCCATTGTACGACCAACACCAATACCATAACATCCCATAATTGGTGTTTTTTCACTGCCATCTGCAGCGGTGTATGTCATGTGCATAGAATCTGTATATTTTTTACCCAGTTGGAAAATATTACCGATTTCAATACCACGAACTTTTTTCAATTCTTTACCACACTTTGGACATACTGTTGTATCTGTATCTTCCAGTTCTTTGTTTGCACGAAAACCACAATCACAGATATACAATGTATCTTCGCCCATTTCGTTAATCAATTGGAATTCATGTGCAACCTTGCCACCCATATCGCCAGTTGCAGACATAACATCTGTAAAGTTTTTCAAACCACAACGACGGAAAATTCTGTAATATGCATCAAAGCATTTTTTATAATATTGTTCTAAATCTTCCTGGGTTTCATGGAAAGAATACGCATCTTTCATAATAAATTCACGTGTTCTGATTAACCCCGCGCGCACACGCAATTCATCACGGAACTTTGTTTGAATTTGATACAACATAAATGGTAATTGACGATACGATGTCAAAACAGAACGTGCATAATCGGTTACAACCTCTTCATGTGTTGGGCAAATTAAATAATCAGCC
>Ga0310786_10001422_pt1 | contig 38533 bp, 31 predicted proteins | sample AusTroGonzalo_MG_FD_203881 | JGI IMG/M metagenome (GOLD analysis project Ga0310786, IMG submission 203881) | Bovine rumen microbial communities from tropical cattle in Woodstock, Queensland, Australia - Gonzalo_03 (v2) (version 2) | ecosystem: Host-associated > Mammals > Digestive system >... | reverse complement strand
ACCACCTCCTCGTGCGTGGCTTCTGGATTGCCGTAAAGGATGTTTTCCTCAATCGTGCCGTCGAAAATGTGGTTTTTCTGCAACACCAACCCGATGTTTTCGCGCAGGTAGTGCGTGTCGTAATCCTTCAAATCCACGCCATCGAGGGTGATAGTACCCACCTGCGGCTCATAGAATTTGTCTAACAGGTTGACAATCGTACTTTTACCTGCGCCAGAAAGTCCCACCAAGGCCGTGATTTTGCCGGGTTCAATCTTCATATTGATGCCAAACAACGCCTGAGTGCCGTTCGGATAGGTAAAATCGACACCCTTCAGTTCGAAGTTGCCGTGAATTTGTTCAGGCTTGTGGTCGCCCGACGGCTCGACCTCCTTTTCAGAATTGAGGATTCCGAAGAAACCTTCTGCGTAAATCAATGCATCGTTCACGTCGTCGAAAATGCGCTGCAGTTGTGTGATAGGCGCGATAACGTTGCCGAACAGCATCACATGGTACATGATTTTACCGATGGTCATGCCGGGATATTCGATGAGCACCAAGTAGGCGGTGAGGATGATGACCAGCACTGTGCCAATCTGCTTCACGAAACTCTTCAGTCCGTTGTAGTAGAAGGCCACCTTGCGGGTTTTCATCTGATTCTCAGTGACTTGGTTTTGTATAGCCAGCTGTTTTTCTCCCTCTATTTCCTCACGGTTGAAGCTCTTGATGACGTTGATGGAGTCGATGATGTTCTTGATTCCCTGACTTTTAGACTCCAAATGGCTACGCATCTCTCTGCGCCAACCTTTGAGTCGCCGTGCTTGACGGTAGGTAATCCAGAAATAGATGGGCACGATGCCTAACGCTACCAAACCGACATATACGTTGGCCGCAAACATTAGGATAAGGGCCAGCAACGCGCTGGTAAACAACGGCAACAAGTCGATGAAGAAGTTCTGCACCGTACGAGACAACGAGCTGACACCCTGGTCGATACGGGCTTGCAGCTTGCCAGTAGCATTGTCGCCGGAATTGAAAAATGCCATCTTGAACGTGAGCACCTTCACAATAACGCTCTGCGCCAAATCGCGACTGACGTAAATCCGCATCCGTTCGCCAAAGTAGTTCTGCGCGAAAGTAACAATCGCAGAAAGTATCTCTTTGCCCAACAGCACGACAGTGATGATGGTCATAATGCGCGCCGCCTGACCCCAATTGAAATCCGTGCCGATGAGCGCATTGATGGCATCCACCGTCCTATCCAGCACGATGGCGTTGACCTGCGCCATCAACGACCCGATCAAGGTCAGGATTAACGTAATGAATACCAACCATTTGTATGGTTTGACAAACGGGCGGAGGTTTTTGAAAAGTTGCAGTAGGTTCATGGAAGGGTGGGGGTTGAGGGTTTAGGGTTTAGGGTTTAGGGTTTAAGGTTGAGGGGTTAATGGGTTGAAGGTTGTTGGTTGTAGGGCCGTCATATTATGGCGGCCATTTATACGTTCACCGTCCCGAAAAGGTCGTATTTTGCGGCGTCGGTGATTTCCACGTTGTAGAATTCGCCGACGGTGAGGGGTTGGTCTTTATCGATGAAAACGGTGTTGTCAACATCGGGCGAGTCGAATTCGGTGCGGCCGATGTAGCAATCGGGTTCCTCGCTGTCTATCAGCACTTTCATCGTGGTTCCGACACGTGTTTCGTTGATTTCCAATGAGATACCCTCTTGCAGTTTCATAATTTCGTTCACCCGTTTGGTTTTTTCGGAAGCTTTGATCGGGTCGCCGAGGTCGTAGGCGGGGGTGTCCTCCTCACGGGAGTAAGCAAAGACGCCGAGTCGTTCGAAGCGGTTGCGGCGCACGAATTCTACAAGTTCCTTGTGTTGTTCGCGAGTTTCGGTTGGGTAGCCGGAAATCAGCGTCGTGCGCAGCGCGATGCCGGGGATGGTCTCGCGGATGCGCGCGATGAGGTCGTAGATGTAGGCCGAGCTGCCGCCGCGCCGCATACTTTGCAGGATGTCGTCGCTCACATGCTGGAACGGAATGTCCAAATAGCGGCAGTATTGCGGGTACTGTTTCATCACCTCCAGAATCTCGTACGGGAAATTCAACGGATAGGCATAATGCAATCTAATCCACTGGATACCATTGACTTGTGCGAGTTTGTCCATTAAATCGGCAAGTTCGCGTTTGCCACTGTGGTCAATGCCATAGTAGGTAAGGTCCTGCGCAATGAGCATCAGTTCCTTAACGCCTTGGTCAGCCAAGCGTTGCGCCTCTTCCACCAAAAGCGGAATCGGTTTGGAAACTTGACGGTCGCGGATGAGTGGAATCGAGCAGTAGGAACACTGATGGTCGCAGCCCTCGGAAATTTTCAGGTAAGCATAGTGACGCGGGGTCGAGAGCATTCTGTCGGGCGTGTTAAGCAGTTGGAAATCTGGGGATTCCAACAGTTTCGGAAGTTCCGCGAAGGTGAAGAATCCATCCACTTCAGGGAGCGCTTCCTGCAGTTCCGCCATATTGCGTTGCACGAGACATCCCACCACGTATAACTTCTTGATTTGGCGGTGTTTCTTACGCTCAATCTGTTGCAGAATTTCGTTCACGGATTCTTCTCGCGCATCGTGGATAAAGCTGCAGGTGTTGATAATCACGACATCGCTTTTTTGTGCGCTTTCGTAGTAGAGTTCGTGGCCGTTGCGGTGCAATTGCGCAGCCATAACTTCCGAATCCACAATGTTCTTGGAACAGCCTAAGGTGATGATATTGATGGTCATAACGTTCAATTTTCAGTCGGCAAAGATACAAAAAAAGCCGCGGTGATTGCCGCGGCCTTTCTATCTTTGTGAAAACAAATTAGAACAATTTGGATTTGCATTCAATGCCTGATTTGGGATCTTCGGTAACAAGAGCTGTATAATCAGCGCATTTCTTACCGCTTTCCAGTTCAACGTCATAGGTTTTGGTCACAACGCCCAAAGCATACGTTTTGCATTCACATTTCTTGTTGCAAGAGGTTGCAACACCTGCCAGCAATAATGCGGCACCAAAAATTGCCATTACTTTCTTCATAAATTTCGGTTTTAAGTTATAGGTTGCAAAAATAAATTTTTTCCGTGTGTAGAAACTGCTTCTCCTAGAAAAGTTATCCACACTAAGCAGTTACATAGGCTTTTTAACACACTCGATGATAGTCCGCCCGTACGCATCTTCGGTGACAACGTTCAGGTCGGAGCATTTTTTCAGTCCAGCTTCTGCCAGATTCACATCGTATATGTCCGTCGGGAAGTCAGGATTTTCGTATGTTCTAGTGCATTGACACATCTTATTGCACGATACAGCGGAAAGCATGATGATTGTGGCTATGCCTAAAAAGATTATATTTTTCATAGTATTCATTTTTTTTGTGTGAAATTCTTTTCTCGCTGCAAAAATAGTATTTCTCACATATCAATCAGATACAATTTATGAACAATATTAAACTACGATGTGAATATTCTGGTCAATAAACAATGAATATAAAATCCCATGTGTTTGGGATTTTTTGTATTTTTGCCGTTTGAAAAAAATGACTTCACTTAAAATATCAAAACAATGAAAAAAATTCTTCCAATTATCATGATTGCGGTTTTTGCGCTGACAGCGTGTTCCAACCAAAACCCTTATGCTGGTGTTTATACTGGTAATTTCCAGTTTTTTAAATTTTCTACGACCGATATTACCCAAACACCAACAAGTAGTGATAACAAACAGGGAAAAATGCAGTTCCTTACCAATCCGCTGACAAATGGGCTTCTCCTCTACAGTGTGATTCCGCTCACTAGTATTAACTCTGACCAATATATTTCTAGCTCAGAAGTATTGGATTATCTCGATTTGTTGTTAAAAAACATCGGTTATCAAAACAATATCTACGACGCTTCTGTGGAGCAAATTAAAAACATTTATGTTACGGTTGATTTCTCAGGAAACACTGTTCATGCCGAATTGCAATATGAAATTCAAATTTTGAGTGGTGCGATAAGCAGTCGTATCACTATTGTAAAGTTTGACGGTGTGAAATAGTTTATCCTTGACAGATGATGGAAAAGTGGATTCTTGGGCTAGTTCTCCTGATGGGAGTGGTGTTCTGCCAGGCTCAGGACTCCACTTTTTTGCATGATTACAAAATATTCTATTATCCCTCTGGCGTTAAGTCGAGCGAGGGCCGACTGGTGAACGGGAAACCCGAAGGTTGGTGGAAGTCCTACAATGAAAAGGGTGTGCTCATTTCGGAGGGAAATCGCAAAAATTTTCTTTTGGATAGTCTTTGGACCTTCTACAACGATGATGCATCGGTGAAGATGACCATTCATTATGTGCAGGATAAAAAAGACGGAGAACAAATTGTATATCAGAAAGATGAATATACGGTAACACAATGGCGACAGGACTCTATTGTCGGCAGCGTGAATACATATAATAAAAATAATGTGTTGAAGCAGACGGTACCCTATATGAACGGATTGCCACACGGATTGGCGAAAGAGTTCAACGACACAGGGCTAGTGATAGCGGTGACGAAGTATTACAGAGGCGTGCGCAGCCGTCGCGAGGTGATTAACCGCACCGACAAGTTTGGACTCAAACAAGGTAGCTGGAAATATTTCTGGGATAACGGCAATCTGAGGCTTGAAGCGCAGTATTTGAACGATAAAAAGCACGGATTCTTCAAATATTATGATGAAAACGGCGAGTTTTTGTACGTTGAGAAGTACGAAAACGACCAATTGATTAAGGATGCCAAGGAGACCAAGGAGTTGGAGCGGCGGCAAACGTACCATCCCAATGGTCGTGTTGCCATCGCGGCTACCTACTACAATGGTCGCCCCGACGGTATTCGTCGCGACTTCGATTCCACGGGGAAAATCACGAACGGATATCTTTATGAGGACGGATGGCTTCGCTTCGAAGGCATCACGGACATGAATGGTTTGCGGCAAGGACTTTGGAAGGAGTATTATCCCACGGGCGAGCTTCGTTCCAAGGGCAAATATAAAAATTCCAGACCGATAGGGGAGTGGAACTTCTACTTTACGGATAAAACAATCGAAATAACAGGTAGTTACAATAGTAAAGGACAGAAAATCGGAGAATGGCTTTGGTTTTATCCGAGTGGTGACACCATGACGGTTGCCAACTACGAAGATGGTGAGCTGGAAGGCCGGTATGTGGAGTATGATGAGGAAGGACACCCTGTCACCGAAGGACAATATGTGGCGGGATTTGAAGAAGGTGTATGGAAGTATAGAAATGGAACTGCCATTGAAATAGGACGTTATGAGGGAGGACTTCGTGAAGGGACATGGAAATCCTGGTTCGAGAGCGGAAAACAGGCTTCTGAAATCCAGTATTCCGATAATGTGCTGGAAGGCAAATTTATTTTGTATTGGGAAAATGGCAATATCCGACTGACGGGAAAATACGAAAATGGCCTACAGGAGGGACTTTGGCAGCAGTATAACGAGGAAGGAAGTTTGTCCATAACTACCTTATTCAAAGAGGGTAAGGAATTAAAATGGAATGACTATACAATAAAAGATTAGTTTTTTCGTTAAAAATAGTATCTTTGTGGCCTCAAAAATCAGTCGCCTGAAGTGACGGTTTTGATGAAGAGATTTTAACTGAGACGGATAGACTTTTTAAGTCTTGTCGTTTTTTTGTTCTATAATCGAAAGTATGAGATATAAAATATTAATATTGTTATTATTGTGCGGTTTTGCGTTGAATTTGCGCGCCCAAGATGTGGTCAGTGCGACAGATTCTTCCCTCGCCAAAGCCACGCAAGAGAACTTGGAGATTTTCGCACGCTATGAGATTCGCTTGATGGATTCGCTGCTGAATGTTTGGTACGTGAAACGCGACTTGGCCTCCCAAAACTCCGTTCTTTCCAAATTAGTAGATGACACAACCCGATATGATCATAACGATTCACTGATTTTCAAACGTTTATGTGATATTCACACACCGATTCAAGTTGCCTACAACGACAAGGTGAAACGTTTTATCGAGCTCTATTCTGTGCAACGTCAGCGCAGTTCCTCTGTGATTTTGGGGCTTGCGCAGTATTACTATCCTTGGATGAAGGCTATTTTTGACAAATACAATCTTCCCGAGGAGTTGGTATATATCACGATTATCGAATCTGCGCTGAATCCCACGGCAGTTTCTCCTGCGGGAGCAACCGGAATTTGGCAGTTCATGTATGGCACGGGCAAGCTTTATGGCTTGGAGGTCGATTCCTACGTGGATGATCGTCGTGATCCTTACAAGGCTACGGATGCGGCCGCCCGTCACTTCCGCGACCTCTATAACATCTTTGGTGATTGGGGTTTAGCGATTTCTGCCTACAACTGCGGCGCGGGTAATGTGCGTAAGGCTATCCAACGTTCAGGTGGAAAAACGGACTTCTGGGGTGTTTATCCTTACCTTCCTCGCGAAACCCAGAACTATTTCCCTGCTTTCATCGGAGCGATGTACATGATGACCTACCATAATCTCTACGGCATCCAACCTGCCAAAATCACCATTCCTTGCGATGTGGATACTGTGATGATTAACAAGGAAACACATTTCTTGCAGATTGCTAACGTGTTAGGTGTCAGTTATGATGAGATTAAGTCGCTTAACCCGCAATACAAAAAAGATATCATTCCGGCTTATAAGCAAAGTATGCCTGTGCGTCTGCGCTCTAACGATTTGCTGCGTTATATTGCCATGAGCGATTCCGTGTCAAATTACAATCACGACACCTACTTCAATCCGACCAAGAATCTGAATCAGGTTGCGGCTACAGAGGGAACAGTGACCGAAGACGGTATGATGATTGTGCAGAAAACGCCGAACAAGTATCATATAGTGAAGAAGGGTGAAACCTTGGGTAAAATTGCTGCGAAATACCACACCACAGTGGCCAGTCTTAAGTCCCTCAATCACTTGCACACAACATCTTTGCGCGTGGGTCAGAAACTGCTTGTGAAGAAAGGCACGACGGTGAAGGTTCCGAACCCGAATGCCAAAGCAGCTAACGATTCAACAAATGCGATTACTCAAAGCGCAAAAGATTCTGTGACAACTACTTGTGATTCTACAGCGGCTACCGCTTCTGCCAAGTCACAGCCGGAAATCAAACCGGTGCCACAGACGCAACCCGATTATACCTCATACACGATCCGTCAAGGCGATACGCTTAGCTCTATTGCTCGTCGCTATAATACCACACCCAACGAGATTGCACAGTGTAACAATCTCGCCAACAAAGATGCTTTGAGGATCGGGCAGAAGTTGAAAATTCCTACAAAATAATTCTTTTTTGACGGTTATACGTCGTCTGTAGAGGCGTGATTCTCCTCGTCTCTACTGGAAATACAGAACATTATGGGTATTGTCATCAAACAGAGTATTCGGGGAACCGTGGTGAATTACGTGGGAATCGCCATTGGTTTTCTAACTACGTTCTTTGTGATGACCGCCTATCTCACACAAGAGGAGATTGGTTTGACTCGCGTCATGATTGATGCGGCCATCCTCTTTTCAAGTTTTGCCCAGTTAGGTACGACTTCATCCATCATTCGATTTTTTCCTTTTTTCAAGGATGAGCAAAACAAGCACCATGGCTTCTTTTTCTGGACGTTAGTGGTCCCTCTTGTTGGCTTTTTGGTCTTTATGGTGGTGGTGAAATGCCTACAAGGGGTTATCATACAGACTTTCAGCAAGAATTCAGATCTTTTTGTTAATTATTTTAGGTTTGTGTTCCCACTTTCGCTTTTCATGCTTTATCAGAGCGTGTTTGAAGCGAATGCGAATGTGTTGATGCGCATTGTGGTGCCCAAGTTCGTTCGTGAGGTTGGGGTTCGATTGGGACTACTGGTTTCCTATCTTCTATATGGCTACTGGCATATCATCAATTTGGACGGTTTAGTGGTGGCCATCTGCATCATCTATTTCATTGCCGCCCTTGTGGATTTCCTCTATTTGCTTACATTAGGGAAAATATCCTTCAAACCTGATTTCTCGGTTTTTACCAAACCGTTATTGAAAGACATTCTTTTCTACACGCTTTTCTTGCTGCTCAACGCCATTACGGTCAGCGTGATGCCGCTGCTGAACACCTTCTTCCTCAGTGCAGGAATGGGGCTTTCGTTTACAGGTATCTATGCCATAGCCAATTACATCGCTACGGTGGTGGAAGTTCCTAACCGCTCGCTAAATGCCATCGTGCAACCGGAAATATCGGAATCCATTAAGAATAAAGATATGTCTCATGCTGAATATCTTTGCAAATCGGTGTCGTTGCATTTGATGCTTTCCAGTGCGCTGATATTCTTCTTTATTTGGATCAATATTGATGCGCTGTTTATGCTTCTGCCCAATGGTGCTAATTATGAAGCTGGTAAAAGCGTGGTGTTGATATTAGGTATTACAAAGGTGATGGGGGCCACGCTGTTTGTAAGTTCCAGTGCTCTCAACTATTCTAAGTATTATTATTGGACGTTGATATTCACCGTGTTGCTGACAGCTACGGCTGTAGGGTTGAATGTGCTGTTGATTCCCAAGTACGGCATGGATGGGGCCGCAATGTCGCAGTTCTTTTCATATTTTATCTATTATGTAAGCCTGTTGTGGTTGGTTTATGCGAAACTGAATGTCAATATCTTTTCCAAGTCCCAACTGAAAATCATAGCTTTGATGGCATTCCTTTTCCTCCTGAATTATGCTTGGACAACATGGGTGAATCCGTTGTCCTTCCATGTGTTCCAATCGGTTAAGGTGTCTGCCATAGTAGATGCCATCGTAAAATCAGCGGTGTTCATGGCATTGTCCGTTCTGATTTGTTACCATTGGCATATTTCAGAAGAGATCAACAAACTCATCCGCACCAAGATTTTGCGGAAAAAAGAGGAACAATAAATTTTCGAAGTCTTTTACGTCAAAGATTAGCGGTTGAAAGTCAGTCTTTCTCCGCGATTTTCTTCGTGGAAGATGCCATTCTCATAGACAAGATTTCCGTTCACAAAAGTATGGGTCACTTGCGTGTGAGTGGTGGTTCCATCGTAGGGTGTCCAACCGCATTTATAAAATACTTTTTCGTTGGAAATCAAATCATTAACGTTGTTGTCTAAGAGTATCAGATCGGCGTGGTAGCCTTCACGGATATAGCCACGACGGTCAATTTGGTATAGCGTGGCGGGATTATGACACATCAACGTCACTAAACTCGTCAGTGACAGTTTGTTACGCAGGAAATAGTCCACCATTAGCGGGAGATTGTGTTGAATGGAAGGGAATCCAGATTTAGCAGTGAAATAGCTGTCGGTGAACTTCTCTTCGCGCAGGTGCGGTGCATGGTCAGAACCGATGGTATCGATGTAGCCGTCTTGAATCCCTCTCAAGAGTGCGAGTTTGTCGTGTGTGGACTTTATGGCAGGGTTGCATTTGATGGCGAAGCCCAAACGGTCATAGTCACGGTCGTCAAACATCAGGTAATGAGGACAGGTTTCTGCGGTTATCTTCTTGTTTGTCAATGGGGTTTCAGGGTTGAAGAGCAATAGCTCCGCACGGGTGGAGATGTGCATGACGTGCAGGCGCGCGCCCGTCTTTTGGGCCAGCTTCACGGCCTTTTCCGTTGAGCGGTAGCAAGCCTCTTCCGTGCGCACGAGCGGGTGGATAGTGGCGTTTGGAATTACTTCATGTTTTTCAGTTAATTCCTTGTATTTTAAGGTGTTGTTCTTGATGATTTCCTCATCTTCGCAGTGTGCGGCAATTAGACAAGGCGACTCTTTGAAGAGTCGTTCGAGCATTTCCTCCTTATCAACCAGCATGTTTCCGGTGCTGGAACCCATGAACAATTTCACGCCGCAAACCTTTTGAGGGTCAGTTTTTACTATCTCATCGAGATTGTCGTTTGTGGCCCCGATGTAGAAGGAGTAGTTGGCAAGGGATTTCTCCGCCGCGAGATTGAATTTTTCCTGCAAGAGTGCCTGGGTAGTGGTCTGCGGCACAGTGTTCGGCATCTCCATGTAGGAGGTTACGCCGCCTGCCACTGCTGCTCGGCTCTCACTGTAAATGTCGGCCTTTGCAGTCATACCCGGCTCCCGGAAGTGCACGTGCTCGTCAATCACGCCTGGGATGAGGTATTTTCCCCGCGCGTCGATGACTTGGGCGTTGCCGGCATCGAAAAGTTCGCCGTCGCGCACGATTATGGCGATAATGCCGTCCTTAATATAAAGGTGAGCGCTGAATGTCTCACCTTCGTTTACTATCGTTGCATTTTTGATGTAGTAGTTCATGAGTGGTTTAGGGTTTAGGGTTTAGGGAGTAGGGAATAGGGTTGAGGGTCAAGGGTTGAGGGTTTAAGGTTTAGGGTTTAAGGTTTAAGGTTTAGGGGGTAGGGAATAGGGAATAGGGAGTAGGAGTAGGGTTGAGGGGAATGGCTAGGGTATAATAATTGTGAATCGTGAATTAAAACCGGCCGCCGGCGCCGCCGCCACCGAAGCCACCGCCGCCGCCGAAGCCGCCAAATCCACCGAAGCCGCCTGAGCTGCCGCCGAATCCTCCAAAACCGCCACTGCTGCGACCGCCGAAGCCGCCGCTGTAGTCAGTCCAGTTGCCGCCATAGTGGGTGGGTGGGAAGAAAGTGCCACCGAAATGGCCTCCTCCGCTGCTATTTCCTCCATTGCCTGCTTTGTGTAATACAACGCAGACGAGCACAATAATGCCGATGATGACCAAGAAGGCAAAGAGTGCCTCAACACCATCCCCGTCGTCATCATCGCGAAGTTCTTTGATTTCGCCAGCTGCCAACGGCAGAATGTACGCCAAGGCTGAGTCAATGGCCGCGTTGTAATCACCTTCACGTAACGACGGAATCATCTTGAGTTCGATGATTCGCTTAGCCATAGCATCCGGAATGGCAGCTTCCAAATCATAACCGACGGCAATATAAACTTCACCGGAGGTTTCGTTGCGCGGTTTTAGCAAGATCACCACTCCGTTGCGTTTATCGTCGGTGGAACGCACACCCCAGCGCTCACCAAGTTCGTAAGCAAACTCTGCTGCACTGTAATTACCTAAGTCATTGACAGTTACTACGCAAATAACGTTCGTGGTGGTATCGTTGAAGGCCACCAGTCGCTGCTCCTTCTCTTGGATTTGCTCTTCTGTGAGGAGGCCGGCTAAATCGTTGACCAAGCGTGGCGGGTTGGGTGCAGGCGGAATGGCATCCGTGTTGCCAGCCATTCCCGACCACGCGGTAAACAATGCGAATAATATGATTATCAGTCGTTTCAAGACTTTTGGATCATTCGATTAGTTGAAGTTGAACTCCACATCGGGAGCGTTTTCTGCACCAGCAGCAGCTTTGAAGTAACCCTTCTTGTCGAAGTTGAACATGCCAGCCACGATGTTGTTCGGGAACTTGCGGATGTAGCTGTTGTAATCGTTCACCGTTTCGTTAAATTTGCCGCGCTCCACTGCGATGCGGTTTTCCGTACCTTCCAGTTGTGCTTGCAATTCCAGGAAGTTCTGATTGGCTTTCAGTTCAGGATAACGCTCCACGACCACCATCAAACGACTCAAAGCAGAACTCAGTTGATCCTGAGCGGCTTGGAATTGAGCGATGGATTCTTCGGTCAGATTGCTGGGATCCACTTGCACGGAAGTGGCTTTGGAACGAGCCTCAATGACAGCTTCCAATGTACCTTTTTCGTAATCTGCAGCACCTTGGACGGTCTTCACCAAGTTGGGAATAAGATCCATACGGCGTTGGTAGGCGTTTTCTACGTTAGCCCAAGCCTTGGAGCATTCCTCGTCCTTTTGGACCATTTTGTTATAAGGTTTCACAAACATGGCCGCCAACACGATGACGACACCTACGATAATCAGAACGGTTTTTAATGTTTTGCTCATTTTATTTGATTTTTTTATTTGAAATTATCTCGTTATTTGTCAGAGGCGATGTTCACATCGTCTTTACGAATGGATTCTTCGATTTGTTTGTATATAATATCCGCCGCCCCCGAATTTTGAGCCACATATTGTTGGCAGATGTCGCAGGTTTGAGCGTAATATTCAGGATTCTTTTCGAATCGTTGCATAATGTCAGACATTGTCTTTACGGTGGCAACAGGGAAGGCTCCCTTCAGAGCGACTAAGTTCACGGCTTCGTTAAAGTGGTCGTAATGAGGTCCGAAGAAAAGAGGTTTGCCATAGACGGCTGCCTCCAGAATGTTGTGCAGTCCTGTCTTGAATGCGCCGCCGACGTAAGAAACGTCACTGTATTGGTACAAACGGCTCAGAATGCCGATGGTGTCGATGATGAGTACGTCACAATCAGGCAGTTCCGTTTCGTTCAAGGCGGAATATTGTGCGGTTTTATATGTGGCGAATGTTCGTTTCACTTCAGGAGTACGATTGATTTCGTGTGGGGCGACCACCAATTTATAGCCAGGGTAATTTTGCAATAATTGTGCCAAGAGTTGCTCGTCAGGCTCCCATGTGCTGCCTGCCACGATAATCTTTTTCCCGTTGCGGAAGGTGTCCATGAAGGGGAATGGTTGCGCTTGTGCAGCGATGGCTTTCACTCGGTCGAAACGGGTGTCGCCGCATACTGTAACTTGCATAATACCAACGCTTTCGAGCAATGCTTTGGAACTTTCGGTTTGTACAAAAAAATGTGAGGCCATCTTGAGCCTTCTTACAAACCATTTTCCATACCACTTGAAAAAGTGCTGGTTTTCTCTGAAAATGGCACTGACATAGTAAAACGGAATCTTATGCCAATGCAGTTGACGCATGAAATTGTACCAAAATTCGTACTTTACAAAAATGGCTGCCTTGGGTTGAACAATTCTCAGAAAGTGGAGAACTCTTGAAGGAAGATCCAAAGGAATATAGAAAACGTCATCCGAAATATTGTCTTTGATACCTTGCGTATAGCCGGAAGGGGAGAAAAAAGTGGTGAGAATACGAGTGTCGGGTTGCTCTTGTTTAATCTTCTGAATCAGAGGTTTAGCTTGCTCATATTCACCTAAAGAGGCACAATGAATCCATACAGGACGGTCACCGGTGGCGAAAGCCTTTTCCAATTCTTGGTAAAGATTCAATCGTCCTTTCACCCATAGCAAAGCCTTTTCGCTGAACGCCGCCGCCAGCCGAATCCCGAGACCATAAAACCATATTCCTATTGTGTAAAGTACTTGCATGCTTATTACCTCTTACCTGTAATAAAACGTCGTCACAGACTTCTGTTCGTACAACGGGATATTCCAACCCACTTTAAATCCAATAAGCCCGCTGAATTTAGGTTTCATATCGGCAGTTGAGCCTTCATAGAAGATGTAATTTCGGTTAGGTTTGGTCCACATTTGGTGAAATTCAATGCCGGCATAGAAGTTCAGCATACGGTTTTTGTGCACGAATTGGTAACCGATGAACTCGTTGAGGTCAAAGCCTCCGGAGCGGCGGTCGTAGCCTTTGGTGTAGTCACCGTCCAGTTGCGGATATTGTTTGCTGAAGTCGTCCAGTCGCAGTCTATGGCTGAAGTAGCCTGCGCCGATGCGGAGCCAGAGGCCGGAATTCTTCCAGCGATCCAAGGGGATGATTTTGCCGAAAGTTGCCCCGACGGTCCAATATCGTCCCTCCGCGGTAATACCGCCCTGAGAAACGAGTCCGTTACCATCAATGACGACCCCGTTGTCGTTGGCCAAGGTGCCGTTGAAAAAGTTCGGATCGCGCATGTTGGCACCAAACATGTAGTCTCCGTAAATGCCTATTGTCCAGTTGGTTTTCGTTTTGAAAGTCAAACCAGGACCAATGCTGAAGTTGTTTTTGAACATGGTTCTCAGCGCGCCTATGGGGAAATAGTAGGCGAAATGTGCGTCCAGCCATAGCATCGGAGCCATGGTGTCCACGTAATCTTTACTGGAAAAATCCGTTTGATAAACGGGTTTACTCCGCTGTGCAGTAGCATTTTCAGGGGTGAATACCGCAAAAACTACCGCAAAAAGAAGAAAAAGATGTAACAGGCGGATGCCTGCCACATCTTTTCCGGTATGTTTTGTATTTACCATAACTTGGATTATTGTGATAAACATTGACATTGACTATTGGCTTTTAGCTTTTTGCTTTTTGCTTTTTGCTTTTAGTACGAATCACTTGCTAATAGCTAACAGCCAACAGCCAAAATTAGTTCGTGCGACCCGGATAAACCTTCAGGGCTTCGCGGAGACACTCGACCGATTTTTCGAGGTCGCTCACATTCAGACAGTAGCTGATACGGACGGCGTTCATGCCTTTTTCGCGGCTTTCCTCAGAGAAGAAGCCAGTGGCGGGGGCGAACATCACCGTGGCACCGTTGTAGCTGAATTCCTGAAGCATCCAGCGGCAGAATTTGTCGGAATCGTCGATCGGGAGGCGTGCTACGCAGTAGAAAGCACCCTTCGGCATGGGAACGAAACAGCCGGGGATAGCGTTCACACCATTCACGATGGTGTTTCGGCGTGCCTCGTATTCGGCTACCACATTGTCGAAGTACTCTTGCGGGGTATCAACAGCGACTTCGCCGAGAATCTGACCATACAAAGGAGGACTCAAACGAGCCTGGGCGAACTTCAAAGCTGTGGCATAGACCTCTTTGTTATGCGTGATGAGAGCACCCACACGGATACCACACGCACTGTAACGTTTTGAAACAGAGTCCAACAAGACCACGTTTTGCGCAACGTCGGAGAGCTGCATCACTGAAAAATGTTCGGCACCGTCGTAGCAGAATTCGCGATACACCTCATCAGCAAAGAGGTAGAGGTCGTGTTTCTTGGCGATCTCACCCAGCTTCAGGATTTCCTCTTTGGAGTAGAGGTAACCCGTGGGGTTGTTGGGGTTGCAAATCATGATGGCTTTCGTTTTCGGCGTGATCATCTTCTCGAACTCTTCGATGGGAGGAAGGGCGAAACCGTTCTCAATAGAGGAGATGATAGGTTTCACAACCACACCGCTCATGTTGGCAAAACCGTTGTAGTTGGCATAATAAGGTTCGGGGATGATGACTTCGTCACCAGGATCCATGCAGGCGTTGAAAGCGAAAAGAATACCCTCGCTGCCGCCCACGGTAACCAGAATTTCGTCAACATTCACCTCAATGCCGACAGAATGGTAGTATTCCACCAATTTTCTTCTGTAGCTGATGTTGCCTGCAGAGTGGCTGTAGGCAATCACGGGGATGTCAATATGTTTTGCGGCATCGCGCATCGCCTTCGGGCTTTCAATGTCGGGTTGACCGATGTTCAAGTGATAAACGTGAATGCCACGTTCTTTTGCCGCATCAGAATAAGGCACCAATTTACGAATTGGGGATGCCGGCATGTTTTGTCCTTTTTGTGAAATTTTCGGCATAATTACTATTGTTATTTAATTGATATTCAGATACTTGAATTTTTAGCAGTAAAACTGCAAATATACAAAATCTTTTATATGGTTACATGGTTATGTGGTTACGCGGTTACATGGTTATTTAGCGGCAGTACCTACTAACCCTCTAACCGTGTAACCTTTAACCATGAAACCTTTAACCATGTAACCTAAAATTATAACACCTCTGGATCGGTTCCCCGTGCGCAGGTCGCAGGTGCATGGCGCCGCCCAAACATTGTTTGAAATCACCACAAGAGGCGCACATCCCGCAGCGCATCCAGTTGCGGTCGCGCATTTCTTGGAAGCAGTTGTCCCAAACATCCAGTAAGTTATCTTTGTAGATGTTGCCCTGTCGAAATGAGCGGTCGATGTTCGGGCAGGCGGAGATGTCGCCATTGAGCAGCACGGAACCGATGTTGATGCCTGCACGGCAGAAGAAGTAGCTGTCGCGCACCTCTTCTTCGTATTTGCCAGTATAGGCTTCGCAGCTGAATTTCAGATCAATGCGGCCCTCTTTGCGCGTTTCGGCGATGAACAGCAGCATCTCCTCCACTTGCGCACGGCTGAGCATCAGCTCGCGGTCGCCCGCCGCCCGCCCGATAGGGGCGATGGTGAATAATCGCCAATGTCGTACTCCATTGGCGATGAGCAGCTCTTTCAGTTGCGGCAACTCTTTGAGATTCCGTCTGTGCACACATGTGACCACATCGTAGATTAGATGTGGGTCATTAGCGATGATTCGTAACGCCCGCAACGCCCGTTGGAAACTCTGTGGATGCTGTCGTAACCAGTTGTGTGTTTCTTCCAAACCGTCCAAACTGACGGTGATGGAACTCAAACTGGCGGCCACCAATTCGCAGTGACGCGCTTCATCGTAGAGCATTCCATTGGTGACGATACCCCAACGGAAGCCGTGCTGGCGAAGGGTGCGACCGCAGTCGGCCAGATCCGCACGCAACAAAGGTTCTCCGCCGGTGATGGCGATGATGACTTTGTCGCGAGGATAGCGTTTTTCCAAAGGTTCGAGGGCGTGGAGGAAGTCGGCAAAGGGCATGTCGGCTGTTTGAGCTTCCGCCTTACAATCCGACCCGCAGTGGCGGCATGCGAGATTGCACCGCCAAGTGCACTCCCAAAAGAGATAGCTTAATTCGTGTATTTCGGTTTCATTCTTGCGAAATACACGAAATAGGAAACGTTTGAATACACTCATCTTATTGAGCGTCAGAAACTTTCTTGACTTGTAATTCTATCGGTTGGGTAAAATCCAAGGCCCAAACTACGGTATCGAAAGTCTCATACGAACCATTCTCTGTACTGTCAATATCCGTGACGGTAATATGGTATTCACCCCATTCGTATATGGTGCGTAGTCCTATGGGGTCTATGAAAATCCCTTTTTCGTTGGTGGTGGTTGTAAATCCGATATCAGAGGAGACTTGCAATCCTTGAATAGGATCGTTGGTTTCCATGTCAGTGACCTTACCTTGGACGACAGTTTCAAAAGGTCTTTCGGGCATACCGTAGCATGCCTGGAACGCGAACATCAGCGCAGTGAATGAAAACGTTCCGAACAAGAATCGGAGCAGTTTCTGCTTTTTTTCTTTGAAATATTTAAACATGACGGTTCCTTTTTTTGAAGTGGCAAAAGTACAAAAATTAGCTGTTGGTTTATGATTTGTGATTTATGACGTGTGATTTATGATTTATGATGAGGAGATAAATGATGAATGATAAATGATGAATGATAAATGATGAATGATAAATGATGAATGATAAATGATGAATAACCCATTAACCTCTTAACCTCCTAATCTCTAAACCCTAAACCTGAAACTTGAAACTTGAAACTTGAAACCTTAAACCTTAAACCTTAAACCCTAAACCTTAAACTCCATCTCCTCCTAACAAAAACAAGGATGCAAAAAATCCCAAAGGTTACAAAATTGTGTATCTTTGCCGCTAAATTCGTTATGGCTAATTTAGCCAAAAGCTAATAGCTAACAGCCAAAAGCTAAAACAATGGTCAGAGCAAAAAAACGTTTAGGACAGCATTTTCTGAATAATCAGGCGATTGCGCAGGACATCGCCGATGCCATTCGCACGCCGGACGCGCACGTGTTGGAGATTGGTCCGGGTATGGGCGTGCTCACGCAATATCTCCTGCAGCGCGAGTTCCAGCAGTTCGCCGTCATTGAATTGGATGAGGAATCCGTTGAGTATCTGCAAGTTCACTATCCTGAATTGGGTAACAATCTGATACACGGCGACTTTCTGCAATATCCGTTGTCGCAATTCCACGAAGGTCAGAAGGTAATCGTGGGCAATTTTCCCTATAACATCTCCTCGCAGATTCTCTTCAAAGTTCTGGACGAGAAGGAGACCGTGGTGGAGGTAGTAGGCATGTTCCAGAAGGAGGTGGCAGAGCGCGTTTGCGCACACGCGGGCAATAAGCAATATGGTATCCTAAGTGTTTTGCTGCAAGCCTATTACGATGCGGAGTACTTGTTTACGGTGCAAGAGCACGAGTTTACACCGCCGCCGCAAGTGAAATCCGCCGTCATTCGACTCACCCGCAATTTCGACAAGAAGTTGAATTGCGACGAGAAGACCTTCCGTACCGTGGTGAAAACGGCCTTCAACTACCGCCGTAAAACCCTCCGCAACGCCTTGCAGTCAATGCCCTTCGACAAAGCATTCGTCGAAAGCGAGCCGCTGTTCACCAAACGCGCCGAACAATTGTCGTTGCAGGATTTCGAATATTTGACAGGGAAATTGTCGTAGGGGCGAAGAAGGGGCGATGAATCGATGATTCAAGGGCCTGTAGGGGCGAATAATCATTCGCCCCTACAATCCAACAACCAATAGCAAAAAAAATATTATTTTTGCAATTTGAAAAATTGTCATGCAGAAACAGCCGTTGGCAGAGATCCTTCGCCCGCATTCCATTGAGGGCTACATCGGTCAGGAACACCTGATGGGTGAAGGGGCGGTGTTGCGCACGGCCATCGAGAGTGGCAATATCCAATCGATGATTTTCTGGGGACCTCCGGGGGTTGGCAAAACCACCCTAGCGCTATTGATTGCGCAATCCATTGATGCCGAGTTTTTTACGCTTAGTGCTATCAGCAGTGGCGTGAAAGACATCCGCGAGGTTATTGACAAGGCCAAGAAATCAGAACGGCGTTGCATCCTTTTCATCGATGAAATCCACCGTTTCTCCAAGTCGCAGCAGGATTCGTTGCTCGGTGCGGTGGAACAAGGCGTGGTTACGCTTATCGGTGCCACTACCGAAAACCCTTCCTTCGAGGTAATCTCTCCGTTGCTTTCGCGCTGCCAAGTCTATGTGCTGAAGGGACTTTCGAAAGAAAATCTCGAACAGCTATTGCAGACCGCCATCCAGTATTTGGAAGGACAGATGAACTGCAAAATTAAGTTGGAGAATACGGAAGCCCTATTAAGAATTTCTGGCGGTGACGCACGCAAACTGCTGAATGCCATTGAATTAGTTTCTTGGATGACTCCGCCAGTGGATGGCGTGATTACCCTTTCCCGCGAGCAAATCATCCACGTCATTCAGCAGAATTTAGCACTTTACGATAAGAAAGGCGAACAACATTACGACATTATCTCCGCATTCATCAAGTCGTTGCGCGGCAGCGACCCTAACGCGGCGGTCTATTGGATGGCGCGGATGTTGGTGGCTGGCGAAGATCCGCTCTTCATCGCCCGCCGTATGGTAATTTTGGCTTCCGAGGATATCGGCAACGCAAATCCCAATGCACTGCTGTTAGCCAACAACTGCTTCCAGGCGGTGAACGTCATCGGAATGCCGGAAGCCCGCATTGTGTTGTCGCAAACCGCTGTCTATCTGGCCAGTTCGCCGAAGAGCAATGCCTCCTATTTGGCCATCGACAATGCCATCGCGCTTGTCAAGCAGACTGGCGACCTTCCCGTGCCGCTCCACATCCGCAATGCTCCTACCAAGCTGATGAAGGAGTTAGGCTATCACAAAGGTTATCAATACGCTCACGACTTCGAGCACAATTTCGTTCAACAGGAGTTTTTGCCCGAACAAATCGCTGGCACAAAACTCTATGAACCACAGAACAATCTGCGTGAGAACGAGCTGAGAAAGTATCTCAAAAGCTGTTGGAACGAGAAGTATCGCTATTGATTATAAAACAACACAAACCTCTTTTCATGCGCAGTTTACATAAGATATTTCCCAAGGGTAAAGAAAGCAAAGTGGCCATGCTAGGTGTATTGTTGGTTTCACTTGTCGTTTTTGCCTTAATATCTTGGGTCAATCATCGACTTTTTAGAACGTATTGTTTGGATCTAGGCTATTATTCTCAGTGTTTATGGGATTATGCGCATGGAAGAATGAATCAGAGTATGATTATTGAGACATATCCCAAACCGTGTCTCGCTTCGCATTTCGACCTCTATCTATTGCTGTTTTCACCACTTGTTTTTATATTCGGCACATATACTTTATTGATTGTGCAGATAGCTTTTATCTTGATTGGAATTTATGGAATGTATAAACTGTTGTGTGAATACACTGATAATCAATGGATTCCTGTGTTTGCTGCGTTAAGTTATTCCTTTTTCTTCGGAGTGATTCATGCGATGGCTTTCGATTATCATTCCGATGTGTTGATTGCGGCTGCATTACCTTGGTTTTTCTATTTCATCAAAAGAAAACGATATTGGCTGGGTGGTATTTCACTTCTTTTTATCCTTATTGGGAAGGAAAATGCTGGATTATTGATGATTTTTGTGTCAATAGGATTGATGTGGGATGCACGTAAAGACAAAAAAGAGTTGCTAGTTCTACTTTGTTACCTCTTTGTTAGCGTGTTATATACCTACATCGTCATCATGAAGGTGATGCCTAACTTGGATTCGCAGAGTGGCAATTCGGTGTATGGGGGGGTGATTCGTTATACGGATTGGGGCTACTCGGTATGGGAAATCCTCAGAAATGTTCTCACTCACCCTTGGCTGGCGATTAAGGCCATGTTCAATCATCCAAATAAGGTTGAATTTTTTATATGTCTGTTGTTGTCCGGCGCTTTGGTGGCTATCGGCAAACCCAATTATCTGTTTATGATGATCCCGCTTATCGCACAAAAGATGCTCACCTTTGATGAATCATTGTGGGGAATCTCCAATCAGTACAATGTAATCTTTGCGCCATTGGTGATTGCAGCGAGTTATATGGCCGTTTCCAAATTTTCGAAAACGTGTGCGGCCACGGTTCTTTCTTTTATGATGCTGTTGATGGTTTTGGGAACCTCTTTTTATACGATGCAGGATCCTAAAACGTGGATTCGGCGCGAAAATGTTGCTTTTTATGACAAAAGCCATTACATACAGCCCTTGTTTTCTGTGACAGAGGCGAAAAAGATGATGGAATTAATTCCGGAAGATGCCTCTGTGTGCGCCTCTTCGTGTTTCTGCCCGCATCTTTGTTTTAGAGATACGATTTATATTTTCCCACACGATCAGATGTTCGAGACTGAGTTCGTGCTTGTCACGCAGGAATTTCCAAGCCAAGACCTTTCGGTATTCCGAGAGGGTTATGACACGGTGACGGCGGCTCATAACCTCACGTTGTTACGAAAGAGACGGTAAAGATGGTTAGTCACATTTTTACTGGAATTTTCATTTGATTGTGCATATTTGTAATTTGTGTACCTTTGCGGCAAAGTTTTGGCATTGTGAAGCATCTACCAATTAAGAAAAATTTGCGGTGGCACGGAACTCTCCGTGTTGTACTGGCCTTGTTTACAGTATGCTTCCTGTGTCCCACTTTGAAAGCCCAAGATTACCACTTTTCTCAATTTTACTTGAACCCGACGGGTACAAACCCTTCATTGACAGCTGCTTTTGATGGTGTGGTGCGCGGCGGTGTCATCATGCGTTCGCAATGGCTTGCGGTGACGAAACCTTTCATGACAATAGGCGCGGAGGTAGATGGCGCAGTCTATAAGAACCACCGCCGTCAGGAATTGATTGGCATCGGGCTTACTTTCAATGGTGACAAATCGGGTGATGTGAACTACCAGTCGGCGCAAGCCATCCTTTCACTGTCGTATATTAAGAATATCGGTCGTCACAGTCGTCACAAAATCGGATTGGGGTTGTATGGTGGTATCATCAACAACCATTTTGACATGGACCAGTCCACGTGGGACAACCAGTTTATGGGTGGTGTATTCTATCCGTATCTTCCTAGTGGTGAGAATATTGAGACGATAAATCGGTTGTATGCCGACTTTGGGGTAGGGGCCTTTTGGGGGTATCTGCCATCCAAAACTATGCTGTTTCGATTGGCCGTGAGCGCATCACACATTAACCAACCATTTTATGGCTTTGGCGAGTCCCAAGCACGTTTGCCGATCAAATATAACGCTCATTTCTACTCGCAATTTGCTATCAATCGGGAAGTTTCGCTTTCCCCAATGCTGTATCTCTCTTGGCAGCGCACCTTCAGCGAGTATCTGTTAGGATGTAATGTCGAGTACTTCAAGAAGAAAAACAGTTACACAACCCTCTTCACTTTAGGCGGCGGCCTCTTCTATCGTTGGAATGATGCGCTGATCTTCAATGGGTTCGTGAGCTGGCAGAACCTCCGCCTTTCGCTTGCCTACGACGTGAACGTGTCCCCGTTTGTGGTAGCCACCCACGGCCGCGGCGGCATGGAAATCGCTATTTCCTATATCTTCAAGAAGAGGACGATAACGAGGGCAGGGAAGGAACCGTGCCCGTATGATATTATGTGATTGGTTTAAGGTTTATGGTTTAAGGTTTATGGTTACATGGTTACATGGTTAGAGGGTTAAGAGTTGAATGTGATGAATGACGAATGATAATGCAGGGTAAATCGTTTATAATAAGGGTTTTGCAGATTGCTGTGGGCGTGCTTTTGTGGGTTTCTGCGGGGGCACAGGAGGGTGGTATGACTGTCCTGCCAACTGCGGATTCTATCTTCGTGACGATCAAACCCTTGCCCTCTTCTATCAACAGTTCTTTTTCGGAGTATGCCGGCAAGTTGTTGACCGATTCTACATTCCTTTTCACGTCTATGCGCAATGATGCGGCGGAGGATGCCGAGCATTTCTTTGAAACGAACTGGTACTGTTATCTTTACGAATCAAAAGCGTTGCCCGAGGGACGGTTTGCATCGGCCAAGCCGCTGCCGACAGCTGTCAACCATCCCAAGTATTTCAACAGCAATTTTTGTCTCAGCGAGGATGGTAAGCGGATGGTGTTGACCCGTTGCGTACGGGTGGGCGAGGGCGACCTTCAATGCACTTTATGGCATACCGAAAAGGCGAAGGGTACATGGAAAAAGCCTGTACAGCTTCCAACCTTAATCAATGCACAAGGTAGCTCCTCTATGCAACCTTGTTTGGTGCAACTCCCTGAATATGAAATTCTTTACTTTGTTTCCAATCGTTCGGGCGGTTATGGCAAAACGGACATTTGGTATTCCATTTGCAAGAATGGTCATTATCAAGAACCTGTAAATCTTGGACCGGTTATCAACACGGAAGGCGATGAGGTGACCCCATTTTACGACAAGAGTCATAACCTATTGTATTTCAGTTCGGATGAACATCACACCATGGGTGATTTCGACATTTTTTACAGTGAAGGGGCTTTAGGAAGTTGGCAATCTGTAAAACATCTCGACAAGCCCTTCAATTCACTCTATAATGATTTCTATTTTTCTGTAAATCAAGATGGTAGGAGCGCATTTTTATCTTCCAACAGACCCTATCACGATATGGTGAGTGATGATACGTGTTGCAACGACATTTTCTATGTAGAGTGGAAACTGCCTGAAAAAGAAATCGTTGCAGTGGAAACGCCCCCTTCCATTCATGAGAAAATCGCATCAGTGTTGCCCATCACACTCTATTTCCAGAACGACACTCCCGATCCGAAATCTCTTTCCGACACAACGTCTAAGGATTACCTTGAACTATACAATGCGTATATTGCAGATATTCAAGAGCATATTCATAAAGCTGGACAAGGTTTGACGGGCGAAGAGCAGCGGGCGGCGATGTATGCAGTGGCCGGCTTCTTGCGCGACTCGGTGCAGACAGGATATGCGCGTTTGCAGATGCTTACGCAATATCTGCAGGAAGCGATGGCGAATGGTGATACGATTGAACTGACTATCAGCGGTTTTGCCAGCCCATTGCACAACAGTGATTATAACAAACATTTGTCATCAAGAAGAATTGTCAGCCTCCTCAACTATTTGCGGAAAGCTGACAATAGCACTCTTTCTTCATATATCAACGGTGAAAAACCAGGAATCACATTGTCTGTATATCCCGAAGGGGCTGTCAATCACTCGTTTGAAACCGATGAGGTTCGAGAAACGGTCTTCGGCTTGCGAGCAGCGAAAGACCGTAAGATTGTGATTACTGGGCGGTAAAATCTTGATGTCGTGCTTGGTAGGCACGGATGATACATATCGCCAATCCAGCCATCAATATTGCGATGAGCCATCCGCAAAGAATGTCTAATGGATAGTGTACCCCGACGTATATACGACTGTAGCAAGTTAACAATGTGATGCCAAGGACGGTCACCACCAGAAGCCAACGCCGTTTGACTTTCGGGGCTAGAAAAAAGAGAAACAGCAAAGAACTTGTCAAATAGTTGATGGCATGATTGGAAGGGTGACTGTATTTTCCTCCGTAATAATAAGTTCCATCTTTTTTTTGAAGTAGGTGCACCTGATAATCTCCATGGTATTCGGGGTCATGCGAAGGACGTAACCGTTGGAATGTGGGTTTGAGCACACGCGCACCGATAGCATCAGCCAACAGACAGACCGCTGCGATGATTAGCAGAACTTTCCAAGCCTGCTTGCGGTAATAATAGCATATCATCAAGGCACCAATCAGGAAAAAAAGGACCCCGAATTGTGCACTGGTGATGACCCACATCACTTTGTCCCAAAAGGGCGAATGATGGCTGTTGATGTATTGGAACAGCTGTTTGTCCCAATCGAAAGCAGGGGAGTGGAAGAGTTCGGTCATTCTTGTTAGTTTCATTATATCGGTTGTAGGGGCGAATCATGATTCGCCCTACAATTGTAAAAAAATAGAGACGCGATGAATCGCGTCTCTACATGTTGAGGTCTCGCCCAGATTCGAACTGGAGTAAACGGTTTTGCAGACCGGTACCTAACCACTCGGCCACGAGACCTTGATTTTGACGCGGCAAAGATACACTTTTTTTTGAAATGCAACTTCTTTATAGAGAAATTTGTTAGTTTGCTGACTATAAAGAAGTTGCAGTTTCTTTGCCTAGTAAGTCGTGGGGAAATCGACTACTTGTTGGGATAAGGAATCACGATATCGTCGCAGTATTCGCAGCGGTAGGAGCGTTTTTCCTTGTTCACGAGGTGGAAAACGTGCGGGAAGTAGTGCTCCACGGAGGTGACGCAGCGAGGATTCTTGCAACGGATGATATTCTCCACTCTGTCAGGCACTTCCAACTTCACCTTCTTGATGGTTTTCCCGTTTTCGATGATGTTCACCGTCGCGTTCGGGTCAATCAATCCCAAGAAATCGTAGTTGATGTCGATGACATTGTTGATTTTGATAATGTCTTTCTTACCCATCTTCTGACTGTAAGCGTTGCAGATGAGCGCGACATTATAATCGGCCTTGTCAAGGTTCAGATAATTGAACACTTGGATGCCATATCCGGCGGTAATGTGGTCGATGACAATACCTTTTTCTATGCTGGTGATTTCTAACATGATTCTAATAAATTACGTTTTTCTGCCAAGCGTTTGTCCCTAACGGGGCTGCTTGAGGAATAATTTTGTTATTTGTTATTGGCTTTTGGTCTCTAAACCTTAAACCCTAAACCGTAGGCTAATAAATTCCCAACAACTTCAAAATCAACGCCATGCGGACATACATGCCGTTCTTGGCTTGTTGGAAATATTGGGCGCGGGGGTCGTCATCGACCTCGGTGCTGATCTCGTTCACGCGAGGCAGCGGGTGCAGGATGTAAGTGTCGGGACGAGCGTAGGACATCTTCTCTTTGTCGAGGATGAATCTGTCTTTCAGGCGGATATAGTCCTCTTCGTTGAAGAAACGTTCGCGTTGCACGCGGGTCATGTAGAGGAAGTCAAGTTGACCCATGTAAGGTTCCATCTGATCGACTTCTTCGAACGGAATGCCCTTCTTCTTAATCACCTCTTCGCGGATGTATTCGGGAACGCGCAACTCCTCAGGGGAGATGAGGATGAAGCGGACACCTTCGTAGTTGCTGAGGAATTTGATGAGGGAGTGCACGGTGCGGCCGAACTTCAGGTCACCGCAGAAACCGTAGGTCTTGTTCTCCACGTTGCCACGCAGACGCTCGATCGTCAGGATGTCGGTGAGCGTTTGGGTGGGGTGTTGGTGACCGCCGTCGCCGGCGTTGATCAACGGCATGTGGATATAGTGGCTGGCCAAGCGCGGTGCGCCCTCCTTGGGGTGACGCATAGCCGCGATGTCGGCGTAGCACTCCACGGTGCGCAGCGTGTCAGCGATGCTCTCACCCTTCGCAGTGGATGAGGATGCGGCCTCGGAAAAACCGATGACCTGACCGCCTAAACGCAGCATGGCCGTCTCAAAGCTCAAGCGCGTGCGCGTGCTCGGTTCATAAAAAAGAGTTGCCAGGATCTTGCCTTCGCAACTCTTGCTGTATTTCTCGGGATTGGCGACGATCTGGTGACCCAAATCGAAAATTTCGCGGAATTCTTCGCGCGTGAAATCGGACGGGTCAATCAAACTTCTGTTTTTTAACATAATGGAACCTCCTATATATTTAATTAATAACTCTTTCCGCTTTTCTTTTGGTCTTTTCTCCCCCTAAATTTACCTAAACTAATACCAATGCAAAAATAGTATTTTTTTTTTTGCATCGTCAAGGAAATTTATTTTTCGCTTAAACAAAATATATATCCCTGATTGTCAATATAATACAATCTACCTGAGTTGACATTGAAATCCTTTAGTCTGGGCCATGAGAACATAATGGCAGGCTCTCTTAAAGGAGTCTTGGCAGATGGTATTCTATAATGAAAAATTTGGTTGTTTTGGTAATAAATGACCCCGTCTTTCTCTAATTGCATGATTTTGATGTCCGGAACGGGGATTTCTTTCTCAAAAGTGCCGAAAAAGTCGAAAAAACAGATGCCTTGCAGCGTATCCAACAAGGCAATGCGATGATCGGGAATCACTTGCATGTCGGACGGGTGAAATTCGTCAGGAAAGGTAATGTGCGTGCGCGTTAACACGTTCAAACTCAGGTCGGTGATGAGTAAATCCTGGTTGGCCTCATCGTATAGCACGATTTTGTTGGGGTTGCCCATAGCTGCCAAACTTACCGTCATCAGCGATTTGTCGAACAGATTCAGCGGGCTGCTAATAGGTGCTAATTCGTTGTTTAGCAGTACGATGTTGCCGCTTTCGCGATAGAAGACGAGGATTTTTGAGGGAATGCCGGCATCCACGCGCGTAATGTTGCCCAAAGTTTGGTTGCTGTAGTTCAGATGCCGATTCCCGTCGGGCGTGAAAAAGTCCAGACGAGTGTCGAAAGTGAGGTAGAGGTTCCCTTGAAGGTCAGCAGTGACGGATTCGTACAAATTATCCGCAAAAGGAAGGGTTTTATAAGAATAGTGTCGCTCTTGAGCGTTTGCACAACTCAAGGCGACACTAAATATAATAAGAAGGAGTTTCTTCATTCAAATTATAACTTGAAGCCGATGGTAGCCACCACATTGTGGGTCTTGGAACTGACGTTGCAGGGCTCTCCAACAGGGTCATAGAGCCAGTAGGAATCCTTGTTCATGCGATATACATAGGCGAAGTCAGCAAAGAAATGCTCGCCGCGGAAACCAAAACCAGCAGAGATGAAATGCGTGGTGTTGTTGTAGGGAGATTCCGACATTTTGTAGGGCGAGGTTTTGAAACGATAGCCAGCGCGCAGGGCGAAACCTTGGGTGACGTTTACCTCCGCACCGACACGCACGCTATGCGTGGGACCGTATTTTGCGCGGACGATTTCGTTCTCATAACCGTAATCGTAGTTGTCGCTATACAGCGTTGCCATACTGTAATCCTGGAACTCATACTCAGCTGCGATGAACGCACGCTTTTGAATCAGGAAGGAGGTGCTCACATTCGCTTTCAAAGGCGTGGTCAGCGTGAAATAGTTGGCGTTTTCGTAGCTGTAGTCTAAGGATGGGAAATTGGCGTAAGTGGCATAAATTTCTCTATAGAGGTTGTCTCTGACTTTCCAATAGTAAGTTGGAGTTTGGAAGGCTGCACCAATGCGCACGAAATCAGCAGGTTGGTAGATAAGACCTAATTTGAGGTTGACACCTGTACCTCTGTTTCGTTGAGTCGTGTAAAGTGTGTAGTCTTTTACACCATAGAGGTCTTGTGCGTTGGCTGGGGATTCCTTATAGGTGGTTTTCTCTGTGAAATCCAGGAACGGGAAGCCGACCGTAGCGCCAACATAGAGTTTGTCGTTGTAGTTGCCACCAAAGGAGAGAACCATCTCGTTGATAGCACCGCTTCTGGTTACTATAGCGTTTTGGTTGAGCTCTGCATCACTAAAGCGGCTGTAGTATTCGTTATTGGTACCCGCAAAAGTGTCAATCACACTGGTCATCCAAAATAAATGAGCATCGCCTCTGAGGTCTCCGTAGAAAGTGCCGTAAATATTGGATACGACCACGTCTGACAAAGAGCTGTTGATTTGGGTGTTCGCACGGTAAGTGCAGTTAAAGTCCATGATGCGGTTAACACCAAAACCGAACTGCCAGGATTTCCAGTTGTTGCCGCGTTTGATGCTGTTCGACAATACCATGCCGGCTTGCGGGAAGTTGTATTTCACCTTTTGGGCAGTACTCAAATTACCATTGTAGTAGGTGTCCGTGTATCCGAATGAGAGTCCAAGCGGGGTAATGCTTGTCTCATGGCGTTTGTAAAGTCCGATAGAGGCGGGGTTGGTGCTCAGTGCGGAAAAGTCACCGCCCGTGGCTCCGAATGCGCCGCCGGCACCCATGAAACGCGCCGTGCCATAGTAGTCGGACTGCGAAAAGGTGAAGGCTTCATATTCTCCCTGGGCATTGGCCATTCCGATAATGCCCAATATTGCGATGATGAATGTTGTTATCTTTTTCATTTTGGTTTGTTGGTTTGTTGGTTTAAGGTTGAGGGTTTAGGGCTTAAGGTTTAGGGTTTAGAGTTTAGGGTTTAAGGTTTTAAGGGTTTAGAGTTTAGGGTTTAGAGTTTAAGGTTGAGGGTTTAGGGTTTAGAGTTTAGGGTTTAAGGGTTTAAGGGTTTAAGGGTTAAAAGGTTAAGAGTTAGGTGGTTAAAGTTTGGGAACCCGTAGTAATAATTGTGAATTATGAATTGCAATTATCTTCTGCCGCTGTAGTGGGAACCGCCGCCACCGCCGCTGCGTGATGAGCTGGAGCTGCTGTGGGAGGAACCGCTGTAGGAAGAGCGGCTGCTGGATGGAGAGCTGTAGCTGGAACGACTGCTGCTACTGCTTGATGGACGGCTACTGCTACTGCTTGAAGGACGACTGCTCGACGGTGAACTGTAAGAAGAGCGGTTGTTAGATGGTGAGCTATAGGAGGGACGACTGCTTGAACTGCTTGAAGGTCTGGACGAAGAGGAAGGAGACGTTCTCGGAGTAGGGGTTTGTCTGGGAGCAGTGGTCGTTGTCGTTGAAGAAGGTCTTGTCGTCGTTCTGTTGTTGTTAGTAGTAGTTGTGGGCGTAGTCCTGGTTACTGTTCTGGTAGTAGTAGAAGGTCTTGTGGTTGAAGACGGTCTTGTTGTTGAGGAATTCGTTGTGGAGGGCGTTACCACAGTGCGGGTGACGGTGCGGGGAGCAGCAGGAGTTGCAGTCTGGTTGGAAGGTTGTGTCGTAACATTCGTTCTGGTGGAAGTGACTGTTGTAGGAGTCTTTGAGACGGTGGCATTAGAGTTGGTATTAGTATTTGTAGCAGTGCTCGTGCCCGTGCTGGTCGTACCTGTAGTGACAGGTTGTTTGCTCGTGGGAGTCGTAGTGGTCGGAGTCTCTGCGGCGTTAAGCTGCTTGCCCGTTGCGTTCTTAGCCGTAACATCCGTTGCGGGACGGACGGAAGAGCTGTTGTTGGTGCTTCCTGCGCCAGTCGTTCCTGCGAGGTTGTCATAACGTTGATTGAAAGCGGTAGCCGAGGAAGAGTAGTAGTTGTTGGTTTCGCCGTTACCATAACCACCTGCTAAAGAACCGTTTGAACCATTCGGGTCAGGAAGGTCAGGACGTCTGTTGCCGTTGTCGCCGTTACCCACAGAGGGTCCGAGGTTGTTGCGGTGACCATAGTAGTAGCTGTGGTTCGGATCGTGGTTGTTGTGATACCAGTCGATGGGCATCGGACCATAAGGTCTTGGACAGTAAGGATCCCAAGCGTAGTAGGGATAAGGACGGTACCAGCCCCAACCGTAGTTAAAACCGCAACTATACCATGCAGGACCGTAGTAGTAAGGACGATAGTAATAGTTCGGCCACCACCAGTTGTAGCCCATGTAGATGCTTATTCCCCAGCTGGCAGGACAATAATCGTACCAATATAAATTGGTGAAATAGGGATCATAGTAGCCAAAGCCCAGGCAGACGTCAGTGTGGAAACGACGGAGGCGTGAGCTATAGCTGTAATCGTAGTAGTCGTCGGGGTCATACGCGTAAGTACCTGATGAACCTCCGATGGCTGCAGGAGTAGCCGTCGAGTCATTCACCACTTCCATGTAAGTGGTGATCACTGGCTCGCTGCTACCAGGATAATAGGTTAAAGTACGCAGCAGATTGCCGTTCTCATCTGTCTCATAAATGATGGAATCGGCCTCTACAGTTGCGTTCTGTGCCGTTGGATTTGCGGCGGTTGGGGTTACGGATTTGGCACTTTTTTCCTCCGTTGATGAGTAAATATCATCGTAGTAGGCGAAATTTGCTGTCGAACAAGCTGCCAGTAAGCAAGTTATGGCGCTTAGGACGATTAAAATTTGTTTCTTCATAGTGTCCTCCTTATCTCTTATTTTATTATTTTTGCGGTTCAATTTTTTATTAGACGGCAAAAGTACGAAAAAGTTAATATAGTAAAGAAATTTTATGGCTAAAAATTTTTGTTCAAGAGAAGAGAATTATTCGCAGTGGTATAATGACATTGTGAAAAAGGCTGATTTAGCGGAGAATTCATCTGTACGCGGATGTATGGTAATTAAACCCTACGGCTATGCTATTTGGGAGAAAATGCAGCGTCAACTGGACCAAATGTTTAAAGATACGGGCCATTCTAACGCTTATTTCCCGATTTTTATTCCGAAATCCTTCTTCAGCCGCGAGGCTAGTCACGTGGAAGGTTTTGCGAAAGAGTGCGCCGTGGTGACCCACTATCGTCTGAAAAATGATCCCAACGGCGGCGGTGTCGTTGTAGATCCTGACGCAAAACTGGAAGAAGAGCTCATCGTGCGCCCGACTTCCGAAACCATCATCTGGGACACTTACAAAAATTGGATTCAATCTTACCGCGACCTGCCCATCCTTTGCAACCAGTGGGCGAATGTGGTTCGTTGGGAGATGCGTACCCGCCTCTTCCTCCGCACTGCTGAGTTCTTGTGGCAAGAGGGTCACACCGCTCACGCTACTCGCGAGGAAGCTTTGGAAGAAACCGACAAAATGATTCATGTTTATGCTGATTTTGCAGAAAAGCACATGGCTATCCCCGTCATCATGGGTGTGAAATCCCCGAACGAACGTTTCGGTGGCGCTCTCGACACCTACTGTATCGAAGCCCTCATGCAAGACGGTAAGGCTCTGCAGGCCGGTACCTCCCACTTCCTCGGTCAGAACTTCGCAAAGGCTTTCGACGTGAAGTTCCTCAACCAGAAGAACGAACTCGAATATGTGTGGGCTACCTCTTGGGGCGTTTCCACTCGACTCATTGGTGCGCTCATCATGACCCATTCCGACGACAACGGACTCGTCCTTCCGCCGGTGTTGGCTCCTATTCAAGTGGTCATCGTTCCGATTTACAAGACCGACGAACAACGCGAACAGATTGCTGCTAAGGTAGATACGCTCGTGCAACAACTCAAGGCGCTCGGCATTTCCGTGAAGTTCGACAACGACGATACCAAGCGTTCTGGTTGGAAATTCAACGAGTACGAACTCAAAGGCGTGCCCGTGCGCGTGGCCATCGGACCGAAAGATATGGAGAACAACGAGGCTGAGGTTGCTCGCCGCGACACCATGGAGAAATACAACGTCTCCTTCGACACCCTCGTGGAGCACATCCAGAAGCTTTTGGACGAAATTCAACAGAATTTGTTCAACAAAGCCCTCAAATTCAGAGAAGAACACACCTACAAGGCTGATACTTGGGACGAATTTGTCGATTTGCTCGACAACAAGCCCGGTTTCGTCTATGCACACTGGGATGGCACGCCCGAAACCGAAGAGAAGATCAAGGATCTCTGCAAGGCAACCATCCGCTGCATCCCCTTCAACAACCCGCAAGAGGAGGGCAAGTGCATCCTCACCGGCAAACCGTCACACCAACGTGTGTTGTTCGCACGTGCCTATTAGGGTGTAATGTAGAGACGCGATTAATCGCGTCTCTACAACGGAACCAACCAATCAATAATGTCAAAATGAATCAACCCGACAAATACACCGAAGCCCTTGCGGCGTTCCGGCATCTGTTGGAAATCATGGACGAGCTGCGTGAGAAGTGTCCGTGGGATCGCGAGCAGACCTTCGATACGCTGCGCAACCTCACCGTGGAAGAGACTTTCGAGCTGGCGGATGCCATCATCGAGAAGGATTATCCCGACATGTGCAAGGAGCTCGGCGACCTGATGCTCCACATCGTCTTCTACTCAAAGATTGCTTCCGAGCAGAATCTCTTTGAGGTGAAGGATGTGATTAACCAATTGTGCGACAAGCTGATACGTCGTCACCCGCACATCTATGGCGAGATGAAGGCCGACTCTGCCAACCAGGTGCACGAGAACTGGGAAAAGATTAAGCTGCAAACCGAAGGGAACCGCTCCGTGTTGGGCGGCATCCCTTCCGGTATGCCTGCAATCACCAAAGCTTACCGCATCCAGGACAAAGTCAGCGGTGTAGGTTTCGACTGGGATAACCGTGACCAAGTGTGGGACAAGGTGCAGGAGGAACTCGGCGAACTAAAGGCCGAAGTGGATAATCCAACCCCCGACCAAGCCCACATTGAAGAGGAACTCGGCGATGTTCTCTTCGCCGTCGTCAACTACTCCCGCTTCATCAATGTCCACCCCGAAGACGCCCTGGAGAAAACCAACCGCAAATTCCTGCGCCGTTTCCAACTTCTCGAACAATATGTCAAGGCCGACGGACGTTCTCTTACCGATATGTCCTTAGCAGAAATGGATGTTTATTGGGAGAGAGCGAAGAAGGAACTGGGAGGTTAGCGGGTGATGTGTGACTTTAGGTTCTAAAGTTTCAGGTTTCAAGTTTCAGGTTTCAAAGTTCAGGTTTCAAAGTTCAAAGTTCAAGGTTCAAAGTTCAAAGTCTCACAAGTCATAAATCAAAAATCACACGTCATACGTCATAAGTCACAAACAAAAGCCCAAAGAATGAGCAATAAATTAAATATGGTATATATTATATTAATGTGTATTGTCGTGGCGATGATGCCGGTGGGAGCGTTCGCACAGAAAGGTTCGAAGGCCGTTCCGTTGTGCGAAAAGGCCAAGCAGTGTTTGAAAGTCAATGATTTCGACAAGGCGATGAGTTTCCTGAACCAGGCACAAGCCAAGGATCCCAACTATCCGGACATATATATCATGAAGGGAGATATTTACAATTTCCATCTTCGTTCCGACTCTGCGATGGTTTGCTACCAGCGCGCCATCGACCTGATTGGCGATCCGGATCCTATGCTCTATTTTATTGCGGGTAATGAGGGTGCCAAGTGCGGATCTTACGAGTATGCGCTTAAAACTATGCAACTTTTCCTCCAAAAAGGTCTGCAATACTCTGATGTTCTCCCTGATGCTCAGAAAATTATCGCCAATTGCCAGTTTGCTATTGATGCTATGAAGCATCCCACGAACTATGAATTGGTGAACTTAGGTTCTTTGGTCAATTCGGATTGGGACGAGTACTTGGCTGCTATCACTGCTGATGATCAGGAAATTATCTTTACAGTGAAGCACCCACGGACTTCAGTGACGGTTTGTTCGTTCTGCCTTAACGAGGAGGATTTGTATAGCAGTACGAAGTCTCCTGATGGAAAGTGGATGGCTCGTCAACCGATCGGGCAACCTGTAAGTACGGGTTACAACGAAGGTGCGCAGTGCATTTCCCCTGATGGCAAGTACTTGCTTTACACGATGTGCGATGCCGACTTTGGAATGGGAAGTTGCGACCTCTACTGGGCAAAGCGCATCGGTGATCGTTGGTCACGGCCTCGTAATTTCGGTGCACCTGTTAATTCTGGCGCATGGGAGAGCCAGCCAACGATGGCTGCTGACGGTATGACCATCTATTTTGCCTCCTCCCGTCCGGGCGGCTATGGCGGTATGGACATTTGGAAGACTACAATGTCTGCTGAGGGTGAGTTTTCAATTCCCGAAAATCTTGGTCCCGCCATTAACACCCCAGGCGATGATGCTGCACCGTTCATCCACAGCGATGGTCGCACGCTCTACTTTGCTTCCAATGGCAGGGTAGGCATGGGCGGCTACGATTTGTACTACGCCTCCCTCCAACCTGACGGCACTTGGAGCGAACCCAAGAATATGGGTTATCCCATCAACTCTCCCGCCGATGAAATCAACATTTTTATCAACGCACTGGGTACGATGGCTTACGTTGCTTCTGATAAAGATGGAGGCTTCGGAGGTCTCGACCTCTACAGTTTCGAACTTGACGACCAGCTGCGTCCCAACCCCGTCACTTACATTAAAGGTCATGTCAGCGATGCTTTCACGCATGAGCCTTTGGCAGCCCGCATCGAACTTATCGATCTGAATACCAAACAGTTGTTGACTTCTACCACTTCCGATGCCCAAACGGGAAGCTTCTTGGCATGCATCCACACGGGCAGCAATGTGATGCTCAACGTATCGCATCCCAACTATCCATTCTATTCCGAAAACTTTCAGGTGGCCCAAACCTATACGGAATTGTCGCCCTACCTGAAGAACATTTACCTCCAGCCCACCGATGTAGGAACGGTCGTTACTCTCAAGAATGTTTTCTTCGATTTCGACAAGACCGAGCTGAAGCCTGAGTCCTACGTTGAGCTTGACAAACTCGCCGACTATCTCCGCACCAACACCATTCGCATCGAGATCGGCGGTCACACCGACGACCAAGGTACCGACGAGTACAACGACCGCCTGTCCGAGAACCGTGCCAAGTCTGTCTATGACTACCTCGTCCAGAAAGGCATCCCCGCCGACCGGCTCCAATACAAAGGATACGGCAAGCGCGTCCCGGTAGCCGACAACAGCACCGAGGAGGGCAGAGCGGAGAACCGGAGGACGGAGTTTAAGATTATCCGGTAGGAAGAGGGTCGAGGGTCGAGGGTCTAGTGAGTAGGGAATAGGGAATAGGGAATAGAGATTCTGTTACGATCGAAGACCATAAATCAAACATCATTCCAAAAAGGGCTGAAAGCCCGACGTATGTTAGCCCAGGGTGAGCACAGCGAGCCCTGGGATTTTTGTGTAATGAAGAATGAAGAATGAAGAATAGGGTTAAACCCGTTGAAAATCAATGGATTATATAATATCGCGCCGAGAATTGAAAATTCCAGCGCGATTCGCGTTGTTATACGGTCGGTTTGATTCTCGCGGAGATGTTGGAAATGAAGAATGATGAATGATGAATGATGAATGATGCGGCTACCGCCTAAACCGCAGACCGCACCTCACATAATACGTCATACCCCACACCTCACAAACCACACCTCACAAATCATACGTCACAAATCATACGTCACAAATCATACGTCACACGTCATACATCACACGTCACGCGCCCCCCCCTCGCCATGTAACCTTCTCCCTCCTCGTATCGTACAATCAAGAAAAGCCCGAAAGTGATGTAAAATATACTGTGCATAAAAGGTTTGATAGCTGTTAGTAACCTGTTGATAATTTTTTTTGACAGTTTGTTCATGTGTAAATTATTGATAATAAATGTATTATCGAAATTTCCAAAAAAAATCGAAAAAAATAACATGATTGAACAAACAATGAAAAAAAAATGTATTTTTGCAGGTTAAAAATTATGTATAATGTAAAGTAATGTATAGTGTTGAATGATAGGCTAAAAACGAACTGAAATAAAGAAAAATAAATAATATAAATTACAAATTAAACAAAAACAGTATGAAAAAACTATTATCAATTTGCTTTCTAAGCATTCTGCTGGGGCTCATGAGCTTCAGCATGCGGGCGCAAAGCAGCGGTTTTTGGATCGAAAATCTGAAACCCGTCACAGTTGATGGTGTCGTCAACGCGCCCGATGGAAGCGGTTCGTTGGTGTTAAGCAACACCTTGAACGTAGCCAAAGTAGACAGCGTTGATTTGTATGAGTTGCATTTCTGCTCAGATGTGCCTGACTCATTGAAGATTTCTGTCGATTGGCTGCTTTACCGCAACGGTGAGCTTGTGAATGGAAATCTCTCGGATTACGCAGAGATTGACATGTACACATGGTATCCCGAATTGAACAACCAGGGTAACGCCATGGCTATCCATTGGGTAGGCGGACGTCTTCCGAATGCGTTTGGTTACTGCGACCAACCCGTTCAACCCGACATGTTCTCTGGTTACGACTGCGGTCATGCGCCTACAAACTATCCTGGCGCTCTGCAAGCCGATTATGGAACTCCTCGTTCCGTCCTTAACGCCCTCGGCGAATATGTTAGTTCTCAGGGCCTGTACTCCCTTTACACGGAGGCTTTCGATTATTTCTATGCTAAATTCTTCCAATACGGAAGAACTGTTGTGCAAATTAAATGGAAACAAGTTGGTAACTACTCTCTCGTAATGCGTATCCGTGAACGCCGCGGCGGTACGGATTGGGATAATGCATACTATAACAATGACGAGCTTCTTCACGCCGGCGGTCATATGTCTTGCTGCGGTGAGATCCTCGCTTCTGACTCTATCCACTACCTCGTCACTGGCGAATTCTCTAAAGAAGTTTGTCAAGACGCTGTTCCTTTCACTTACGGTAATCCTCCTTATGATTTCTATACTACCATGGAAGACACCAATGTGGTGTTCGGCCATAACGATCCTCTCCACTGCAACATCTTCGTAGTTGACAGCATCATCGATTTCCACTTCTTCGTGAGACACAATCCTGTTGTCAGAGTGGCTACTCATGTTGATACTCTCTGCTCTTGCGATCCTTACATTCCCGAAGATATCTTTGGTGTTACTTTAGATCCCGTTGATCTCGATGTCGCTTCTGACACCGCTATCCTTTGGTACACCTGGGGTGCTAATGGTTATGATTGGTATGAGAAGAGCGGTTACTATAACCCAATGACAAGAAAAACCGCGACGGATACTACTTACGTATTTATTGTTCGTCAAGTCAATACCTATAACAATTTCGACGAAGAGGTTGTTTGTGAGGGTAAGATTGATACGATGTATCTTACTATCAAGAGAATTGAAGCTCCTGAACTTTCTCCTAACTTGGATGTTTGTTTGGAAGCTATCGATTCAACGTCAGTGCACCACGCAACTTCTACGCATGATGCTCGTTGTTCAACGACAACACGTTGGTACACCAAACTTACGACTGGTATCACAACGCAGCTTTCTGCTTGGATTGATCTGAATTCATTGGTCTATGTTGGCGATGATTTCCCGATCAATTTGTTGCAATATGCACCTACAACCAACGTTGACAAGAAAGTCACTTTCTATGCAGTGTCTTATAATGATTCAACAGGTTGTATGTCAAAGTATTTCACCAGATATGAAATCCAATATCATCAGACTCCTGTGATTTCCAAGGTGACTTCTCCGGACACTATCAACTGTCCTGGTGCTGAGGTGACGATGAAAGTGAAGATTGACAACAACACCGCTACTACCGACAAACCTTTCACTTATATGTGGAATGGTGTTAGCAACATCTTGATGAACGGCACGAAGGTTCCTTTCGTTGACGAAATTCAAAAGACTGTTCAAGGTAGTCCTGCTACCAGTGCTAACAAATATGTCCCGATGAGCATTTCAAGCAATTACAACTACAGCCAACAGATTTTCATGGCTGATGAGGTTGGTAAAGGCTTGATCACCAAGATTGCTTTTGAATGTAAATCTGGTACAAACTTCACGAAGAACAATGTTTCTATCTTATTGGCTCCCACTACTGAAGACAACTTTGGTCTCAATGGTAAAACTTGGATAACCGAAGGTTTTGAAACTGTTTTCAATGGTACTATCACGGCTAATGCTGCTGGTTGGTGCACCATCACGCTGGATCATCCTTACGTGTTTGATGGTTTGACCAATTTGGTTGTGGCTGTTAGCGACAATTCTGGTTCTCATGGTACGGGTAGCTTCAATATGTCCTATAATGCATCTACTACTTCTCCTGCTTATTACAAGACTCTCTATGTTTACGGCAACAGCGCTGTTGGCGTGAACAACAATCCTACTGCTCGCATCACTCAACGTAGCAACATCCGTTTCACTATTGAAAGCACGGATTTCACTACGAATACCAAAAACCAAGAGGCTTACTTCAATATTCCTGACACTGCTAAGTGTAACGATTCCTACACTTCAAGCGTGTATGTGATTAACAACCACGGTTGTGTTTCTCAACCTGTTGAATTCAACTATGGTGTCGGCGTGCGTACCGCTCCTCAAGTGAGAAACGTTCCTACCGCCCCTGTTAAAGTTTACGCTTGTGAATTGAATGCAGATAATACTCCTGCTTACACTTCAATGGCGGATCTCGCTCAAGCTGGTATCCAAGTTATTGATGAATGTAACAAG
>Ga0310786_10001421_pt1 | contig 38552 bp, 29 predicted proteins | sample AusTroGonzalo_MG_FD_203881 | JGI IMG/M metagenome (GOLD analysis project Ga0310786, IMG submission 203881) | Bovine rumen microbial communities from tropical cattle in Woodstock, Queensland, Australia - Gonzalo_03 (v2) (version 2) | ecosystem: Host-associated > Mammals > Digestive system >... | reverse complement strand
CTACATGCATGGAGATGTATCGCAAGGCGATGGATATGAAGCCTGATGACCATAAGGCGATGGCGGCTTTTGCCCGTGTGTCATTCGGCGCGGGTCGTTACCAGACGGCTGCCGATGTCTATCAACAACTGTTGGAGATGCAACCCGACAGCCGAAACTATACGTTGAACTTGGCCATCTGCCTGAGTAACCTGAATCGATACGAAGAGGCAGAGAAATATTTGTATAAGCTGAATTATCTGTATGCTGACGATACGCAGGTGAACCGTGCGTTGGCCTGGGTGCTCACCCTTCAGAACAAGCTTGAACAGGCTCAGAAACTCTATACGCAGCTATTGGCTGTAGAACATCCTGTACCTGTCGATCTCCTCGACTACGGCTACTGCCTGTGGTTTTCCGGCGATATTGCCAATGCCGTCATTGCCTTCCAGCAGTTCATGATGGCAAAGGACGATGAACATTTCAACATGGAGACGGAGTTTATGGTGACTGAACACGACCTGCTGCTTCAACACCAGATTAACGATGTGGAGATTCAGCTGATGCTCAATGCCATAGCACATTAATTGAAGTATTATGAAGAAAATAATTGCTTTTGCATTTCTACTCTGTATAACGACTACCTCCCTGATGGCTCAGAGTGGTCTGTATTTCACCAGCGACAAGCTGTCGAGTACCATTGTCACAAGTATCTGTCAGGATAAAACGGGCTATATCTGGATAGGTACAGAGTATGGCTTGAACCGTTTCGACGGTTACACCTTCACCGTTTATAAAAACAATCCTCAGGACTCTACGTCGCTGATGTTCAACATCATCAGCAAGGTGTTTTGCGACAGCAAGGGCAACTTGTGGGTAGGTACCAATACGGGCCTTCAGCGTTATGACTATATGACCGACCGGTTCCTGACATACCCCTTTCCAGAGAATCGGCGTCCTCGTGTGAGCGACATCTGTCAACTGCCTGACGGCAAGGTACTGGTGGGTACAGCAGGCTACGGCCTGTTTAGTATCAATGTAGAGGAACGTACGTTGACGCCTCAGGACAGCTATAAGGCCACCGACGATGATAATTATTTCGGACGCCTGCTCCTTGATTCCGACGGCGGCCTGTGGCATAGCGCCTTCTATGGCTTCAGCGTGAAAAAGCCCGACAAGCGTCCGGAGATGTTTACAATGCTGAGCGAAACGCCTACGGCTTATGTCGATATAGAAGGTAAGATTCTGATGCTGACGCGCGACGCCCTGATAGTCTATGACAATGGCAACTTCTTGTCAGACTATTTCGACCTATCGGAGCTGCCCTCATCGCAGATGCAGTTCTGGTCGGCTATGCGCGACCATCAGGGCAATGTCTATATAGGCACTCGCGGCAATGGTCTGCTTTGGATTCCACGCGGCTCACGAAAGGTGCAGCGTTATGTGGTCAACGTGCCAGGCATCAACATGTCTACCAGCAATATCCGCAACATTATGGAAGACCGCCAGGGCAATATCTGGTTAAGTTGTCATCATAAGGGACTATTGTTGCTGCCAAGCCGCAAGGCCCAGTTTACCACTTGGAGCTTCTCAATTCAGAAAAAGGATATCGGTAGCTATGTCTCGTCAGTATGCAAAGGCGATGGCGGCATCGTCTGGTGTACTGTTCAGAACGAGGGCGTCTTTGGCTTCAATGCCGAGGGCCAGTTGGTGGCCAACCCTGCCTCGCCGAAGGATGTGGAGTTTATAGAGCGCGACCGTCAGGGCAACTATTATCTGGGCACTGGTAGTCGTGTTTACGAATATGACCCGCTGACAGGCCATACTCACCAGATTGTGGAATTCATGTCAGAGAAGTTTAATGTGATGGCCGACGACGGACAAGGTCACCTCTATTTCTCGGTTTTTGGCAAGGGCATGATGCGCTACGACCAGAAGACTGGACAGACACGCTTGTTTGCCCAGACCGACAGCCTTAATACCACCACAGGCCGACTACTTAACAACTGGGTGATGGCGATGACTACCGACCGTAATGGACGTTTGTGGATGGCCACCTCTAACGGTGTATGCTGCTACGACGATGTCACAGGCAGTTTCAAACCCTTTGGGTGGGAGTCTCTGCTTGAAGGCAATCGCTGCGAGTGTTTGTGTGAGACGAAACAGGGAGATATGCTCATAGGTACCATCGAGGGCATCTACATTTGGCGCAGAAGTACTGGCACTCTGGAGATTCTGCCTCACTCGGAATCGCTCAAAGGCATCAACATAGCCTATATTGTGCAAGACCAGGACGGTGACATCTGGTGCTCTACATCGATGGGTATCTGGCACTATCGCGAGTCTGACCAGAAATGGATTAGCTATATCAGCGGCTCGGGACTGGCGGTGAAGGAATATGTGGCACAGGCAGGCCTCTACGATGCTGAGGACAACATTATCTATTTCCCCACCAGCGACGGCATTACTGCCTTCCAACCTCATCAGGTGCAGGATGTGGTCAACGAACTGGGCGAGATCCGACTGACCAACATGTCGTGGGGCGGACAGCAGGTGAGCACCTATGCCGAGAACGACCACTTCACGCTACCTTATATCGACAACGTCATCTCGCTGCAGTTCTCGCTGATGAACTTCCTCGATGCTGCCAACACCGTGTTTGAATACCGTATGGACAGTAATGGCGAGTGGATGCGCAACAGCGAGGGACAGAACACCATCAGTTTCAACCACCTGCCCAGCGGGGACTATCATCTGGAAGTTAGGGCCATCGTGTCGGGAACCGCCTCGCCCTCGCGCACGTTCTTCATCACTATCGCCGCCCCTTGGTATCGCTCTTCACTCGCGTACATTATTTATATCTCTATACTGCTGGGCCTCGTTGGTTTGGTAGGGTGGGTATGGCGTCGTAATCTGCACCAGCAGCTCGACGAGGACAAGATGAAGTTCCTTATCAATGCCACTCACGACATCCGCTCTCCACTGACACTCATCATGTCGCCCATCGAGAAGTTGAAGAATTATGATATTGAGAAATTAAAGACTCCTGAAGATATTCAGTCATATAACACTTCTGTTCTTCAGCCTTCGCTGCAGGTCATCGACAGCAACGCTCACCGCATCATGAACCTGGTGAACCAGATTCTCGATATCCGTAAGATAGACAAGCAGCAGATGCGCCTACAATGCCGCGAGACTGATATGTCGAAGTTTGTGAAAGACATCTGCACCTTCTTCGAGTTCAATGCTCAGCAGCGCAATATCAGCTTTACCTTCAGCGCCCCAGAGGAGCCCGTGAAGGCGTGGATTGACCGCGTGCAGTTCGATAAGGTTGTCTCAAACCTGCTTTCCAACGCGTTTAAGTACAGCTTCGACCAAGGCAATATCGACGTGGCACTCACCACAGGTCATGACGATAAGGCTCGCGGACCGCTGCGTGACTATGTAGAGCTCTCCGTTACTGATAATGGTACAGGCATGCGTGAAGACACGCTGAAGCACCTCTTCGATCGTTTCTATCAAGGCAAGAGTGCCAAATCATCGCATGTCGAAGGTACGGGCATCGGCCTGAACCTCTGTAAGATGATAATCGATATGCATCATGGTACCATCTCTGCCCACAACCGTACAGACGGTCCGCAGGGCAGCGTGTTCTCTGTGCGCCTGCCTCAGGGTAAGGCCCATCTGGCTGCCGACGAGTTTGATAATATGGCTGAGAAGCCCGGCACCGTCAGTCTGGCCAATTCCTCTAAGCCTAAGTCTAACCACCGTGTGCTTATTGTTGACGACGACGAGGAGCTGGCTCGCTACATTGGCCAGGAGTTGTCGGCTTATTATCACATCACCATTTGCAGTAATGGTCGTGAGGGCCTCAAAGAGCTGCTGTCCAAGCAGGACGAGGCTAATGCCGTGAACGCCTATTCTCTGGTGGTCAGCGACGTAATGATGCCTGAGATGGACGGTTTCACTATGCTTCGTCTTATCAAAACCAACCCCAATGTCAGTCACATCCCCGTCATCATGCTTACCTCTAAGACCGATGTGGGTAACCGTCTCGAAGGTCTGGAGAAAGGTGCTGACGCTTATCTCACCAAGCCCTTCAACCTGTCGGAGCTGCGTCTCACCATCGATAATATCATCGACCGTAACCGACTCCTTGAGGGCAAGTACTCTAAAGCCAAGCGTCCTGAAGACTATATTGATAATGTTGAGATAAAAGGCAGCGACGAACTGCTGCTGGAGCGTATTATGAAGTGCATCAACGACCATTTCAGCGACGACCAGCTTGACTCGCAGCTCATCTGTCAGGAGGTGGGCATCAGCCGCTCGCATCTGCATCGCAAGATGAAGGAGCTCACCGGACTGCCCATCAGCGACTTCATCCAGAACGTGCGCATGGAGCAGGCAGCACGCTTGCTCACCGAGCAGAAGCAGAATATCTCGCAGGTGGCTTATTCTGTTGGTTTCTCCTACATCAGCACCTTCTCCACCGTGTTTAAGAAACATTTCGGCATGTCGCCTACCGAGTATATCAAACAGCATCAATAATGGCCCTCACATATCCCCAAAAAGCCTGTCTGTACTCCGCAAACAGGCTTTTTTGCATTTGTCCCTTTTTCAACCTTGTTTTGTCCCATGGTAACAGACAATATCCCTATGAGACGTAGTAAGAAACATCCTTTCCTCTTATTGACTACCTTTGCACCAATATTTCTGAAGCCTAAGAAATATTGATAGGTTAGTATCTTGGTTTATTGTTATTGATCAGACAGTATCCTGTGCCGATGAGGGCACAGGCAATACTGTCAGTTTTGTTAATCGGATTATCGGAATGCTTTTTGTTGATTATTACAGGAAGGGACGGAGCAAATGGGCAAACCAACCACGGAAACGTTGCCAGGGTGTGCGGAATTGCTTCCATGTTTCAGGCGTGAGATAGACGCTCTCGTGCTTGTCGCGCTCAAACATATCATCGAGTTCGCGAGTTGTGCAACTGTCGATGATGACGGCATTCTCCTCGTAGTCGAAACGCATGCTGCGGGCATCGAGATTGGTGCTGCCAACGGTGCAGAAACGACCATCGACCATCATGATTTTAGAGTGGTGGAAGCCCGGTTGATAGAGCCACACGTTGGCACCGCGCTTCATGAGCTTATGGGCGTTGTAGAAGGCGCAGTCAGGAGTCAAAGGGATGTCGCTCTTGGCGGAGAGCATAATGTCTACCTTGATGCCTCGTTTGAGGGCACGCTTGATGGCTTTGTTGACCGATGGGATGAGGGTGAAGTAGGGGTTGATGATATGGATAGAGTCCTGTGCATCATCGATGGCGTTGACGTAGAAATAGCGCATCACATCGTTGGTGGTGTGGGGTTCGCGGTTGATGATGCCAACAAGCTTGTTTCCCGCTGAAGCGGTGGTGTCGGGCTTCAGGGCTTCCATATCTACGGCATCATACGAACGGAAATACTGGGGCTGACAGAGGAGGTCTTCGCCTGTGGCCTTTTTCCAGATGCGGGCGAAAATGAGCTGCAGGTCGTCGACAACGCCACCTTCGAGACGGCAATGCATGTCGCGCCAGGCGCCTACCTGTTCTGTGCCTTTGATGTAATAGTCGGCAACATTCATACCGCCTGTATAGGCCACCTTGCCGTCGATGACGACAATCTTACGATGATCGCGCGGCCAGATATGATTGACCCAGGGGAAGCGGATGGGGTCGAACTCGACGATGTCGATGCTGTCGGCACGTAGTTTCTGGAGATGATGCTTCTTGAGGGGTTGGTTGTTCGAGTCGTTGCCGAAACCGTCGAACATAGCTCTTATCTCGACACCCTCGCGGCGTTTCTCGCGGAGAATATCGAAGAGGAGCATAGCGATGGAGTCGTTGCGGAAATTGAAATACTCTAGATGAACGCTGTGGTGGGCCTGACGGATGGCCTGGAACATATCGTCGAACTTTTCCTGTCCGGACATGAGCAGGGCGCAGCTATTGTTGGCGGTGAAGCGAATTCCATAGTCCTCTAACTGGCTTCTAATGAGCGAATCGGACCTGACGGGCTGAGCTGCGATTTGGGAGGTTGCCCCGCTGATAGAATCAGCGGGTACAGTATGGGTTAACGAAGAGACGGGCACAGTAAGGGCGAGGGCGACAAGTGCGCACCACGCCTTTGTATGAAGAGATGCGTTCATTTGCGATATTTCAGTCTGTATTCCGATGGCGAGATGCCGAAGCGTTCCTTGAACATGTTGATGAAGTGCTCGCCGGTGGCAAAGCCTACGTGGGTGGCCAGCTCGCTCATGTTGATATTGGTGCGCTGCAGCAGGATGCAGGCGTGCTTGAGGCGCAGATCGCGCACCACCTCGGCAGGGGTTTTGCCAGTAATCTCGCGCACCTTCTGGAAGAAGGGCTTCATGCTCATACCCATAGCCGATGCCATATCGTCGAGGTTGATGGTACCTCGGTTCATGTTCTGCTGAACATACTGCTCAATGCTGGTGAGCAGCTGCTGGTCGATGGTGTCGGACATGCTGAACTGCTCTTGCATCTCGATGGTTGAAAGTTGCGGATTGAGGCTGGATGCCTGCACTTTGATGTTCTGGAGCGAGACGGCCTTGAGCATCTCGTCTTCCTCGATAGCCGCGGTGGTGGGGTCTATCGTGGCAAGATCCATGCTCTCGGTGGCTGTGGTCATGCTAGAGTTGCGCTCCTCGAGACGTCGTGTCTCAGCACCCTCGATGAGGTTGGTGTCCATCTCTACAGGACCGATTCCGAGCAGTTTGTTGAATCGTATCGATGCTTCCTGCAGGTTAAATGGCTTGGCCAGATAGTCGTCGGCAGCCATCGTGATATTCTGGTTCATCATCTCCTTGGCCGACAGTTTGGTGTCGGTCATCAGCACGAACTTAATCTTGTTGAGGGTGGGGTGCATCTTGATGTTATTGCACAGCTCGCTACCAGTGAAGTCGGGCATATCCTGCTTACAGATAACTAGGTCGGGCATCATGGTCTCGATGTCGGTGGCAGCCTTGCGGATGTTGTCGTAGGGATGGAACTCGTAGACATATCTGAGGCGCGAGTAGATGAACTGGGTGAACTCCTGATTGCTGTCGATGAACACCACGCGGAACTTCTGTGTGGGCAACTGACCCTGATAGGGACGAATCTCGGAGGTGAGCTCGTCGGTCAATATTTCAGGCATGTTCATTTCGCCCTTGCTGTTCAGCTCGTAGAACTTATGAACGTTCTTGCGGGCCTTGTCTTCTGGATTCTCAAGAGCCATCTGCATATCGCTGACGCGAGTGATGACCTGCAGCATCTGCGAGTGAAGGGCGTTGAGCTGTTCGCGCTCCTCGAGTGTGGTTTCTTTCTCCGACAGGTTCATGATGATGGATGTCATGCGTGACATAGGCTGGCGCAGTTCGTCGCTGGCAGCCTTGATTTCCTCCTTCTGACGGGTCAGCTCGCCGATGATGGCGTTCTTTCTCTTCCAGAGACCGCGAACCTGGTCCATACCGCGTTTCCAAAGATATACGCAGATAATAATGATGATGGCGTAGACTACTAGCATCCACCATTGCAGGAACCAGGGCTTGCCAACCACTATCTCGATGATACGTTCCTGGTTGCTCACGGCACCTTCGGCGCTGAGGGCCTTGACATGCAGCTTGTAGGAGCCTGAGGACAGGTCGGTGAAGGTGACGCTATGCTTCATGGCGTCGCCGTCGTGCCATTCCTTGTCCAATCCCTCCATCTGATACATGAACTGCAAACCCTCGCTCTGGTTGTAGTTGCCTGCTGCAAACTTGATGGTGAAAGTGTTCTGATCGCTGTTCAGTCCGATATGGTTACTCTCGTTGAGAGCCTGGGGCAGAGGTACGTTACCATTATATGAGTGACCCACAAGAATCTCCTCTTCGCCGATAAACAGTTGGGTGAGCATGACTCGTGGTAGACCTTCGGACTCGTCGGCCGACCTCTTTCGTACCCAGTTGGTACCATTAAGTCCGCCCATCAGCACCTCGCCGTCTTGTTTCAACAGGATGGAGCCCGGGTTGAACTCATCACTCTGCAATCCGTCGTTGTGAGAGTAGTTGTGGATACCATAGTTATACGAGCCGTCCTCGTGGTTTCGCTGTGTAACGATGCGGCTGACACCATTACTCGTTGTCAGCCAGATGTTAGTGCGCTTATCTTCGGCAATGCCGCAGATGTTGTTATTGCAGAGTCCGTTCTTCTCGTTCAGGTAGTCTAGCATGTCGTTCTCGGGGTTATAGACGTTGACGCCCTCGCGAGTTCCGACCCAGATGAGGCCTCGTGAGTCTTCATAGACCTGAGTGACGTAGTTGTTGGAGAACTTGCGGAGGTTGGTGGAATTACCCGTCAGGTATTTCATCTCGGAGGTCGAGATGTTGAGGATGATGATGCCCTCGGAGGTGCCGATAAGCATCTTGTTGTTCTTGGTGTAATGGAGCGACGTAATGTTGTTGACACGAATCTTGCCGTTCTCCTTGGTATAGTTTGAGAACTGGTCTGTGCGGGGGTTATAGACCTGCAGACCGCCCTCGGTGGCCACCCAGAGGTTGCCCATCTTGTCGGATGTCAGCGCATTGATATGATCGTCAATCATCACGCGGCGGGTGCTGTCCATAGCAGCGGAATAGACCTTCGACTGTCCGTCTTTGATGCGAGTCAGACCGTTTTGCGTTGAACCAACCCAAATGCTGCCGTCTTTGGTGCAGGCGATGGCCGACACCTTCAGACTGGCCAGTCTGCCATCAAAACCGATGATGCCGTTGTCGCTAGTACCATACCAGATGGTTCCTGTGCTGTCTTGTGCCAGAGCCGTGATGTCTCCTAGAATGTCTGATTCGAATTTGTAGATGTTCTGACCGGAATAGGCGATGCCAGACTTGGCTGTTCCCACCCACAGCAAGTCAGTGTCGTCAACATAGATACTCTGAACGCCGATATTGTTTCTGCCCCTACTGTAGGGTGTCATGCTCTTTAGTTCTACAAACGACATCTCGTGGGTGTTGACATTCATGCTAACTAGGCCGTGACGACTGGTTCCCAGCCACACGTTGCCGCTGCGGTCGCCTCCCATCGAGTTGACGGCATAGTCAACGGAGATGCCCTGCAGTCCAAGCTTGTCGCCGATATGCGTATCCCAAAGATGTGCCTTCTTGTTGTAAAGGAACAGCGTGCCCTGACCATAGAGCCAAAGGTTGTCCATCTGGTCGGCAAAGATGCGAAGTGTTTTGGTGTGTCTGAGTTTCTGCTGGGCGATGTCCAGATTCCTCCATACAATATGCTGCTGAGGAATGATATCGCAGCAAATGATACGGCCGTCTTCATAGACCAGCAACGTTCCATCCTTACATTCGCCGATAGAACAGATATTGCCCTGAGGAATGGCGTTGGCATCGCTGTTGTAGCCAAACTCGAAGTGCAGTTGCTGCTGCGTGTTATAACAAATGGCGCCTCTGCCTGGAATGAATCCCCACAGGTTCTTGTGCTTGTCAATATAGATAATGTTGGGTACATCCTTCATACCAATTTTTGAGAACACCAGTCGCATGTCGCGCTCAAAGGTCTCAGTTTGCGGATGGTAGATACAGTAACCTGAATTCGTCTTTATCCAAAGGTCTCCATTCACCTCCTGAATACTTTCGATATAGCTGTCGGGAAGTGAAGAGCCATCTTGTGAGTCACTTTGGAAATGCTTGAAGATATAGCCGTCGTAGCGGTATAGTCCTGCCGGTGTGCCGAACCACATGAATCCTCTTGAGTCCTTCATGATGCAGTTGACCTGACTAGATGTGAGTCCTCGGCGGGCATCAAGAATCTTGAACAGGTGTTCGGCCGATGCCGTCAGGGGCAGCAGCAACATCAGCGCAAGCAGTATCGTCTTAAACGTCTTCATCGTCTTATTCCTCATTACTCTCATTATTCGGTTCTCGTTTCTCAGATCATGCATGAGTAGTGGTCTACAACACCCAAAAGCTTGTTGTCATTGCTGACTACCAACACAGAGTGAATCTTGTATTGCTGCATGATGTTCTGTATCTCTGTAATCTTTGTTTCTGGCTTGACGGTTTTCGGCGTACGTGTCATGATGTCGCTGACCGTGTGATTGAAGAAATCGGCCTGCCAGCGCTCTATAGCACGACGGATGTCGCCATCGGTGATGAGGCCGTTGATCTTGCCGTCCACTTCGGCTACACCTAAACCAAGTTTGCCTTCGCTGACCAGCATGATAGCTGTGCCGAGACGGGTTTCGGGCGGGAAGACGGGCAGGTCGTTAGAACGCATCACGTCCTGGGCTGTTGTAAGCAGGCGCTTGCCCAACTCACCGCCAGGATGAAAATGGGCAAAGTCCTGAGGACGGAAGTCGCGTTCCTGCATAAGTGCTATGGCCAAAGCATCACCCATAGCCAAAGCAGCTGTAGTGCTACTGGTGGGAGCTAGGTTCAGCGGACAGGCTTCTTTCTTGACACCAACATTCAGGTGGCAAGTGGAGTATTTTGCCAGCAGCGATCGGGGATTGCCGCTCATGCCGATAATAGGTATCTCCATGTGGAGCACCATCGGGATGAAGCGCAGCAACTCGTCGGTTTGACCGGAGTTAGAGATGGCTATCACCACATCGTCGTGGGTCATCACGCCTAAGTCGCCATGATAGACGTCAAGGGGGTTGATGAAGAACGATGGGGTGCCTGTCGACGAGAAGGTGGCGGCAATCTTGGCACCGATATGTCCGCTTTTGCCAACGCCGGTGACAACAACCTTTCCCTTACATTGAAGAATCAGGTTGACGGCTGTGTCAAAGTTCTTGTCCATTTTCGGAATCAAGTCCAGCAGAGCCTCTGCCTCGTCCTTGATGGCTTGTATGCCGTATTCTCTTGTAGTCATGCGATGAGTTGCTTAACAAGGTTCTCTAATTTGTCCAATTCCAGCATATTGGCGGCGTCACTCAGTCCTTGGTCTGGGGTGGGGTGCACCTCAAAGAAATAACCTGTGGCGCCGAAGGCCTTTGCTGCCAATGCCATTGAAGGAACAAAACGGCGGTCGCCGCCAGTTTTACCACCCTGGGCATCAGGACGCTGTACAGAATGGGTGCAGTCCATCACCACTGTAGGCACGATGTCGAGCATATCGCTGATGTTGCGGAAGTCGACCACCAGATTGCCGTAGCCCATCATGTTGCCGCGCTCGGTGAGCCAGATATCCTTGGCACCAGCCTCTCGGGCTTTCTCTACTGGATAGCGCATGTCACGCCCAGCCAGGAACTGTGCCTTCTTGATGTTGACAGTCTTGCCCGTCTTGGCGGCTGCCACCAGCAGGTCAGTCTGCCTGCAGAGGAAGGCGGGAATCTGAATGACGTCAACCACTTGTCCGGTAGGCTCTGCCTGCCAGGCTTCGTGGATATCGGTCAACAGCCGCAGTCCGTATTTACTCTTCACATCACTCAGCATCTGAAGTCCCTTTTCTAAGCCGGGACCTCTGAACGAGTGAATAGAAGTGCGATTGGCCTTGTCGAACGAGGCCTTGAATATGATATCAGTTCCCAGACGCCGGTTGATGTCAACCAGCGTGGCAGCAACCGTATCCAACAGCTCTGCTGACTCGATGACGCAGGGACCTGCTATAATCTGTACTTTGTCTGTCATTTCCCGCTACTTCCTATTTAATTAATAGTTAAATGTACCAAACTCGCTTTCAATAGTCAGGCTCTTCTTGCCTTCCTCGATGTGGCCCACCACCTGGGCATCGATGTTAAACGACTTGCTGATGGCGATAACCTGCTCGGCCACTTCTGGACGTACATAGATTTCCATGCGGTGGCCCATGTTGAACACCTGATACATCTCTTTCCAGTCGGTGCCAGAACATTCGTGGATGGCGTGGAAGAGTGGGGGAACAGGGAACATGTTGTCCTTGACGACGCGGCAGTTGTCGTTGACAAAGTGCAGCACCTTGGTCTGGGCGCCGCCCGTGCAATGCACCATACCGTGAATCTCTGGACGCAGCTCGTCGAGCAACTTCTTAATGACGGGGGCGTAGGTGCGAGTTGGTGATAAAACCAACTGGCCAGCATCGACGGGAGCCCCCTCGACAGCGTCGGTCAGTTTATATTTGCCGCTATATACCAAATCGTTGGGCACAGCATGGTCGAAACTCTCAGGATATTTCTCTGCCAGATACTTGGCGAAGACATCGTGGCGGGCTGAGGTGAGTCCGTTAGAACCCATACCGCCGTTGTAACGCTTCTCGTAGGTGGCCTGACCTGTTGACGAGAGACCAACAATCACGTCGCCCGGACGGATATTGGCATTGTTGATGACGTCGCTACGCTTCATGCGGCACGTAACCGTTGAGTCGACGATGATGGTGCGAACGAGGTCGCCCACATCGGCTGTCTCACCACCAGTCGGGTAGATGCCGATACCCATCTCACGCAGTTCGGCCAGCAGCTCGTCGGTACCGTTGATAATGGCAGAGATTACTTCGCCTGGTACTAGCATCTTATTACGGCCGATGGTGCTGCTCACGAGGATGTTGTCCACAGCACCCACGCACAGCAGGTCGTCGGTATTCATCACGATGGCATCCTGGGCAATACCCTTCCACACACTCAGGTCGCCAGTCTCTTTCCAATACATGTAGGCGAGACTCGACTTGGTGCCGGCGCCGTCAGCATGCATGATGTTGCAATACTCAGGATCGCCGCCAAGGATGTCGGGGATAATCTTACAGAATGCCTGTGGGAAGATACCCTTGTCTATGTTCTTGATAGCTGCGTGGACGTCTTCTTTTGCGGCCGAAACGCCACGCATCATATAACGATTGTCACTCATATATTATTAGAACTGTACTTCAGGAGCTTTTTGAGCTGCGGCATCAGCCTCGAATTTTGCCATCTTGTCGAAACCAAAGATACCAGCGAGGAGGGTGTTGGGGAACTTACGGATTTTCAAGTTATACTCCTGAACGGCGGTATTGAAGCTGTTACGGGCTTCGTTGATGCGGTTCTCCGTTCCTTCCAGCTGCTTCTGCAGGTCCATAAAGTTCTCGTTAGCCTTCAGGTCGGGATAGTTCTCCTGTACAGCCAGCAGCTTACCAAGTGCCTGAGAGAGTTCACCCTGAGCCTGCTGGAACTGCTCCAGCTTCTCGGGAGTTAGGTCGTCGGCATCAACGGTGATGCTTGTTGCCTTGGCACGTGCATTGACTACACCCTCCAACGTCTCTTTCTCGTGAGAGGCATAGCCCTTCACCACATTCACCAAGTTGGGGATGAGGTCAGCGCGACGCTGATAGGCCGACTGCACCTTGGCCCACTCTGTGGTAGCCTGTTCTTCTACCTTCACCATTCCGTTGTAGGCGCTGATAGCCCAGATAACGATGACTGCCAATACTGCTCCGATAATGAGGGTGTTCTTTGAGAAACCACTCTTGCTTGCATTGTTGCTCATGATTGTAATTTTTTTTGAGGTTTGTTGTTTTATTCTTTATTCTTTAATGTCTATTGTTACCATCGTCCTCCGGCACCGCCGCCACCCCAGCTACCGCCGCCGTAGCCGCCTCCGATGTGAGAACTGCCACCGCCCCAGCCGCCAGACGAATGTGACGATGAACGTGAACTGCCGAGGACGCTGCCGGCTGCTATTGCCGCCGTAGTGTAGTCGATGAAGGGGTTAGCACGCAGACGTGTCTGGCTTGTTGAGTTGAAACCCAGTTTGCGCGACATGCTGTTGGCATAATATGCCCATCCCCCCAGCAGTACTGTGAAGATCAGCATGATAATCATACTCTCTGTATCCTCTTCATCTTCCTGACCATTATAGGTATTTGTTAGTGATGACATGACAGGCATATCCTTCTCTGCAAACAGGGCATAGGTGCCGCGAGCCAAATAGAACATACCGCTGTCGGGCTGTTCGGCTTTCATGCTGGGAATAAGATAGGTACGTGCCAGCTGGTCGCTCTCCAAGTCGGTGAGGTCACCCTCGAGAGCTCGTCCAGGAGCAATGAAGTAGCTGTGGTCCAGATAACCCACTACGATTACCAGACCGCGATTGTTCTTGCCTACACCATATTTCTGATAGACGCCACGCACCATAGCGATGGGGTCGTCGTTCTCAATATGTCCAACGATAATCATGGCCGACTCGATGTCGAACTGCTCATCCATCTGACGCAGCACGATGTTGATGCTGTCGACAACGTTCTGCGAGAGGATGCTATCGGGATTAGACACATACTGCGAGCCGTCAGTCATGTGGGGCATAGGAATATTGTCAGCGCTCCAAGTGCGAGATTGCATCAGGGCTGTTACACCAGTTACGGGCTCTTCGGGTTCCATCGTGACGCCCATAGAGAAGCTGCATGCTCCGAGAATGAGTACGAAGCCAATGAAGAAGAGCATCTGCCAAATGTTCTTCAGTTTGATGCCGCCATGTGTGGCCTTCCAAACCATCTGGTACTGGTCGCGCTCCTTTTCGTAGGCTTTGCGGATAGCCGTGTATTTCGAGCTATAGTTAGAGCGGATAGTGGACTTCTGAGTGAGTTTTGAGATATTTGACAGTCCTTTGATCTCGTTCTTATAGCTGGTTTCCAGTTCGGAAATGTTGGCATTGTATTTCACCGTGATATGCTTCAGCTCTTCCTGCAAGTCCTTATAGTTTTTTATATCGTCAGCATGGGTCTTGTTGGCGCTTTTGCCGTAAGAGATGATAACGCCGAGAACCGCCAGCGTGGCGACAATAATGATATAGGGCGATATCTCATCGTAGAACTGCTGACCAATAACGCCTGCAATGCCTACAAACAGCAAAGCAGGTATCGACAGCAGACATCCGCTGAATCCTGTGAGTTTGAAATTGGTAAACGGTAGTTCCATATTGCTTGTTGATGATTATTTCTCTTTGCCGTTCCAGAACTCCCACGAAGCGAAGGCCTGTAACAACAGCATCTCCAGACCGTTCTTCACGTTGGCGCCGTGTTCTGCTCCTTTCTTCATGAACAGAGTCTCGTCGGGATTGTATATCAGGTCATACAGGATATTCTTTTCATCCATTGCCTCATAGGGCAGGAAAGGACACTCTTCTGTCTTGGGATACATGCCCAGCGGCGTGCAGTTCACAATGACGTTATACTCCTTGACGACCTCTGGTGTGATGTCTTCGTAGCAGATAGTGCCTGGTCTGCGATAGCGACTGACGAATATCGTTTCCAGTCCGAGCGACTTCAAGCCGTAGTTGATGGCCTTTGAAGCTCCGCCCGTTCCGAGTATCAGCGCTTTTTTGTGATATTCCTCCAACATGGGCTCTATGCTTTGTGTGAAGCCAATCACATCGGAGTTGTAGCCCTTCAAAATGGTGTTCTTGCCTTCGTGAATCACGCGAATCACGTTGACGGCACCAATAGCGCGGGCCTCAGGACTGATGTAGTCCAGATACTCCATCACCTTTTGCTTGTAGGGAATGGTGACGTTGAGCCCCTTCAGCTCGGGGTTTGAGTCGAGCACTTCGGTCAGGTTGTCGATGCTCGGAATCTCGTAATTAAAGTACTTGGCATTAATACCTTCATCGGCAAACCGCTGATTGTGGTAGGTGATGGAGAACGAATGCCCTAAGGGATAACCAATAAGTCCGTACTTGTCCATAACAGTTGATTATTTAGTGGCGAAATACATGGTGCATATACCAAAGGTGAGCCGTTTGAAAGAGGCATCCTTGAAGCCAGCCCGCCGCAGAATGTCCTGCATGCGTTCACCTTGCGGAAAGGCCTCAATGGTCTTGGTCAGATAAGAGTAGGCGCTGGTGTCCTTAGAGATGAGTCGTCCGTAGACGGGCAGCACCGTGTGAGAGTAGATGTGGAAGAGCTGTTTCATGGGGAAGCTGACTGGTGTGGTCAGCTCGACGATGCTCAGGTGGCCGCCAGGCTTCAGCACGCGGCACATCTCGCTGAGCCCTTTGTCCAGGTCGGCAAAGTTGCGGATGCCGAAGGCGGCTGTCACAGCATCGAATGAAGCGTCGTCATAGCTTAGGGCCAGACAGTCTTCTTTTGCAAAGGAGATGATTTCGTCGAGTCCTTGCGCTTTAACCTTCTTCCGTCCAATATCCATCATCCCTTCGCTGATGTCGGCCCCAATAAGCTGCTGGGGCTTCAGCATCTGTGCCGCCATAATGGCAAAGTCGCCAGTACCCGTAGCGATGTCGAGCATCGTCTGCGGCTTATAGGGCGCCAGCTGCTGAATGGCTTTCCTGCGCCATCCGCGGTCTATGTCCCACGACAGGCGATGGTTCAGCGTGTCGTAGGTGGGAGCGATGTTGTCGAACATCTGCTCCACCTGCTGCGCCTTCTCGCCTTCGTGATAGGGATTAATCTCTTCCTGCTTGTATGTCATGGGACTAATGGGGGTGATGGGTCAAATTATTATTAACGGTTTTTCAACCACTCGCTCACATTCTTTTCGATGCGGGCGGCGATGTCGCCAGTCTCGGTGGCCTTGTCAAACTTGCTGCCAGTGATGTGCTCGTAGAGCTCGATGTAGCGCTCTGATACGCTCTCGGCATACTCGTCAGTAATCTCAGGCATCACCTGTCCGGGCTCGTTCATGAAGTTGTGCTCGATGAGCCACTGGCGCACGAACTCCTTCGACAACTGCTTCTGGGGCTCGCCCTTAGCCAGCTTCTCCTCATAGCCCTCGGCATAGAAGTAACGGCTGGAGTCGGGGGTGTGGATCTCGTCGATGAGATAGACCTTACCGTCGCGCTTGCCGAACTCGTACTTGGTGTCGACGAGAATCAATCCGCGCTTGGCGGCAATCTCCTGTCCACGGGCAAAAATCTTGCGGGTGTAGTCCTCCATGATGGCGTAGTCCTCGGCAGAGACGATGCCCTGTGCGATGATTTCTTCCTTCGAGATATTCATGTCGTGACCCTCGTCGGCTTTTGTCGTAGGAGTGATGATGGGCTCGGGGAAACGCTCGTTCTCCTTCATACCGTCGGGCAGCTTCACACCACACAGCTCGCGGCAGCCGTTCTTGTACTCACGCCAGGCAGAACCCGTCAGGATGCTGCGGATAATCATCTCCACGCGGAATCCCTCGCACTTCAGACCCACAGTTACCATTGGGTCGGGAGTAGCCAGCTTCCAGTTGGGACAGATGTCGGTAGTGGCATCCAGGAACTGTGCTGCAATCTGGTTGAGCACCTGACCCTTGAAGGGAATGCCTTTCGGCAGCACTACGTCGAATGCCGAGATGCGGTCGGTGGCAACCATCACCATCAGGTCGTCGTTGATGTTGTACACATCGCGTACCTTTCCGTGGTACACGCTCTTCTGTCCTTCGAACTTAAAGTCCGTCTTTGTTAATGCTTTCATTGTTATTTCGTTCTTTATCAAAATTCTCGTAAGCGTTGACGATACGCGTCACCAACTTGTGGCGCACTATGTCCTTTCCGTTGAGGTTCACCACGCCGATACCTTCCACATTATTTAATATATGCAGCGCCTCGATGAGTCCGCTCTTCTGCGAGTGGGGGAGGTCAATCTGGGTCATGTCGCCTGTAATGATCATCTTTGTGTTCCAACCCATGCGGGTCAGAAACATGCGAATCTGGGCGGGAGTGGTGTTCTGTGCTTCATCTAGAATGACGACGGCATCGCTCAGCGTTCTGCCTCGCATAAAGGCCAGCGGCGCTATCTGAATGACGTGCTTCTCCATCATGTCCTGCAGTTTTACCTGCGGAATCATGTCTTCCAGCGCGTCGTAAAGGGGCTGCAGATAGGGGTCTATCTTGTCCTTCATATCGCCAGGCAGGAAACCAAGCTTCTCGCCAGCTTCTACGGCGGGACGACTCAGGATAATCTTTTTGGCGGTCTTTTCCTTCAAGGCCTTGACGGCGAGGGCTATCGACAGATAGGTCTTACCCGTTCCCGCCGGACCTACGGCAAACACCATATCGTTGTCGTGGTAGGCGTTGATCAGTCGCTGCTGATTCTCGCTGCGGGCCTTGATGGGGCGTCCGCTGATAGCGTAGACCACCACATCGTCGGGCACTTCCTCGCGAGTGCGCTTGCCTTTGACTATGTCGATGATATCTTCTTCTGTGAGGGCATTGAATTTCAGCACGTGCTGGCGCATCTTTTCCGAGCTCTCCTCAAAGGCTGCCATCTGCTCTTCGTCGCCCATAATCCGCATGACGTTGTCACGGGCCACGATGCGCAACTTGGGGTAGAGTGCACGCAGCATCTGTAGATGTGCATTGCCAACCCCGTAGAACATTACAGGGTCAATATCCTCCAAAACAATATGCTTCTCTATCAAAATTCTTTCTTCCTAAAATGAGATGTTATTGCTATTTGCCTGCAAAATTACAAAAAATCTATGAATTACAACTTATCTTTAGATAAAAATCATCATTTTATTGCCTTTTGCATGCACTTTTGTGTTTTATCTGAAGTATGGATTCATGGAAAACTCGTCGCTAAGCAGCGTCTTCGGACCGTGTCCGGGATAAGCCACTGTATCTTTGGGGAGTGTAGCAATCTTCTCCTCGAGCGAGTCCATTAGCTCGCCCCACGAGCCGCCAGGGAGGTCGGTGCGGCCTACACTCATGCGAAACAGGGTGTCGCCAGTAAACAGCGTCTTCTCGGCTTCGCAATAGAAGACGACGCCGCCTTTCGAATGGCCTGGGGTGTGGATGACCTTGAGGCTGTGCGTGCCGAAAGTGATGGTCTCACCATCCTCCAGACGATGACCTATGGGTGGCGACTGACGGTAATAGGCCAGTCCCATACCCATCATCTCGCATTGGTGCGCCACATCGGCTATCAGCGCCTCGTCGTTGGCATGAATCTCGGGCTTCAGTCCGAACTTGTCGAAAATGGTGTCGTTGCCAAAGTTATGGTCAAAGTGTCCGTGGGTGCAAAGCAGGTGTTTGGGAGTCAGTTTGTTGTCGCGGATATAGTTCGCGATAGCCTGTCGTTCGGCATCGTAATAGGCACCGCAGTCTATGATGACGCAGTCCTTTGTATCATCGCTCACCACGTAGCAATTCTCTTGCAGTGGATTGACTTCGAATGTCTTGATAACCATTATGTTGGGATATAAATGCAATACTTTTCCTTGAACCATTCTTCTTCGAAGTAATTACTAAGCTGGACGGTCTCGACGATGCGTCTGTAGGGCTGCGTTTCGGCCTGCAGGTCGCCGCCTTTCAGACAGATGACACCATTGGGATGAGCGTTCTGCTGTTCCTTCGAAATGTTCTTCTTGACAATCTTCATCAGGTCGGGTAGGGGCATCACGGCCCTACTTACCACAAACTCGTATTTGCCCTTCTCGTCCTCGCCGCGAAGATGCTCTGGGTGGCAGTTTTTCAGTCCTATGGCCTTGCACACTTCCTGCGCCACACAAATCTTCTTGCCTGTGCCGTCAATCAGCTTGAAGTCACATTCCGGAAACAGAATGGACAGGGGCACACCAGGAAAACCGCCTCCTGTACCAAAGTCCAGGATGTGGGTGCCTGGCCTGAAGTGGATAAACTTGCCGATGGCAAGCGAGTGCAGCACGTGGTGCTCGTACAGGTTGTCAATGTCCTTTCGTGAGATGACATTGATTTTCTCGTTCCATTCGTGATACAGGGCATCGAGTGCCGCAAACTGCTCCTTTTGCTCTTGGGTGAGCTCAGGGAAATATTTTTCTATCAATTTCATGGGTACAAAGGTACGAATAAGTGAGCAAAAACCAAAGGGAAAATGGTTTTTTCTTTAGCAAATGGCATCTTTGATTCATTCGGATAGGCTCCAACACTCATGGAGATAGGACTTACCCCTATAGGGATTATTCCTTTATGTACGCGTACACAGCCGACTATTAGTCGATGCTGTCAGTTGCTTCCTTTGTTTCCTCTTTCACTACCGTCGGAGTGGCTGAAACAGAGTCGTTTTGGGCTTTTTCAGGACTTGTCGACACGTTGTTGGTGGAGTCTTTCTTCTCAGCAGGCACGTGGACGCCAGCCTTCTGGGTGAGGAAGCGAACGTAGTTGCGGTAGGTGTACGATGAGTAGGCCTTGAAGATGTTGTTGGCAAAGAGAATATCGGTAATCTGGTTCTCGTTGACGTAATCTACCATATTCTTGGTGAAATAGCGCGAGTCGATGACGTGAATCTCCTCAAATGAATAGAAGAGATAGCCAGGAATGGCATTGCCGAAGCTGTCTTTCAAGATGATGAGGCGTCTGCCGTTCTTGCTAGAGGTGACCACATGCGTGAGCTTGGTGTCTCCGCCCATGAAGGTGCAGTAGGCGCCACCGCTGCCATCCTTATATTTAAAGAAGAACACGCTCTTGTAAGGCTTGCCTTCGCCGATGACGTGATAGTTCTCGTCGATGGTGTAGTTGATATAAGTAGTAGTGTATTCCACACCAGTAGGCACGTAATAGACGAAGTCCTCTGGAGCATTCTTCACAGAGATGTCCTGCGAATATCCATACATGCTGCCCACATAGCCATGAACCACTCGACGTTCGTATCCGTCTAAATCGCGGAAAGGCACACCAGCCACCTCGGCAAACTTCTTGGCGGCATAGAAAGCTCCAAGCGGTGCCCAATGGTGGTCTGTGCGCAGATAAATATCCTCGGCAGCGTGATCGCGAAGGGTGTAGTAGATATCGACAGACTTGACACCGCCCTTCAGGTGGTTGATGACGTTGTCGATGGTAGGACGCTGAGGATTGCTGCTCTTGCGGGCCTTCTCAGGACAGTAGAACTCGACTGATGTGGGGATGACCATACAATAGACGTTAACATTGGGGAATGTCTCCTTATATTTATTGGCAGCCTCGGCATAGCCCGTACAGCCTGAGCCTGTGCCGCCATAGGCCATGAGTGCCCTGACGTTTTCGCCCTGACCAATAATCAGAATGCCGTTGTTGGCTATCTTCGCATTCTCGTCGGCGGGGGTATAGGTATCTGTGGTGTCGCTTTCCTCAATGATCTCATCGTCGAAATCCTCCATAGGTGTCGTCTCTTCAGTAGGCATAGGAGCTGAGGCGTGGAAGGTGATGTCCTCCTCGCCAGTAGATATCTTCTCCAGGTCGTTGATATGCATGCTGAGCAGCATAAACACATCGCGGAAGGGCTCGCTGTCGCTGAACCACGACGACACGTTGCGAGTGAAGGAGCCGTCGGCCAGACTCTCCCACGAGAACTCGGGGAAGGTGGTTAGCTCGCGCTTCTCCAGCTCAGAGAAGGTGGGGCGGGGGAATGTGTTGAAGACGATGGCAAAAGCGGCAACCACCGTCACTATGATAATCAAGTATATCTTGCTGAGTTTCATGTCCTGAGTATTATCTGGATTGGGTCATATATCGCATATAGTTCTGACTGATGGCAGGAGTGGACGCATGTATCAGATTGTTGGCAAAGAGCACATCGGTAATCTGATGGTCCTTGGCGTAGGTGATGATATTGCCGAGGAAATAGCGGCAGTCCACCACGTGAATCTCCTCGAACGATGCGAACAGGAAAGGGGGAAGGGCGTTGCCGTAGCTATCCTTCAGGATGAGCAGTCGGCGCCCGTTGTTGGTATCAGTAGTCACCATAGTGGTGTTCAGGTCGCCACCCATAAACGTGCTATAGGCTGCAGCACTACCGTCGTCATAGCTGCGGAAGAACGAGACGTTCTCCTTGGGTTTGGCGGTTAATACTGTATATCTACGGCGACGTTTGCGGTAGGTCCTGTTGTAGTACTTAATCTGCGTAGCCTCGTAGTTCACGTCGTTGGGAATGTAATAGACAAAGTCCTCAGGATAGTTGCTAAGCGACTTCTCGCCAGAGAATTTGAGCATAGTGCCCACGAAATGGCGAATGACCTGTGGCGTATAGTCCTCCAACGACTTGAAAGGCACTTCGGCAGACTGGGCAAAGGTGCGGGCAGCATAATAGGCTCCCAGCGGCGCCCAATGGTGGTCGGTACGCAGATAGATATATTCGTCGCGGTGGTTATTAAGTGTGTCAATCAGCTGAATGCCCTTAATGTCGTCATCGAGCTTGCTATAGAACCTATTGATATAGGTTTGCTCGTCGGCAGTCCACGATGATACAGAGTCGGGACAGTAGATGGCCACCGCATTGGGGATAATCATGCAATAGACATTAGCCTGACTATAGCGACGCTTGAACTCGTTGACGGCTCTGGCATAGGCCGCCCCGTCGTCAGAGCATCCGCCATATGGCTCCATCGCCCTGACTGTCGAGTCGGTCTTCACAACGATGATGCCCTTGCGAGCCTTTTTCACATTCTGGGCATTGCCTGCCAGAACGGCTACCAGAATAACGGCTATCGTGATAATGGATCTTCTCATCATGGGCGTCAGAATCGAGTGTAGATAAAGGCATTGTTGGTAGCACCTACCAGAAGGGCTACACTTAGGATGAGCATCAATAGCGAGACGGCGAGGCGTACAGAGAACTTAAGCGTCTGATGCAGATTGCTGCCTTCATGGGTGAAACGGGCCAGAAGTCGGGCCGAGGTTGACCTGACTGGCATGCAGAACAGCAGGGCGAGCACCCACATCCAGAAGTTGTCGGTAATGGCGCTGGCGGTTAGGAAATCATGGAATGTCTCGGCCTGTCCGAAGAACCGCTGGAAGAAGACGGTCATCTGCGAGAAATTGTCAAAATAGAAGATTCCCCAGCCAATAACCACCAACAACAAGCTGTATATATGCAGGAACACGGCAGGCACCTTATTAATAATACGGAGCAACGTGTATTTCTCAAGCATGACAATGATGCCGAAGTACACACCCCAGATAATGAAGTTCCAGGAAGCCCCGTGCCACATGCCAGTGAGGAACCACACCACGAGAATGTTCAATGCCTGATGACTCCTGTTGCCACCCATAGGGATATAGACATAGTCGCGAAAGAAACTGCCCAGCGAGATATGCCAGCGACGCCAGAAGTCGGTAATGGAGTTGCAGCAGTAGGGATGACGGAAGTTCTCGTTGAAATGGAACCCCAGACAACGGCCCAGTCCTATTGCCATATCGCTATAACCCGAGAAGTCGAAATAAATCTGAAGGGTGAAGGCCACAATGCCAAGCCACGCACCAGTCGTAGTGAGGTCGTTGAGCTCGTTGGCCAAAAACTGCGATGAGAGCTCTGACAGTTGGTTGGCCAGAATCACCTTCTTGCCTAAGCCCCTGAGAAAACGGTAAATGCCGTCAGCCAAGTTGTTGGCGGTGACCTGGCGGTTATGTATCTCGTGAGCTATGGTGCCATAGCGGACAATAGGTCCTGCAATGAGCTGCGGGAACATGGATATGTAAAGCAGCAGATCGCGGAAACGCTTCTGTACAGGCGACTCGTTGCGATAGACGTCGATAAGATATGAGATAGACTGGAAGGTGTAGAAGCTGATGCCGATGGGGAGCGCGATGGTGGGGGCGCTGACGTTAATGCCGATGGAGGCCAGCGTCTGGACGAAGAACCCCAGATACTTGAAGGTACCCAGTATCAGCAAATTGCATACCAGTCCCATAATCAGCGCCAAGCGTCGGCCTGTGCCTTGCGTCTTGCCGATAGCGAGTCCCGACAGATAGTTGAGCAGCACGCTGAACAGCATGAGGAGCACATAGACGGGTTCGCCCCAAGCGTAGAAGATAAGTGAGAATATGACCAGAATGATGTTCCTGGCTCCTAGACCGCCGCGCCAAAGGCCTGCCAGCAGATAGCAGATGGCAAAAGCGGGGATGAATGCGAAAAGGAAGAAAAGATCTGAGAATACCATTCGTTATTCGTGTTTACTCTGTTCGATGATGGCACGTACCTGCTGGGCAATATAATAGCCATTGCTGCGGGCCCCAAGTTCGCTGGTGTGGGTGCCGTCGTAAGTGTATTTAAATGCTTGTTGTTCGTTCTGGCTCTTCACATCGCTGTGATAATCCAGACGTATGACTGGGATATGAAAATATTGTCCCCGAGCTTCGATGATGTCGCCAGCACGATGTATGTCGGCTGTATCGGCCTGGATGGTCTGCATGGGGGTGATGAGGACGACCTGAGCCTGTGGGCAAAGACAGAAGAGCTTTAGGCAGCAGTAGTCAACGATGCCCTGCAAGCTTTCCAAACTGAACTCTAAGGGGGCGAAGGCATGTGGACGTTTGTCCTTAAACCACACATCGTTGGTGCCGGCTGCTATGAGGATGAGGCTGGGCTGCACTTGACTGCCATCGTTTATGGCCTCCTCCAGTCGGCATATCTGATTCATGATGACGTTATTGTCGCCCAAGCTGCCGATGTTTTCTTTAGTGTCTCGTTGCGTATTGGGGGTATGCGTCCATGTGGCTCCACTTCTGGCGTAACTGCGACAACTGCGTGGTTTCAGCGCCTCTTTGAACCATGTATTCCAACCTTTCGGCTTTGAACAGTCGTCACCTCCCAACCATGTGTTCGAGTCGCCCAAGATGACCACATCTTCTTCAAAAGAGGATTGATGGGAAAAGGGGGAATAGAATAGTGACAATAGGGTGAACAGCAGCGAATACATGGAGTTGGAATTAATTGAAGAAGTTCCAGGAGATACCGAAATGCAGCACAGAGGCATTCATGGGGTAATGAGGCGTAAGGAAGTAAGCACGATTGAACGAAGAGTTGGTGGCGTTCTGCATCAACAGGAAGAATCGTGCGTGCTTCAAGTGCAGGTTAGCATAGACATCGACAAAGGGGAAGTTGCCAATCTTGGTGCGTGTGGCAGTATTCTCCTGCACGGCAAACTGGTTGAGGGCTGAGCAGAACTCAGGAGCGTTGTATTCAGTAAACCATGTGGCAGAGCCGCCCAGCTCAACCCTCAGCACCTTAGCAACCATAAACTCCAGATAGAGGTTGGAGAAAACGTTGAGTGTAGGCAACGGCAGTACATCCTCGTTGGATGAACTCTGATAAGTAAGGAGGTTATCCCAATGAAGTGGACCCAAGCGGAACTTCTGGTCGAGCTGGGCCGTCATTACATTGAGGTTGCCGCCATGCTGATGGACACCAGCTTGCATCAGGGTGTGCTTCTCGTCAGCACTGGTGTACGACATGCCGTAGTAAGTATAGTTCTGAATCTCCTCAATACCCACTCGCAGTGTAGTGTTGGTCTTCTCATAGGTGAAGGCACCCTCGATGCGGGTACGGGTCTCATGACTCATGCTATTGTCCCACCAGAAGTGTTTGGCGTGGTAATGACGTTCATAGAAGGTGGGATTCAGTCTATGGATGTAGGCTTTGGCAGCCAGACGGACAGTATCGCCAAAGAGTGGGAAATTGACATCGGCACTTCCGTCGAGCTTCAACTGTCCTAAATCTTCGCCAATAATCCACGTCTCGGCCTTCGCGTTGTAGTGGAGGGTGTGACCCTGCGAGCGGATGAGCTGTCCGCCAATACTGATGTTATGTTCTGTGGTGCGCTCCAAAAGGGCGATGCCATCGGTGAGGGCTGGCATCTCGAAGCGTCGCAACTCGTGGGTGGCAAAGACCTTAAGACCTGCAGGCACGTATTTGTTGAAGCCTTCGAGCAGGGCAATGGCCAGCGTATTCTTCAAGTAGAGATGCTTGGTGATATCGTTGATGGAGTCGCCACCATAGCTGTTGTCGTAGTAGTTGTAGTAGGTGTTGGCGAAATAGTCCTTTGGAGTGGCGTAGGCCGTATAACGACGATCGTAGGTGCCTGCCTCAGCAGTATGGATGAAGCTGGTGACAGGTACGAATTCGCGTTTCATGAACAGAGCGGCACTGTCAGTTATCAACGTGTCGTTGGTGTTAGATGCTTGAGCCAGAACCTCTGAGACGTCAATGCCCAGACTGTCGGCCTTGGCTTTGGCGGTAGCTTTAGCTTCGGCTGCGGCTTTCTCTTTAGCTGCAGCCATTGCGAACTTTTTGGCTTCAATTTCTTCCTCAGTCATCTTTACCTGACGATAGAATCCCACGGCATAACGATGTGTCAGGAAGAAGCGATCGTTATCGTTGCGGTTCCAATGTTGCTGCAGGAAGACGGGAATCTCGTTAGCATTGAACGACTGACCAGAGAGCTCGGGGTGGGTGATATAGTTGTCGTTGGTGATACCGCCATTCTCTGTAGCCTTCTGATGATAGGTGGAGTAGATGGCATGCAGCTGATACTGGTCGCCCCTATAACTGGCATAGAAGGTAGCACCGAAATGACTCACACCCTGATTCTGGTAGTAACCGCGGGCATAAGCATAGTTCACGTCGAAGCCTACGCCCAGACGTTTGCCGACATTAACAGCGAACTTGGCGTCGAGATGGTCTTCACCATTCTGCTTGTCGCCACAGTTGTCGTAGGTCAGATTGGTGATGGGGGAGAGGGTCTGCGTGAAATGACGTTCATCGGGGTTCTTCATCACCTGGTCATAGACGTCGAGGAACCCAAACTGCGACTTCTCCCTGCGGTCTATGAAGATGCGGTTCTGGCGTGCGGCATAGTTTGTGCCAATGGTATTATACTGTCCGTATTTCCCAGCGGCCAGCGTGCTCTGGGGGAAGAGATGGGGCATTGTGTCAACCTCGGTAGGGATGATGTCGCCGAACTTGCGGTCCACAGTCCATACCTTGATGCCCTTGGGTATCTCCTTGCTGCCGCGGGTGGAGTCGTTCTTGTTAGGACGGAATGTGTTGCGGCTTTGATCGTATTGCGTATCAGACACGTTGAATCCGTCATCACTCTGTTCACGGATGCCCTGAGCACACAGCATCTGGCTGCCTGCGAGAAAGAGAAATGACGTAAGAAGTAAGATGTGAGTCGTGAAGCGCAATTTCATATCTTAAGGATGCGCAATGCCAGTTCCACGAACTTGAACACAGAAGCGCCGATGAGGATGTAGATGGAGAGCTGTTGACTGTAGTAGAAATAAACGATGAGTCCGACTATGGCTCCTATCATGAAGATGATGTTGAGCCAGAGCCGGAGGGTGCGCGTCTTGCTGGAGTCGCGGAAGGGCTCCAGGTTGTGGCGCTTGGGATGCTGCACTTGTGCACGCTCTTCTGGGCTGAGCAACGATTCGTTATTACTCATTATTCAGCAGCTTGTTAAAACGTGCGAAGATATAGTCGATGCGATCGATGGTCTTACGACGGAACTTACCGCTGACACGGGCCAGCTTGTTCTGTTTGCGGTTCAGACCATAGCGGTCGGTAATCCACTCCTCAGCCTTATAAACCATTGCGTCGCGCTCTTCCTCGTACAGATAGTGAATGTGCGATACCTTCACCTTAGCCTCGCCAGCCTTGCACTCTACCTGAATGGTGTAGAAGAAACGGGTGCGGTCGAGCACCAAGGGCTTGTTCTTGAAGACGAGCCACTCCTGATAGGTGCCTACAACCTCGCCCTTGTCGGCATCCTCAAAACTGATGCGTGACTGCTCAATCTGGTTGGGCTCCTTTGTCATCTTCTGCATATCGTCGCGCAGCAGGGTGAAAATCTGCGACGCACTTTTGCCAGGAGCTTGGATGGTGGTCTCGAACACCACGCGGCCATCAACCTCAGGAACGGCACCTACCAGGTAGCGAGTGTCGTCAGCGGTCTTTTTCTCAGTCTGCTCCCATGTGTTGTCTTGTGCTGTGGCAGCCAGTGGCATCAGCATCATGGCTGCAAAGAGAAGTTTCTTCATATACCTTATTTTATAGTTTATTCGATAAGCGATGCAAAGGTACAAAGATTTTTCTGTTTACGTCTATTCTCTGCTGTGGTTTAACTCCATTTAACAGCCGCCGCTTGATTTGCCCAAATTTTAAGGTGATTATTTGCACCAAACGAAGTTTTTTATTATCTTTGCACCCCGAAAATTATAAACAATAATCAATTATATGTCACAAGCTATTCAAAAGACTCTGCGCGATTCTGCCGCCATGCGGTGGACCGCCCTGCTGCTCTTGGCGCTGGCCATGTTCTGCAGCTACATATTCATGGATATCCTTTCTCCCATCTTCAAGGAGGTGCAAGACACCCGTGGTTGGGACGGAACAGCCTTCGGCACCATGCAAGGCTCAGAGGTGTTTCTCAACGTCTTTGTGTTCTTCCTCATCTTCGCAGGCATTATCCTCGACAAGATGGGAGTACGCTTCACAGCCATTCTTTCAGGAGCCGTGATGTTGACAGGCGCCGTTATAAAGTGGTATGCAATGACCGACGGGTTCATCGGCAGTTCACTCGACACATGGTTTACCGAGAATCTGAACTATATTCCTGTGTTTGATGAGCTGGGCGTGTCGCCTTTCTATGAGGGAATGCCTGCTTCTGCTAAGTTTGCAGCCTGCGGCTTCATGATCTTTGGTTGTGGTTGCGAGATGGCTGGTATTACTGTCAGTCGCGGTATCGTGAAGTGGTTCAAGGGTCGTGAGATGGCTTTGGCTATGGGTTCCGAGATGGCATTGGCACGTCTTGGCGTTGCCACTTGCATGATATTCTCGCCCTTCTTCTGTAAGCTGGGCGGCGACATCTGCGTGAGTCGCTCTGTGGCCTTCGGTGTGGTGCTGCTGTGCATAGCCCTCATCATGTTTATTGTCTATTTCTTCATGGATAAGAAACTCGACTCTCAGACAGGCGAATCAGAAGAGAAGGACGACCCGTTCAAGATCAGCGACTTGGGACAGATACTTACCTCCAGCGGCTTCTGGCTCGTGGCTCTGCTCTGCGTGCTGTATTATTCTGCTATCTTCCCCTTCCAGAAGTATGCTGTGAACATGCTGCAATGCAACCTCACGCTGACCCCACCGGCAGAAGACTCGTTCTGGGCATCTGACTCTGTAACCATCGTTCAGTACATCATCATGCTTGTGGTGGCAGCAGCTGGTTTCGCCAGCAATTTCCAGAAAGTGAAGAGCCGCCAGTACGGTTTGCTTGGCGTCTCCGTTCTCGCCCTCATAACCTATTGTTACATGGGTTACATGCGTCAGTCGGCAGAGACCATCTTCGCTGTATTCCCCCTGTTGGCTGTGCTCATCACCCCGATTCTTGGTTCTTACGTTGACCATAAGGGTAAGGCTGCTTCGATGTTGGTGCTGGGCTCGCTGCTGCTCATTGCCTGTCACCTGACTTTCGCCTTCGTGCTGCCTCTCTTCAAGGGCTCAGCCGTAGGTGGTATCATTATTGCTTATGCCACTATTCTGGTGCTTGGTAGTAGCTTCTCTCTTGTACCCGCATCTCTCTGGCCCTCAGTGCCTAAGCTTGTTGACGCTAAAGTAATAGGTTCAGCTTATGCACTCATCTTCTGGATTCAGAATATAGGTCTGTGGCTGTTCCCCTTGCTTATTGGTAAAGTGCTCGACGCTACCAATCCTGGCGTAGAGAATCCTACGGAGTTTGACTATACCTGGCCGCTGGTCATGCTGGCTGGTCTTGGTGTTGCAGCCCTCTTGTTGGGCTTAGTGCTGAAGGTTGTTGACAAGAAGAAAGGCATAGGACTGGAAGAACCCAATATCAAGGAGTAGCCTGTGGGAAACAACTTATCTGAAATATTGGCAAAGCTGAGCATCGGTGAGTTGAACCCGATGCAGCAGGATGCCATGAACCATATCTTGAGGGGACGGAACGACGTGGTCGTTCTGTCCCCAACAGGTACAGGAAAGACGTTAGCCTACCTGTTGCCACTGGTACAGATGCTCGACGTTCAGAGCGATGCTGTACAGGCCTTGGTGGTGGTTCCTGGTCGCGAACTGGCCCTGCAGTCGGATGGTGTCATGAAGTCTATGGGCTCTGGCTTGCGTTCACAGGCTTGCTATGGCGGACGTACGGCTATGGACGAACATCGTGTGATGAAGAAGAACCGTCCACAGTTGGTCTTTGGTACGCCTGGTCGTCTGAACGACCATCTTGATAAAGGCAACATCGATCCACACCTTATTAAATATATAGTCATCGACGAGTTCGATAAATGTCTGGAGATGGGATTCCAAGACGAGATGTCTCGTTTGCTGGGAAAACTGCCCCTGCTGGAGCGTCGTTTCCTGCTGTCGGCTACCGATACTGACCTTATCCCTCGCTTTGTGGAGATGGGTCGTACCGACCGTCTGGACTATTTGGTAGAAGAAGAGCCGCTCAACGATAGGGTGGAGGTCTACTGTGTAAAAAGCCCCGAGAAGGATAAACTGGAGACGCTGGCACATCTGCTGATATCGCTGGGCGAGACGCAGAGCATCGTTTTCCTGAACTATCGTGACTCGGTTGAACGTACCGATCAGTTCCTGCGTCAGCAGGGCTTTGTGACAAGTGCCTTTCATGGTGGTTTGGAACAGCGTCAGCGTGAGGATGCTCTCTATAAGTTCTCCAACGGCTCTGCTACCGTATTGGTGTCTACCGACCTGGCATCGCGAGGCTTGGATATTCCCCATATCGACAATATCATTCACTATCACCTGCCTGCCAACGAGGAGGCGCTGGTGCATCGTGTGGGCCGTACGGCTCGCTGGGATGCTACGGGAAAGACCTTTTTCCTTGTTGGACCAGAAGAGCACGTCCCTGAGTTTGTAGAGGACGACGTGGTCACGTATGCTGAGACAGTGCCTCAGCCTGCAGAACCTGCCCTTCCCCAGATGGCTACCCTATATATCGGTAAGGGCAAGAAGGATAAGATTTCGAAGGGTGACATTGTGGGCTTCCTCTGCAAGAAAGGCGGACTGGAGCCTGGTGAGGTGGGGCGTATCGATGTGAAAGACCGCTATGCCTATGCCGCTGTGAAGCGTGAAAAACTGCAGCAGGTCATCCGACTCACTCGTGGTGAGAAGATCAAAGGCATCAAAACCGTCCTGGAAGAGGTTAGGTGATGTTCAATAGTCATTAAATTGGCACGTTGACTTGACATTATGAAAGGAAATGTATGGTTTTTCATTAATTTATGCCAAAATATTTGCCCAATTCAAATAAAAAGTGTAATTTCGCACGCAAATTTGGAAATTAGTATAAAAACCCAATAAACAATTACAAAAAAGTTATGAAGAAGTACAACTTTAATGCAGGTCCTTCAATGCTTCCCCGCGAGGTCATTGAGGCAACCGCCAAACAGTGTTTAGACTTCAATGGTTCTGGTCTCTCTTTGATGGAGATCAGCCATCGTGCAAAGGATTTCCAGCCCGTTGTTGACGAGGCTGTAGCTCTGGTTAAGGAACTCCTTGATGTTCCCGAGGGCTATTCAGTAATCTTCCTTGGCGGTGGTGCCAGTCTGGAATTCTGTATGATTCCTTATAACTTCCTGATTAAGAAGGCTGCTTACCTGAACACTGGTGTTTGGGCAAAGAAGGCCATGAAGGAAGCTAAGCTTTTCGGTGAGGTAGTAGAGGTGGCTTCTTCAGCCGATGCCAACTACACCTTCATCCCCAAGGATTGGAGTGTACCTGCTGATGCAGACTATCTGCATATTACTACCAACAACACTATCTACGGTACTGAGATCCGTAAGGACCTCGATGTCAATGTGCCTCTGATTGCCGATATGTCTTCTGATATCTTCAGCCGTCCTATCGACGTGAAGAAGTACGACGCTATCTATGCTGGTGCTCAGAAGAACCTGGCTATGGCTGGTGTGACTATCGTTATCTTGAAGGACGAGAAACTGGGTAAGGCTCCTCGTGAGATTCCTACCATGCTCGACTATCGCACACATGTTGACAAGGGTTCTATGTTCAATACTCCTCCTGTGGTTCCCATCTACAGCGCCCTTGAGACTCTCCGTTGGATCAAGAAGAACGGTGGTGTTGAGGCTATGGACAAGCTGGCCAAGCAGCGTGCTGAGATCGTCTATGGCGAGATCGACCGTAACAAGATGTTCCAGGGTACCGCTAAGGCTGAGGACCGTTCGCTGATGAACCTCTGCTTCGTGATGGCTCCTGAGTATCAGGAACTGGAGAAGGACTTCCTCGACTTCGCAGTATCGAAGGGTATGGTAGGTGTGAAGGGTCACCGTTCTGTTGGTGGCTTCCGCGCATCTTGCTACAACGCCCAGACCATCGAAGGCTGCAACGCCCTCGTTGCCTGCATGAAGGAATTCGAAGCTAATCATTAATGAGAATAAATATTTAAAAGAAATTGGAATAATGAGAATAATTAAGCAGCGCGAGACAATTGCGAATTAAAATTATTCCAATTATTCTAATTTCTTTTAATACATTAATTTTAATTTCTTTTAAAATGAAAGTATTAGTTGCAACAGAGAAGCCATTCGCAGCAGCAGCTGTTAATGGTATCAAGGCAGAGATTGAGGCAGCCGGCAATGAGCTGGTGCTGCTCGAGAAATATACTGAGAAGGCTCAGTTGCTGGACGCTGTGAAGGATGCTGACGCGATGATTATCCGTTCGGATAAGGTTGACGCTGAGGTGCTCGACGCTGCCAAGCAGTTGAAGATTGTGGTGCGCGCCGGTGCTGGTTACGACAATATCGACCTCGCTGCCGCTACCGCCCACAATGTGGTTGCTGAGAACACTCCTGGTCAGAACGCTAACGCCGTAGCCGAGCTCGTGTTCGGTCTGCTGGTGATGGCTGTTCGTGGTTTCTACAACGGCAAGAGCGGCTCAGAGCTGCTGGGTAAGAAGCTGGGTATCCTTGCTTTCGGTAATGTTGGTCGCAACGTGGCCCGCATCGCTAAGGGCTTCGGTATGGATGTTTATGCTTACGATGCTTTCTGCCCTGCAGAGGTTATCGAGAAGGCCGGTGTTCACGCCGTTGCCAATCAGGACGCCCTGTTCGAGACCTGCGATGTTGTATCACTCCATATCCCCGCTACTCCTGAGACCAAGCAGAGCATCAACTACGCTTTGGTTGGTAAGATGAAGAAGGGTGGCGTGTTGGTGAACACCGCCCGTAAGGAGGTTATCGACGAGGCTGGCCTTATCAAGCTGATGGCTGAGCGTGAGGACCTGAAGTTCGTTACCGACATCATGCCCGATGCCAACGACGAGTTCGCTAAGTTCGAGGGTCGTTACTTCTCAACTCCTAAGAAGATGGGTGCTCAGACAGCCGAGGCCAACATCAACGCTGGTATCGCCGCTGCCAAGCAGATCAACGCCTTCTTCAAGGATGGTGATACAAAATTCCAAGTTAACAAGTAAGATGACTATAGAAAGTACACAAAAGGGGTTCCTTTTGTGTACTTTTGTTTTGATGAATATAGAAGTAATATGGCAATCGTAAAACCATTTAAGGGTATCCGTCCGCCGAAAGAGTTGGTGGAGAAAGTGGAGAGCCGTCCTTACGACGTGCTCGACAGCGAAGAGGCTCGTGCCGAGGCTGGCGACAATGAGATGAGTCTTTATCATATCATCAAGCCAGAGATTGACTTCCCCGTTGGCACCTCGGAGTATGACCCACGTGTCTATGAGAAGGCCGCCGAGAACTTCCAGAAGTTCCAGGACAAGGGCTGGCTGGTTCAGGACGAGCAGGAGCACTATTATATCTATGCTCAGACGATGAATGGCAAGACCCAGTATGGTCTGGTGGTATGTGCTCATACCGACGACTATATGGCAGGCCGCATCAAGAAGCACGAGTTGACCCGTCGCGATAAGGAAGAGGACCGCATGAAGCATGTTCGTGTGAACAATGCCAACATCGAGCCTGTGTTCTTTGCCTATCCTGACAATGCCGTGCTCAACGAGCTCATCATGCGCTATGCAGCCACCAAGCCCGAGTACGACTTCATCGCACCTATCGATGGCTTCCGTCATCAGTTCTGGGTGATCAACGATGCTAAGGATACCGAGACCATTACGGCTGAGTTTGCCAAGATGCCGTCGATGTATATCGCCGACGGACACCACCGCAGCGCTGCCGCTGCTCTGGTTGGCGCCGAAAAGCAGAAGCAGAACCCCAACCACAAGGGCGACGAGGAGTACAACTTCTTCATGGCAGTATGCTTCCAGGCTTCTCAGCTCACCATTCTCGACTACAACCGCGTGGTGAAGGACCTCAACGGCCTCTCGTCAGAGGATTTCCTGAAGGCATTGGCCAAGAACTTCGTGGTTGAGGATAAGGGAACTGAGATTTACAAGCCCCAGCAGCTCCATGAGTTCTCACTCTATCTCGACCAGCATTGGTACAGCCTGAACGCCAAGGAAGGCACTTACGACAACAGCGACCCCATCGGTGTGCTTGATGTAGATATCTCCAGTCGTCTGATTCTCGACGAGATTCTGAACATCGGCGACCTGCGTTCTTCGCAGCGTATTGACTTCGTGGGAGGTCTTCGTGGTTTGAAGGAGCTGAAGCGCCGTGTGGACTCTGGCGAGATGCGTGCTGCTCTGGCGCTCTATCCCGTGTCTATGCAGCAGATTATGGATATTGCCGACAGCGGTAAGATTATGCCGCCGAAGGCTACCTGGTTCGAGCCGAAGCTGCGCTCAGGATTGGTCATTCACAAATTGTCGTAATAACGTTATCACGTTATAACGTCATAACGATGATAAACGACGAATTCAAAACCATAGCAACTACTAGCGAGGGATTTTACTCTGAGAAGCGGAGTAAATTCCTCGCTTTTGCACATCATGTAGAGACTGTCGACGAAATCAAGGAACTCCTTGCTCAGTATCGTAAGAAGTACTACGATGCCCGTCACGTCTGCTACGCCTATATGCTGGGGGCGAGTAGGGAAGAGTTTCGCGCCAATGATGACGGTGAGCCTTCCAGCACCGCTGGCAAACCCATCCTTGGACAAATTAACAGCAACGAACTGACTGATATCCTCATCGTCGTGGTGCGTTATTACGGCGGTGTCAATCTGGGCACCAGCGGACTCATCGTTGCCTATCGTGAGGCAGCTGCCGATGCCATAGCCCACGCCACCATCGAGACCCGTCAGGTAGAGGAGCGCATTGTTTTCAAGTTCCCTTACGAGATGATGAACGATGTGATGCGTGTGGTGAAGGACATGCAGCCCCGCATCATCAGTCAGACCTACGACAATACCTGCGAGATAACCCTCTCTATCCGACAGAGTGAGGCCTCGCAACTCCGTTCTCGCTTAGAGAAACTGAGACTGTAGGCAAAAATAAAACTAAAACTTGATTGCGACTGCCTTACTGTTAAATCAGAAGGCAATCTTCATAAATACAGGATAGTGATCGGAGTAAGCAAAATCTTTCTTGTAGTATGTCTCGCCCTCCAATGACTCATCGTGGAAGATGTAGTCGATGCGAACAATCTTCTTGCCTGTAAAGGTGTACATGAGCCCTTCGCCACACTCCTTGAAACCATCGACGAGGTCGCCCAGCATCGTGTTGTAGACATAGGAGTAGGGCACATCGTTGAAGTCGCCACAGACGATGGCGGGATATTCCGACTGCTGTATCTCGCTGGCCACAAGGTCGGCCTGACGTGCTCTGACGGCCATACCTCTGGTATAGTTGCCGTAGATGGTGCTGACGATGGTGTTCTCCTCTGCAGTCTGTCCCTTTGCCTCCATCTTGGCGAAATGGTGCAGGGTGCGGTTGAATCCTGTTGTCTCGAGGTGAACGTTGAAGACGCGCAGAATGCGTCCGTTGACGTCGATGTCTGCCCACATGCCGCTATTGTTGGTGTCTCCGAAGTCGATGGTCTCGTAGCGCTCAATGGGGAATCGGCTGTAGATAATCATATCGCTGCGTCCGTAGCAATGTGCGGTGAAGTATTCCTTATAGCTGTCAGAGTTGAGCTTGTCGCCGCTGGTGTCGAGGTATTCCTGCATGCAGAGGATGTCAACGCCCTCTTTCTTCATCTCGGCGAGGATGTCCTGTGCCTTGAAGCCCGAGGTCTCGCGGTCGAAGGCAGCCACGTTATAGGTGGCAATCTTAATGCCCGAACGACTCGTCTCGCCGCTGTTGAACCATCCTGTCTGATAGACTGTGCCCAGATATGGGATGCAGCAAAGCAGGGTGACGCCAGGAATGGCGAGCCAATGCCAGCGTCGGCGTACTATCCAGTAGATGGCCATGATGACGTTGCCGGCAATGAGGAATGGCAGCACATAGACCAGCATAGCCATTGCTGTGCCTGTGGCTGGGTCGACGCATCCGCCGAAGAGTCCGAAAATGGTGAAGATTGCTATCAGCGTACTGATAAGCAGAAACATAAAAGAGATATACTTATATACGCATTGCTTACCCATAGCCGTAAGTGATTATGCTCCTATGTAATGCCTGATAAGCTCGATGAGGTCTTCCACCTTGAAAGGCTTGGCCATGAACTCGTCGCATCCTGCTGCCTTGGCTTCGCGAATGTTCTCAGGGAAGGCATAGGCGCTGAGTGCGATGACGGGTACTTCCTGATTCACCTCTTTGATGATACGTGTGGCGTCGAGACCATCCATCTCAGGCATGCGGATATCCATCAGGATGAGGTCGGGCTTCTCTTCTTCAAACATGGTGACGGCCTCAATGCCGTTGTGTGCACGAATCAGGTTGTAGCGCTTCTGCAGCACGATGCGCACCAGCTCGTAGTTGCTCTCCTCGTCTTCTGCCACCAACACGGTCTTCATGTTGTTCTGATCCAGGTTGTGGCTCACACGCAGTGTGCGCATGTTGTTGCCGAAGCGGTTGCTGATGGCCAGACCGCCCACATTGCCTGAGAAGGGCAGGGTGAATACGAAGTTAGAGCCTTCGCCCACCTTCGAGTCAACCTTGATGTTACCGCCCATCTTCTCTACGATGATGCGACAGAGGGCCAGACCCAGTCCGAAGCCTCGCTGCTGCTCAGCATCTTTCGATGCGTAGGTGTCGAAGATATGATCTATGAAGTTGGGGTCGATGCCTGAGCCAGTGTCAGAAACAAAGAACTCAATTTCCTCGGTATCGTTAATGAGTCGATAGCCAAAGGTGATGGAACCCTTGGGCGTATGCTTGAGTGCGTTCGAGATGAGGTTCGAGAATACCTGCGTGATGCGGTTTTCGTCGGTATCCATGACAGCCGACACCTCTGGCTTCTGCCAGGTGAGCGCCACCGTTTCCGGACAGCGGAACTTAAACAGCTGCTTGATGCTGTTCATCAGCGTGTTGAGGTCGGTGGGGTTCTTCTTGATGACGATTTCGCCTGACTCTACTCTTGACAGGTCGAGAATCTCGTTGACGAGGCTCAGCAGTCGGCTGTTGTTGCTTTCGATGATTTCCATGTAGTTGAGTCGCTCCTCCTGAGAGTCGGTCTCAGCCATCACTCTCGAGAAACCTTCGATAGCATTCAGCGGGGTACGAATTTCATGCGACATGTTAGCTAGGAACAACGACTTCATCTGGCTGGCTTTTTCTGCTTTAGCCGCCTTTTCCTCGTATTCCTTTAACTTCTGGTTGGCCTGCTGCAACTGCTTGTTGGCCAACTCAAGTTCCTGAGTAACTTCAGCTAGTTTCTTCGATAATATTTCTTTCTCGTCTAGACTCATTCTTGCTAAGCATGCATTACAGGGTGCAAAATTAATAAAAAAAAATCGTTCGACCGAATAAAAACTCAAAAAAATTGAGAAAATTTTATCCGCGGCGTGCTTTTTCCCATGTTCCGCTGGTGTGGTGGGTCATCAGATACCTCACGCCCAGAAAGACGTTGAGGTTCATAAACAGGAAGTAATAGGGCACGTAGAGCAGCTTGTTGCGGTGGCCTGCACGTTCCAGCAGATAGCCAGCGAGGGCGGCGAGGTAGAACAGCAGTTGCAGGATGCCGATAACGCTGTATAACCAGTTGGCGCCCAGGATGATAAGCAGGATGTTGAGAGGAATGAGAGCCACCATGGCCACAGGGGTGATGCTCCATCGCAGCACACGGTGCGACACAAACTGGAAGGCTACTTTGGGGTAGGCAAAGGGGTTCATCAGCGAGCGCAGCCACCAGATGCTCTGCAGTCCTCCTGCAGCGATGCGTCGCTTGCGCTTCGACTCCTCGGTGGTGTCGGCCGATCCGTACTCCATGGCGTAGGCCTCGTGGGTATAGGCTATGCGGTGTCCGTCTTTCAGAATGAGCATCGACATCATGAAGTCGTCGAGCAGGGCGTTGCTGGGTGCCTCGCGGTAGTGGCTCATGCGCACGGCAAACAGCTCTCCGGCTGCTCCCATGGCCGAATAAAGGTCGTTGTCCCATTGCTTCAAGGTGCTCTCGTATTTCCAGTAGAGCCCTTCGCCCTCGGCGGCAGCCTGTCCCTCGTGGCGTGCTTTTACGCGTTTCTCGCCCGACACGCAGCTGACGTTTTTCTTCATAAACTGTCGCATAATCTCGCGAATGGCGTCGGCGTTCAGCATGGTGTTAGCATCGGTAAACACCACATACTCGCTCTTGTTCTCGCGCAGTCCATGCTGCATGGCTGCTGCCTTGCCTTTCCTTTCCGGCGAGAATACCAGCGTGATGTCATCGTAGGTCTTCAGAATATCGTTCGACTCGTCGTTGCTGCCGTCGGTCACCCACATCACGCAGAGCTTCTCCTTGGGGTATTTCAGCTGCCTGATGTTCTCCATCTTCTCTTTGATGATGCTGGCCTCGTTGTAGGCGCAGATCATCAGCGTCACGTTGGGCAGCAGCTCCTCGTTGAGGGGTAGGATAGGGGTGAGCTCCCGTCT